>JACXTT010000670.1_pt1 | contig 58387 bp, 48 predicted proteins | sample 9270951 | NCBI WGS metagenome assembly JACXTT01 (sample SAMN15532306, study PRJNA645909) | rock metagenome | isolation source: weathered quartz diorite | place: Puerto Rico | collected 2017-06-21
CGGAATGCCAGGGTCGTGCATCGAACCATATTCGCGCAGGTGCAATTTCAACCCGTCAGGCGCAGAGCAAAAGCGGCTCGCAAAAAGGGGGTGCAGGTTCGGGTCCCTCATAAATTGCTGCCGTTGATCGCTTTTATGTGTCTGCTCTTGCTGCAGGTGGACGCGACAATGGACGGCCAGGTGTCCACGCCGACTACAGCCCTCGTTATTATGCTGCTTTCGTGATCGATCCCGATGGAAATAACTTCGAGGCTGTGTGCCTCAAGGAGGCCGCGTAATGGCGACGGTCCGAAGGGAAGCTGATCTGACAATTGACGCTGACCGCGCTTGGATGGCACTTAAGGAATTTGGAAGAGCCGGAGAACTGTTCGCTGGCGTGCTGGTGGCTTGCCGGCGGCCCGGTAATATCCGAACTGTGACATTTACGAACGGCCTTGAAACGAGCGAGCGCCTTGCCACCATCGATGACAAGGACCGTCGTGTGGTTTACTCGGTTTTAGATGGGCCATTCTCGCCGCCTCAATAGCGCACGCGCACATATTCGCCCGGCGCGTCGCAGAGCGGCGGCAGGGCCCCTTCGCCAGGATAGCGTGCCGGCACTTTCTTGTGCGATTGGCGCGTGACCCATTTGATCCAGTCTGGCCACCAGCTTCCTTTGTGTTCGATAGCGGAATCGAGCCAATCCGCGAATTCGCCCGAGGGCGCCTTGCCTACCCAATGTTGATATTTTGGCTTGGCTACAGGATTGATGACGCCCGCGATATGGCCTGAGCCAGCAAGCACAAAGCGGACTTTTCCACGCAAAAGCTTGGCGCCGATGAAGACCGATTTTGCCGGCGCGATATGATCCTCGCGTGTCGCCATATGGTAGACGGGGATCGTGACGTTCTGCAGTTTTAGGGTCTTGCCGCCGAGCCGCGCCTTGCCCCTTGCGAGCTTGTTTTCGAGGTAGCAATCGCGCAAATAGGTTAGATGGTTGGCCTCCGTCATCCTTGTCGAGTCGGCGTTCCAGGCCAAGAGGTCGAAGGCAAGCGGCGGTTTGCCTTTCATGTAATTGTTGACGACATAAGACCAGATGAGATCCTCGGGCCGCAGCATGTTGAAGGCCGAGGCCATGGCGGAGGCGTCGAGATAGCCGGTCGCAGACAGCTTCTGTTTCAGCGTTCGCAGCTTCTCCTCGTCAACAAATAAACTCAGATCGCCAGCCTGGCTGAAATCGGTCTGGGCCGTGAAGAAGGACGCGCTCGGAATCCGCTTGTCGCCGGATTGCGCCATATAGGCGAGCGTCATGGCAAGGAGCGTACCGCCGATGCAGTAACCGATCGCGGTTACCTTGGATTCGCCGGTCGCTTTCTCGATAGCATCGAGGGCAGCAAAAATGCCCTCTCGCATATAAGCCTCAAAACCCTTCTTGCGATGGCGTGCGTCGGGGTTGACCCAGGATATCATGAACACGGTGAGCCCATTCTCCACCGCGAAGCGTACAAAGCTTTTTTCGGGGTTGAGATCGAGAATGTAAAATTTGTTGATCCAGGGCGGAACGATAAGCAAAGGGCGCTTAAAAACTTCTTCGGTTGCCGGCGCATATTGAATGAGCTCGATAAGATCATTGCGAAAAACAACTTTACCTGGGCTTACCGCGATATTGACTCCAAGCTCGAATTTTGACGTGTCGGTTTGGCTGATCTTGAGCGTGCCTTTGCCTGCTTCAATGTCCTTTGCCAGGAGCTCGGCGCCGCGGGCGAGATTCTCGCCGCTCGTTACCCAGGTCTCCTTGATGAGCTCGGGATTGGTGGCAAGGAAATTCGAAGGCGAAAGCGCGCTCGATATCTGCCGAAGATAAAACTGCGCCTTATCGCGAATCCTCGGATCGACATCGGTCGACCGCCTGATGAGCTCTTCGGCCCACTGCGAGGTAATGGCATGCGCCTGCCTCAGAAAATCGAAATAAGGATGCTCCCGCCACTCCGGCGCGGCAAACCTCTTGTCCGAAGGGTCAAGGGGGACGACCGGTTCATCCTGCTCGCCGGACAGGCGGCGCAAGCTATTGGTCCATAAACCAAGGAATTTTGTGGCCAAGGATGTTTGCGCTTGGAGGGTGCGCGCCGGGTCTCTCAGCCAATGCGCGGTGATGGGGCTCAGCGTATGGTAGGCATCGGTCAGCTGGCCGGACAAATCGGTGCCTTTGGTACTTTGCGAAGGGTCAAAATAGGCGGCAAGCGCGCGGCCTCCCTGTTCCATGAGACGAGCCAAATTAAAGCCAAGACGTTCGAGATTTGGTGCTGCTGGAGCTGTTTCAGGAGCTGGCGCAGGACCAGCCGCCGCAGCCTGGCTTTCGGTTTCTCTCCCCACCGATTTTTCGTTTTGAGTCGGGGGTGCGCTCTCAGCCACAAGCGCGGGCTTTACCGTATTGGAACCTGGCGGGAAATCCGGTCCGGCCAGTTCTTTTGGCACCGCCACTGTTGCGACTGCCGTTTCCAGCCCTGTGGTTTCTTGCGCGCTCATTTAATCTTCCACGCTTAGCCGATGCCCGCGAAATATCCGGCTGTACGAATCAAAGCGGGCACTTCCGTGGTTAATGTACCCTAATCGCAAGGTTTTACCGGAGTTTAAGCGAGACTGAGCGAGCCTTTCCTGAGACTGGCGGGTCATGTCCTTCGCGGGCCTTTTTGTCGCGATTCCGACACAATAAGCTTGGATTGTTCCGCCATGCAACCAGACAAAGCGCGGCGCCGGAAAGGCAAGAACCGGAAAGGCAAGAACAGCCCCGGAGCAGACCGCCTTTCCACGAAATTTGCCGCAAGCGCGGCGTTTTCCGGAATTTATCTAGGCTTTGCTCTTCTTGTTCCGGCGCAAGGCGAAACCGTGCGCGGCTCGCCGCTCGACACATTAATGAGCACGCATCTTTTTGCCGATGTGCCGGAGGCAAGGGATTTTGTGCGCGAGTCGCGCCCGCCGCCGGATACGCTCGACTATCAGCCGTTAACGGGCCCCGACCGGGAAGGGCCGAAGCTCAAAACCAAGGACGAGCTCAAGGCACTGGAGAGTGAACTCGAAACAGCCGCCGTTCATAATGAACACGCGGCGCGAAAGCGCCTGGGTTTTAGAAAACCCGCGAACCCTCAAACCAGTCAACCGTGGCCAAAGTCAGGAGATTAATACTGCCAAGCGCTGAAGCGCTTCGCGGTTGCTCGCTTCCAAACCCTGCCGCGCCAATACGATCAGCGGGGCCGCGATGAAATTGCCAAGCGTCTCCAAAGTTTCGCGAAGCGGCGGCGCACTGCCCTCGCTCTCCGAAATGACAACGGCGCGCAAATCAAGCGCGCGCCGCAAGATGACATCCTGCGCCGAGAGCAGGTGGCTGAGCGTCCCGAGATAGCTGCCGCCGACGAGCACCACAGGCTTGGCGAGCGCAACCATCAAATCGAGAACCGTGTGAAGAGGGTCGAGCGGTACCATGATTCCGCCGATGCCTTCGATCAACAAAATGCCAGCGGTCTTGGCGATCGCCGCGCGGCAGAAATCGGCCACCTCCTGGAAATCGATTGACCGGCCTTCGGCCCGCGCGGCCATATCTGGCGAAAGCGGCGCGCGAAAGCGCCACGGCGAGATACGTTCGAGTTCGTCCGCCGTAACGCTGCGTCCCAGGGCTTCAAGCAGCAGTGTCGGATCGCTGTCCAAAGGCGCTGCCGGATCAAACCCGCTGACAAGCGGTTTTAGGGCGGCAACCGGTCTGCCGAGTGCCCGAAAGTGCGTGATGAGACCGCAGGCAACAAATGTCTTGCCGACGCCGGTGCCCGAGCCGGTAATGAAGATGGCGGACACTCAGGCGGCTCCGGGAAAAATCTTGCGTGCGGGCAAAAATTCGTCAAGCGACCGCACGGCCTGGACGAGCCGGGCAATTTCGCTGTCTGGATGAGAGGCGCAAAAGGCAAAGCGCAGCCGCGCCGTCCCTTGGGGCACCGTCGGCGGGCGGATGGGGGTCACCAAAAATCCTTCCTCCGCCAATTTGCGCGAAGCATTCAGGGCCGCTTCGGGCGCGCAGACAATTAAAGGAACGATTGGGCTTTGCGCCTCGGGGAGGCCAAGGAGCGAGGTAAAGTTTTGGGCCTTGGCGAGAGGTTTTGCGCAAAGTTCCGGCTCGTTTTCGATGATCTTTAGGGCAGCAATCGCCGCTGCCGCCATGGCCGGCGGCAAGGCGGTCGAATAAATGAGGGTGCGCGCCCGGTTCTTCATCAGCTCGATCACGGGGCGCGACGCGCAAAGGTAGCCCCCATAGCTGCCGATTGCCTTGGAGAGTGTCCCCATCTGCAAAGGCACCAACGCCCCGCCCGCGGCAATTGCCGAGCCGCGCCCATTGCCGATCACGCCGAGCCCATGCGCATCGTCGGTCATGAGCCAGGTGTCATAGGCGCTGCAGAGTGCCGCGAGTTCGGCGATGGGTGCGACATCTCCGTCCATGGAAAAAACCTTGTCCGTAACGAGAAGCGCATGACGCGCGCGCGGACGGTTCACCTTAAGCAATTCCTCCACATGCCCAATGTCGTTGTGGCGGAACGCCAAGGTTCGCGCGCGCGAAAGTTGGGTTCCGGCCCAAACACAGGCATGCGCGAGCTCGTCGATCAGAATGAGATCGCCTTCGCCCGCAAGCGCGGGAATAATGCCGGTGTTGGCAAGATAACCCGAGCCAAAGACGCAGGCCGCCTCGGTCCCCTTGAACCGCGCCAGCCGGGCCTCGAGCTCGCCGAATAAGGGATGGTTGCCGGTGACGAGACGCGAAGCCCCCGCGCCCGTGCCATAGCGCCCGATTGCTTCAACGGCGGCGGCCTTAACCGCCGGGTGATGGGTGAGATTGAGGTAATCGTTGCAGGAGAAGGACAAGAAGCGGCGGCCATCGCGGACGACCCAAGGCCCCTCCTCGCGCAGGCTATCAAAAAGGCTGCGCCGCAGAGAGGCGCGTTCTAGCCCCGCCAATTTGGAAGTGGCAAAATCGTCCAAGGACCGCATCGGCGTTTGGGTACTATCACGAAAATTGTGCCGGCCTTCTTGTCCTGCACGGAACCGCGCTTATGCAAGAGGTGCGCCTGCGAGTAAAGCTAGCTCCACCGCCGCGCGGCGCGCCAAAGAATCCATTGCCGCCGCCATTGTGGGAGTTCAACGGCGGTCTTGAAAGGATCGTAGCCTTGTTTCTCCATCAGTTGCAAATAAGGCTCGCACAGGCAGAGAGGTAAAAAGGCGGGCTTGGTTTTTTCCGGTAGGCTCCGCAATCGCGCGTCAAAAATATCAAGGTGGCGGCGTGCAGCCGCACGCATATCCGCAAGCGCTGCGCGCACCGGTGGGGAAGTTTGCCCGGACGCAAATTCGTCAGGCTCAGCGCCATGGGCGCAAAGAATCTCTGCGGGGACGAAAAGACCGCCCCGCGCACCATGCCAAGGCAAAGCCCGCATCAGCCCAATGAGCCCATAGGCGATCCCCGCGTGGCTCGACACGGCGAGGCCCGCTGCCGTCACCTCACCATCAAAAATAAGCATGGCCAGGCGGAAGAGATTTGCGCAGGTTGCATCAAGGTAGGATTCGAGTGCGCTCACGGACTCCATCTGGTCGCCATATAGGTCGCGACGGCGCGCTTCGATCAGTTCGAGCAAGGGCGCTTTGGGCAGGTCAAAGCGCGCGATCGTATCGAGAAGCGCGGCTGAAACGGGATTGGCCCTGGCATCCCCTGCAATTTTTTCTTCGAGCACGTCGCGCCACCACTGAAAGCGGATCGCGCCGAGCAAAGGCTCGGACACCGTCTCCTTTACGCGGGCAATCTCAAAGCTGAACGCATAGAAAGCATGGATATGCCGCCGACAGTTTTGCGGAATGAAAAGGCTCGCAAGCCAGCGGTCCTGATCGTTGCGGCGGACGAGGTCCTCGCAATAGGCGTAATCCGGCCCGGTGATTTCGGTTTCCGGCCCGGCCATCGCCCGGGCTCGATTTATGCCGGCCTCTTCGCGGGTGTCGCGGCGGGAGCCGGGCCGACGGTATCGGCGCGAAGGCCCAGATAAATCAGCATCGGCGAGCAAATAAAGATCGAGGAATAGGTGGCAACGAAAATGCCCCAGATCATGGCGAGCGAGAAGGAGCGGATCACCTCGCCGCCAAAGAGTGCGAGCGAGAGAAGGGCGAGAAAAACGGTCGTCGCGGTCATGATTGTGCGCGGCAAGACCGCATTGACCGAAACGTCGATCAGCTGGTCGGTTGGCATCTTGCGGAATTTGCGCATCATTTCCCGGATACGATCAAGCACCACGACGGTTTCGTTCAAAGAATAGCCGACGATGGTAAGAATAGCGGCAATCGATGTCGTGTTGAATTCGAGCCGCGTCAGCGCAAAGAATCCGACGGTGAGCAATAGATCGTGCATGGTCGCGATGATCGCGCCCACGGCAAACTGCCATTCGAACCGGAACCAAAGATAGCACAGCACCGCTAGGATCGCGATAACGATTCCGAGCGTGCCGGATTGCACCAGTTCGCCGGAGACTCGTGGGCCGACAACTTCGGTGCGCCGGACCTCATAATCGCCGCCGACCGCCGAAATGACGCGATTGACGGCCGCCTGCTGCGCGACATCGCCCCCCAGTTGCAGGCCAAACCGCACGGTCACGTCGGAGGGCCCGCCAAATCCTTGCACCTCGACCCCGCCGACATTCATCTTTTCGGCGATGGAACGCAGTTGCGCGAGATCGGCGGCACCATTTTTGGCGCGCAGCTCGATCAAAGTACCGCCGGAAAAATCGATCCCGAAGTTCATCCCCAAATTGATGAAAAGAAGGACCGAAACAATCGACATGAGGGCCGAGAATGGATAACTCACGCGGCGAAACCGCATGAACGGAAATTTGGTGTTCTCGGGGGCAAGGCGCAAAAGTTTCATCGGGTCAGGCCTTTTGCCAGGAGGGAGCGGGGCGCATTACATTAGATCGGCAATCTCGCAGGCCGCTGATAGCGATACCAAAGCGCAATCATCATTCTTGTCATCGTGACCGCTGTCACGATCGAAGTCAAAATGCCAAGCGCCATGGAGACGGCAAAGCCGCGCACCGGTCCGGATCCCAGAAAATACAATATTGCGGCGGCGACGAACATGGTGACATTCGAATCGACGATCGTGGCGAAAGCCCGCTTGAAGCCGGCATCGAGCGCGGACAAAATCGAGCGCCCCATATGCGCTTCCTCCCGGATGCGCTCATAGATCAAGACATTGGAATCGACCGCCATGCCAATGGTGAAGACGATGCCCGCAATGCCCGGAAGGGTGAGGGTCGCTCCAAGGAGCACGAGTCCCGCAAAAATCAAAGAGATATGGACGAAGAGCGCGATATTGGCGAAGACGCCGAATATCCCATAGGTGATGAGCATATAGAATGCGACAAGCGCGGCGCCGACATAGGCCGCGCGCTTGCCGGCGTCGATCGAATCCTGACCAAGACCAGGACCCACCGTGCGTTCCTCGACGATGGTGAGTTTGGCGGGCAATGCGCCGGCGCGCAGCAATATTGCCAGATTATTGGCTTGCTCGACCGTGAAGCGGCCAGAGATTTGGCCAGAACCGCCGGTAATCGGGCTCAGGATTCGCGGCGCCGAGATGACTTTGCCGTCGAGAATGATCGCAAACAGTTTCCCGACATTTTCAGCGGTGACCTCGCCAAACCTCTGCCCGCCGCGGATGTTGAAACGGAAATTCACGACCGGCTCCTGCGTGCGCGGGTCAAAGCCCGGCTGAGCGTCAGTCAAATCCTCGCCCTGCACCATGACCCGCTTTTGGATCGGAAGTTTCCTGCTGGACTCCACATCATCCAAAAGTTCGACCTCGGCCGGGTCGGCGCCCGGCTCGGCCACAAGGCGGAATTCGAGCTTTGCGGTCGTTCCCAAGATTTCCTTGAGCTTGCTCGTGTCCTGCAAGCCGGGCACTTCGACGAGCACGCGATCGTCGCCCTGGCGCTGAATATTCGGCTCCGTCGTGCCCAGCGCATCGACCCTGCGGCGCAGCACTTCGATCGATTGCTCGACGGCGCGGCGCACTTTTGTCTCGACGCCGGCATCGGTTGCCGTGAATTGGATGAGGCCATTGTCGCTCTCGGACACGTCAAAGGTCGGCGCGCGGTCGGCAGCCGACAAGACGCCGCCGCTCGAGGCTGCGAGCGCTCTGAGCTTCGGCATCGCCTTCGCGCGCTCGTCATTGTCCGAGATGCGTAATTGCACCCCGCGCGGCAGGGCGCCTATGCCGCCGGTGACCGGCACCTTCTCTTCGCGCAAAACCCGCCGGACACTGTCACGGAGATTATCGATGAGTGTTTTGATGACCGAATTCCTGTCAACCTCCAAAAGAACGTGCGAGCCTCCTTGCAAATCGAGTCCAAGCACGATCGCGCGGACCGGCAGCCACTTTGGCATCGAGGAAATCAGAGCGTCGCGGTGCCCGGCGCTGAGCAAGCTCGGCACAATGAGGAGAAAGGCAATGAATGTCATCGCCATGATGGATGCGACCTTCCAACGCGCAAAACGCAGCATGGCTGTGCATAATCTCCTCAGTTGCGAACGCGGCCCTGGCCCTCGGCCGCTGTTTCGCGCAAATTCCAAAGTATGGTCGCGGCGTTAGGCTTGATCTTTGACCGGCTCGCCCTTTGACCGAACCTCCGAAATCATTGCCCTCGCAACGCGCACGCGCACGTTTGGCGCAATCTCGAGTTCGATCTCTTTGTCGTCAACGACCCTCGCGATTTTGCCGATCAGCCCGCCGCTCATGATCACGCTATCGCCACGGCGGACATTTTTGAGCAGATCGGCCTGTTGCTTTGTCTTCCGGCGCTGCGGCCGAATGACAATAAAATAGGCTATAACAAAAATTATGGCGAAGGGCACCAGCTGTATAAACATTTCTCCCGCGCCGGGGGGCCCTCCGGCGGAAGCCTGGGCAAAAGCAGGCGTGAACAAATCCCTTCTCCTTTTTCTTCGTTTTCAGACTTGCGCCCGCCGAGACTTGGCCGTGCGCGGCGCGCGAATATAGCCAGGGCAGGCGCGAAAGCAATCGCGCCGCGATGATGGAGGAGATGAAGTAAAGCGTGGTTCCAATGTTGAAGAACGGCACAACCCCACCCCCTAGCTAGAGCGTGACTGTTGACAATTTGGACCCGGAATATCGGGGTTGATATAGGGGGAGTTTGGAAACTGCTCCAAAGCCTCATTGTTCAATCTTCGTTCAATCGTCGAAAGCGTCAATGACGAGCACTATCGACGGCCCGGAACTTGGCCTAGCCGAGCGGATAGCCACGGCGTTGGAAAAGCTTGCGGGCACGCCACCCGCACCGTGCGACTTCACGGCTGCCGACGCCTTTGTCTTTTCGGGAGACGCTGCACGCCTCGCGCCCGTATTGCGCGTCAACCGGGTCGACATTGCCCTGCTGCGTGGTATCGACAGGGCGCGCGATACGCTTCTTGTTAACACCGAGCGCTTTGCGCGGGGGTTTGCGGCCAATAACGCGCTTTTATGGGGCGCACGCGGCATGGGAAAATCGGCGCTCGTCAAAGCCGCGCATGCAACCGTCAATCAGCGGCTTGCCAGTTCGCCTGGCTTGAAGCCGCTGAAACTCATCGAGATACACCGCGAGGACATTGGCGCGCTGCCCTCCCTCATGTCGCTGTTGCGGGGAAAGAGTTGGCGTTTTCTCGTCTTTTGCGACGATCTCTCCTTCGACAGGGAGGATACCAGTTATAAGTCGCTCAAAGCCGCGCTTGAAGGCGGGATCGAGGGGCGCCCGGCAAATGTCCTCTTTTATGCTACTTCGAACCGCCGCCACATACTGCCGCGCGAAATGATCGAAAATGAGCGTGGAACCGCGATCAATCCAGACGATGCGGTTCAAGAAAAAATCTCTCTGTCCGACCGCTTCGGCCTATGGCTTGGTTTTTATTCCTGCTTGCAAGAGGACTATCTTGCGATGGTTATTGGCTACGCAGAGCATTTCGCCCTTGCCCTTCCCCGGCCAAACCTGGAGCGCGAGGCGCTCGAGTGGGCGATGACGCGGGGCTCGCGTTCAGGGCGCACCGCGTGGCAATTTATTCAAGATCTTGCTGGTCGGCTCGGCAAGGCGATCGAATGAGAACTACGGCCCATGCGCCCGCTGCGGTAGTCCGCAAAAGCCCGCGCAATCCCGGCCTCGGTGTTCATCACGAAAGGCCCTTGTCCCACGACCGGCTCATCCTGCGGGCGCTGTCTTTCATCGGCGTTGCGCGATCCTTATCGGCATTTGGTTGCAGCCGGTTTTTTCCAATACGCTTGACAAGTGCGTGCGGATCGTATTGCGGGAGACGCCGCCATCCAGGCGCGACACCGCGCCTGACCTTAATGATTAGGTTAGAGAACTGCCATTGGCTGTGATCCAGCTCGCTCTCGAGCAGCTGTACTCTCGGCCAAAACCGGCACCACCTTGGAGTGGCAATCCGCAAACCGTGCCGGCCAGTTCTGCCCCAAAGTGACCTTGTTGGCGTATCCCCATCCACCTGTAGGCGCTATCGCACGCGCGTGCTATTTCGACCCTGGACCGGGCGGCAACAGATTAGCCGCCGTCCGTTCCATTCCATTAATCACAAAAGCGTTTTGGGCTGCTATTGCTTCGGTAGGGACCCCGATGCGCGAAACTTCCTTAACACCCGTGCCATCGGCGGCCTCGAGGCCATGTGTCTCACCCTCGCCGGAACGTCGCTTCCGGCCAACCCGTGCCAATCATCCCAGCGGGGGCGAACAGTTACAAGCAGAATTCAATATTGATTGTGCCGGTTATCCTTTTAGCGTAATATCCATCGTTGATTAGGCGCTACTCCACCTCCAGCGCGGGGGTTACACCCGACTAGTTGAACTCGAGTGAGATCGGCCGTATTGAAGCTTGGAATCTCAACACATTTGCTTGCGGAGCCGCCCGAAATCGAGCCTCCAAAGATTGTCCATAATTGACTAAGACTTCCGTTACAAGTAAATATCTGTAGTTTGGTGCCATCGGCGGTATTGGAACCTACAGTATCCAAGCATTTGTTTCCTATGCCGACAATCTGGCCATTAACGACGTTCCACTGTTGATTAAAGGTTCCAGTACAGTGGAATATGATGACGGGCGTGCCATCGGACGTATTGCTTCCCAGAACATCCAAGCATTTGTCTGCAAGCCCTGTTATTAATGCAGCCTTAGCATCCGACGTATTAAAAAACGGCGCACAGAATAACGTTAGAAAGAAAGCATAGTGGATTCTTTTCATGACATATTCTCCAACTTTCAGTCGATCGTATCGACAATCACCGGGTGTGAAGTTCTTCACCGGCCCATAGATTTGAGCACACCCATTGCGGTCTCCGCCTCGTCAGTTTTGATGAGGCGCGCAAGATTTTTTCAATTCTCTGAAATTGCGCCGCGTTAGGTCGGGTGCGGCAGCCGCGCCGGGGAAATCGCTGTGAGGAGTGCGACGACGTCGGCCTGACGGTGGCAGCCGGTTTTTCCCAATACGCCGCGGACATGCGAGAGGATCGTATTGCGCGACACGCCGCCAGCGGAGGCGATGTCTGTCACGCTTTTGCCGGAAGCGAGGCTGCGGGCGACGCGCGCCTCGGCGGGCGTGAGATCAAACAGGGACTGGACGAGCTCGACTGGCGGCGCTTGCGGCACGGTCACGGGAGCCAGCACGAGCACAGCGGCGCAGCGGACAAATATGTCGCGCGCCGTTCTGCGAATGGGAAGTATGTGGGCCACCATCGCGGGCTCGGGATCGGCACCGCGAACTGGGAAGGACCGCACTGTCTGGCCACTTTCCTTGTCGAGAGTCGCGATCGCTTCCCGCAGCAATTTGTCGGCGCCCGCGTCCTTCAGCGCAACTCGATCCTGCGCTCGCCAATGGATGTAGACAGTCAGCTCTTCGATCAAATGGTTCGCCGCGAGAACCTTGCCTTCTTCATTGAGGACCAGCGCCGGCAAGCCAATGAGGGCGAGGGCTTCGCTGACGGCTCGCGCCCGCTCCAGCTGCAAGCGCGCCGACAGAAATGCGCTGCGGGCGAGATGGGGACGCAGTTCATCGAGCTTTTGGACGAACGCGCGTTCCACAGGTCCGCGTTCGGTTCGTCGCGTCAAGCAGAAAATCACGGTTTCGCCCGTTGGAATCGGAATCGCCGTGCCAGCACTCCATCCGATTCCGTGCGGCCGCCACACGTCGCGGTAGAGCGGTTCCGTATTCAATTCATCAAGAGTAAAAAGGTCGAGTTCGGTCAAAAACCCAGCATGGCACGCGGCAAACGCGCGAGCAACAAGCTGTCCGCTCGAGAACCAACGTTCAGGGGCAAAAATTTCCGAAAGTCTCCGGGGCTCAGGCGATGCGGTCCAGTATTGAAGTTCGGCCTTGGCGATAAACAGCATGCCTCCGGTGCCCTCAGCTATTCGTCCAAGGTCGTGAAGAACGCCTGGCCAATGTTCCGGCACGAAGGAGCATTCGTAAATGCGGTCAATCAGTTGCGGGTCCATGGATTATGTTTCCATGTTCAGCCACCAGCGCGCGCTCCTGCTCGGAACCGCCACTTCAGCCTACGGTAGGCCTTTCCCGTGATTGAGTCGATATGCGGCTGGGAGAAAAACGCCGGGCCGCTGCTCTTGTTCGGGCTTTCGCATTTCGGGCCAATCTTACATCTGCTTCGCCCTCCGGCCAGGGGCTCGCGAGCGAACCCGCCCCGGGAGCCCGGTTTCAACCGGACCAAAAAATAGAACAATCTTACTTCTCGCAAGACGGACCCTTGTCCTCGGCCTTGTAAGATTTTGCGCTCCAACCGGACAAAATGTTTTCACGTGAAACATTTCTGGAATCATTCTAAACTAGGATTCTTTGTAGCCAAGTGCGGTTCCAGCCAGAATTCTTCAAGCCACTGATCACTCCCCCGCCTCCTCCACCGGTCCCGCGAGGCGCGGAAAGCGGCGGCGCCATTGCCGGTTCAACGAGAGGCGCAAGCGATCGAGATAAAGATAAACGACGGGCGTCGTATAGAGGGTCAGGAGCTGGCTCACGATTAGCCCGCCGATGATCGCAATGCCGAGCGGGCGGCGCACCTCGCCCCCCTCGCTAAAACTCAAAGCGAGTGGAACGGCGCCAAAGATCGCCGCAAAAGTCGTCATGATGATGGGGCGGAAACGCAACAGGCAGGCGCGAAAAATCGCTTCGCGCGAGGAAAGTCCTTGCGTTCGTTCCACATCGAGCGCGAAATCGATCATCAAAATCGCGTTCTTTTTGACAATGCCGATGAGCAAAATCACCCCAATGGCCGCGATGATCGTGAATTCGGTGTGAAACAGCAAAAGCGCGAGCACCGCGCCGACGCCGGCCGAAAACAGGGTCGAAAGAATCGTCAGCGGGTGCATAAAACTTTCGTACAAAATTCCAAGCACAATATAGACGGTGGCGAGCGCGGCGAGGATCAGCAAATACTCATTTTTCAGGGACTCCTGAAAGAGCCGCGCCGTCCCTTGCATGCTGCCGCGGATGGTTGGCGGCGCATCGAGCGCCTTCATCGCCGCCTCGATCTCCGGGACCGCATCGCTCAGCGAGGCGCCCGGCCGCAAATTGAAAGAGATGGTGCTTGCGACAAAAAGGCCTTGATGATTGACCGCCAAGGGCGTGTGGCCGGGCCCAAAATGGCTGAAGGCGGAAAACGGCACCGTTGTTTCCTTGGCCGTGCTGACGGCGGCGCCGGCCGAGGCGCCGAACCTGCCGGTCGTGGCAAGCGCATTGGTTTGCGCATTGCGTGCAGCTGTGCTCTGCTGGCTGGAAGTTGGCGGCGATGCCGCACGCCGCAACGACGCTGGCGAGGGTGGGGGCGGCACCTGCGTTGCCGTTCCGGCGACGGCATTTGTGGTTGCGGTGCCGCTTGGATTTGCGCCCGCGGTGCTGACATAAAGATCCTTCAAGATTAATGGATCTTGCCAATAGCGCGGGTCGACTTCCATCACTACGTGATATTGATTGATCGCACTGTAGATCGTCGAGACTTGCCGCTGCCCAAAAGCATCATAAAGCGTATTGTCAATCTGGCTCATGACGAGGCCAAGGCGGGAGGCTGTATCGCGATCGACGGCGATATCGGTCTCAAGCCCTGTCTGCTGCTGGTCGGAATTGACGTCGGCCAAAATATTGCTGGCTTGCAAGGCTTCGGTGAGGCGTGGCACGAAGGCATAAAGCTCTTCCGCGTTTTCCCCTTGCAAAGTGTATTGATACTGGGCACTGCCGGGCCTGCCACCTGCGCGAATGTCCTGCACCGGTTGAAGATAAAGCTGCGCACCAGGCACTTGGGACAGCCTGCCGCGTAGCCTGACGATCACTTCATCCGCAGACTCTTGGCGCTTGGATTTTGGCTTCAGATCTATTGACACGATGCCGGCATTGGTCTGGCCCACGCCGGTACCGGTGTACCCCCTGACGCTCTCAATCGCCTGATCATCTTGCACAATAGAAAGAAACCGCGCGAGCTTCTGCCGCATGGCCTCAAACGACGTCGCCTGGTCGGCCTGAATGGTGCCGAAAACAGAGCTCGTGTCTTGCTGCGGCACAAGGCCCTTTGGCACGATTGTAAACAAATAGACATTGAGGCCAACGGTCGCAAATAAAACCACCATCACCATGATGGAATGACGCAGCGCCCAGCCAGCCGTTCGCTCATATCCACGCACAATTTTCCCGAACGGATCGAAGCCCTTCGAACGCTGCCGGCCGCGCCGGTCAGGTCTTAGAAACAGATCGCACATCATCGGCGTTAAGGTCAAAGACAAAGCGAGCGAGATGACGATGGCGACCGAAAGCGTTAAAGCGAATTCGCGAAACAGCCGGCCGACAATACCGCCCATAAGAAGTATCGGGAGGAATACGGCGATGAGAGAGAGACTCATCGACAGCACGGTAAACCCCACCTCGCGCGAACCGGCGAGTACTGCCTCCTTGGCTGCTCTGCCGGCCTCGATGTGGCGCTTGATATTCTCCAACACCACAATCGCGTCGTCGACCACGAAGCCAGTCGCGATGGTCAAGGCCATCAGGGATAAATTGTTCAAGCTAAAATTCAAGAGATACATTACGCCAAACGTGCCAGTGATCGAGACAGGCACTGTGATAATCGCAATCATTGCCGAGCGAAGATCGCGAAGAAACAGGAACACGATCAGCGTGACCAAGAGAATCGAAATGATCAAGGTGAGCTCGGTGTCATGTAAAGAGGCGCGGATAGTTTTGCTGCGGTCCGATCCATTCGAAATCTCGATGTCGCTTGGCATGGCCGCTTGCAGCCGCGGCAGTTCGGCTCGCACGCGATCGACCGTGTCGATGATGTTGGCGCCTGGCTGACGGGAAATCACCACGACAATAGCCGGCTGGCCGTCAGAAATGGCAAGGTTGCGCACATCCTCGACCGAATCGAGCACCTCGGCCACATCGGTAAGATAAACCGGAGCGCCATTGCGGTAGGCAATGATGAGAGGCGTGTAATCCGCGGCCCGCGTTGCTTGATCGTTGGTGTAAATCTGAAACTGCCGGCCGTTGTCCTCGATCGCGCCGATTGGACTATTCGCGTTGGCGGAAGCAAGTGCCGCCCGCACATCCTCAAGCGCAATGCCGTATTTTGCCAAGGCGTAGGGATTGACCTCGACCCGCACTGCCGGCAGCGAAGCGCCGCCAATGAACACCTGGCCAACGCCCTCGAGCTGGGAGAGCCTCTGCTGCAAAATATTGCTCGCATAATCATACATTTGACCGCGCGTCTTGGTTTTCGACGTCAACGCGAGAATGAGGATTGGCGCATCGGCAGGATTGATTTTGCGATAGGCGGGGTTGAGGGGCAGGTTCGTTGGCAAATCGGCTCTCGCCGCATTGATGGCCGCCTGGACGTCACGCGCCGCCCCGTCGATATTGCGGCTGATGTCGAATTGGACGACGATCCGCGTCACGCCTAGGCTGCTTGCCGAGGTCATTTCGGTAACGCCGGAGATCGTTCCAAGCCGGCGTTCCAGCGGGCTCGCGAGGCTCGTTGCCACGGTATCCGGGCTCGCGCCGGGAAGCTGCGCCTGCACCATAATCGTCGGAAAATCGACCTGAGGCAGCGGCGAAACGGGCAGTTTCAGAAAGGCGAGAATCCCTGAAAGCGCAATTCCGAGGGTGAGCAGCGTGGTCGCCACCGGTCGCGCAATAAAGGGGGCGGAGATGTTCATGTCGAAACCTTTGCCCGCGCCGGTAACCGTTCGCCAAGCCGCAATGAGAAAACGCCTTTTCTCCGCCAGAACGGCCTATCACAAAGCGGTGCGTCGGGGCGATGGCGCGAGCCGCAAATTTTCGCTATCGCTTGAAGAACCGCCGCGCTGAAGCGGTTTTGGGCTGTGGGTGGAGTAGGCACAATGAACGAGGCAAGGTCTGCAACGATTGAAACCTTCGACATTCTGCGCCTATTGAACTCCCTTCCCCACCGCTATCCATTCTTGATGGTCGACCGCGTGATCGAGGTGCGCGGCGACGAATCTGGCATTGGCATCAAGAATGTCAGCGTCAATGAGCCCCAATTCCAAGGGCATTTTCCGGAACGCCCGGTCATGCCCGGGGTTTTGCTCATCGAGGGCATGGCGCAGACCGCATGCGTTTTGTGCGTGAACGCGCATTGCCCCGGCAAGAAGCCGCCGCTCGTTTATTTCACGAGCATCGAAAAGGCCAAATTCCGCAAGCCGGTGATGCCGGGCGACAGGGTCGAATTTCATATGCAAAAGACCAACAGGCGCCGCAATATGTGGTGGTACAGAGGCCGCGCCCTGGTCGATGGGGCGCTGGTGTGCGAGGCGGAGATCGCCGCCATGCTGGCCGAAGATGATAAATAGTTCCCTGCGAAGAATCGCACGCCCCCGCGTAAATCCAAGCCAATCAAGAAACGAGGACATCCCCGCACCCAGGTCTCGTTTCGTGAAGCATTTTGGTATGGTCGAGGCCGGAAATCTTACAAGACCGCATACGTCCTGTGGCTTGAGGCGTGTGGGGTCGCGCCGAAATTTGGTCTATTTAGGCAATGGGCTGGCGCGGTTATGCCTGCCGTCACCTCCCCCAGCTCTTGACGACAATCTGCTGCAGATGCATCTCGCTCAGGATTAATAGCCCGCCGCAAATCCGCTGTTTCAAGCGGAGCTCATTGCTTGTCTCGGCTCATGCAGCGCATTAAGGTCCTTACGCCTTAGGGCCGCCACCTGCCTTCGCTTTGCACTTTCTTGATCGACTCACTGGAGCCCTGCGTGGGTGCCGAATTTCGCTCGTTTTTGCTGCAGCATGTTCGGGGCCTTCAAAACGTTCCCGCCGCACGCCGGTGAAAAACACAACCGTGCCGGGATTGACAGGAGCGGCCCTTAAGCGAGCGCGGCGTCTGGCTGGCTTGAAAGCAATGAGTTCGCCCATTGGCTCTTTCTCCAAATTGTAATTGCTCGCACCTCCGCAGAGAGCGTGATTCTTCACCTGTGACAAATCGTATTGTGCTGCCCTTGATAAAGCTTCTGAGGAAAATTGAATATGGCGAAGGCTGTTTTAACACGTTGGAAACTAATGTCACCCGCAGCCTTACCCGGAGCTGATTAAGTCCGTCAAGAAGGGCGGTTTGCGCGCTTCTTACAATTTTAGCCACGGTCTTGGTGCGATTCCGCGCCGGCGGGACCAGAAATTCGGCGCCAAAGTCTAGTGCGGGAGTTCTTTCGAAACGCTGCCGCGGACTCATAGCCGCTAAAGAAACTGGCCAAGACCGGGAATCGCCGCGGCGACTTGGCCGACGGCCTCGTCACCTGCCTTCTCGCGCGCAAAGGCGAAAACCTGCCGTCCGATTGTCTGCATCTGCCCCATTCCAAGACCCAGGCCGGTCAGCCGGCCCGCGAGTCCCATGAGTCCGCCGCCGCCCGCTCCTCCGGCTGCCGCTTCTGCGGCGCCTGGCATGGCCGCGAATAAAGCGGCGACTTCCTCTTGGGGCCCCTCCGTGTTCAGGAAGCCAAGAACCATCCCAACCGCCTTCTCTGCGGTTTCCGGTGCAATGCCGGCCTCGGCTGCAATTCGGGCAATCAAATCTTCCATCCCTCTCCTCACATCGACGTTGCGTGCAGTTGCCACGCAACCGGGGATTGCCAACCAATAGCTCACTTTAGCTGTAAGAAACCGGCACGAGCTTCTTGCAGGGGCCATTGGTACTCGCAAAACCCTAACCTTGCAACTTCAGGCCCAGGATTTCGCGCGTGCAACCGGCAGTCTTCTCCGCCCGGTATTCGTATGAGCAGACCGGGTTCCGGCGCCGAGGCTCAAGCGCATTTGCAGCCCCTGCAAAGGGCTCTATCGACCACGCTCCTTGATTGCGGCAGAACCTTGCCGTGCGGGGATGTCATATAGTTTTCATGCGGAAAACCTAACAGTTGCTTGTAAGCATGGAGGCATTCCGATGACGGCTGCTACCTCGAGGGATGTTGCTGAGATCCAAGCGGAAAGCCCGCGGCCGAGACTCGATCATGCGATGGGGATAAGGACGGTCCTAACATTCTTCGCCGTCCTCGCTCTCGGATTGTCTTACGTGGCATATAGCATTTACGGAGATGTCAGCGCGTCTGGAACGCCGGTCACCAGCCTCGTGCCCTTCCTTCTGCTTGGCGTTGCTTTGCTGATCGCGCTTGGGTTCGAATTCGTCAATGGCTTTCACGATACCGCCAATGCGGTTGCGACCGTCATTTATACCCATTCGCTTCCGGCTCCCGTTGCGGTGATTTGGTCTGGCTTCTTCAATTTCCTCGGGGTTCTGCTCTCAACCGGAGCGGTCGCCTTCGGGATTGTTTCTTTGTTGCCGGTTGAGCTCATACTTCAAGTCGGTTCTGAGGCCGGATTCGCAATGATCTTTGCGATGCTCTTCGCGGCGATCATATGGAATCTCGGCACATGGTGGCTGGGGCTCCCGGCGTCGAGCTCCCACACCTTGATCGGCTCGATCATTGGCGTTGGCGTCGCCAACGCGCTGATGCGCGGGCGCGACGGAACCTCAGGCGTCGACTGGAACAAGGCGACCGAGATCGGCTATGCCCTCGTGCTCTCGCCGGTTATTGGCTTCATTTGCGCTGCCCTGCTTCTTATTTTCATGAAGCTTGTCATCCGCAAGCCAGAACTCTATGCCGAGCCCAAGGGCAAATCGGCTCCGCCCTGGTGGATCCGCGGTCTTCTTATTTTCACCTCGGCGGGCGTATCCTTTGCGCATGGTTCGAACGACGGTCAAAAGGGCATGGGCCTCATCATGCTGATTTTGATCGGCGCGGTTCCGACGGCCTATGCCTTGAACCGGACGCCGTCGGCAGGCGACTTGCCGAGCTTCGTGCAAAACTCGCTCGCCGCGTCCAAGGTCGTCGAAGCCAAAGCGGCCGGTTACGATGTGCTGGGCGATCCGCGCCCGGCCGTCACCAATTATCTGACCTCCCATCTATTGAACGAAGGCACCTATCCTTCGCTGGCGGTGCTGATCCGCAATATCGCGAGCCAAGTCCAGTCGACCGGGGGGCTCGCCAAGGTTCCTGCCGCGCAGGTCGGCAATCTGCGCAACGACATGTATCTTGCCTCCGAAGCCATAAGATTTTTGCAAAAGGACAAGGAGAACGATCTTTCAAAACAAGAAATCGCGACACTTGGCGCCTACAAAAAGAGTCTCGACAACGCGACCAAATTCATACCGGATTGGGTGAAAGCATGTGTTGCGATTGCGCTTGGACTTGGAACAATGATTGGCTGGAAGCGCATCGTGGTAACCGTTGGTGAGAAGATCGGTAAGCAGCATTTGACATACGGTCAGGGTGCGGCCGCCGAAATCACCGCAATGGGGACGATCGCGCTTGCGGACAGTTTTGGTCTTCCGGTCTCGACAACCCATGTGCTGTCTTCGGGTGTCGCGGGCACAATGGCGGCCAATGGTTCCGGTGTGCAAATGTCAACCGTGCGCAGCATATTGCTGGCGTGGGTTTTGACACTGCCCTCCGCGATTGCCCTTTCCGCCTTCCTGTTTTTTGTGCTCCGCCGGCTGCTATGAACGCCAGGTTTGCGGACTGCACGCGCCTTTGAAATCCTTGGTGCGGGCGGTCGGAGTCGAACCGACACACCCACTGAAAGAATATGCTGATTAAGATCAAGTGCTTATGTAAGGAAGCGCGGGGTGGCTTGTAGCCAACTTATGTATGCAATCGCGTACGCTCGCATTGGCTCACGTTACCTCAGCCTTCTTCTGAACGAAAGTCCCGGAGGCCCACGGTTCGTTCTACACTGGCCTATGCGCGACTCGTCTCCGACGCGCCACCGCCGCTCCTACCAACCGCATTTACTGAGCAGCAGAGTGGGTACAACCGTTCACATTTTATTCCACGTCCCATCGCCGCGGATAGAGAAGCTTCCGGCGACTATATTGCCCTTTGGCGGAGGCATCTCGATGCCGACCTTATCATCGACATTCACCTTGGTTGGAAACCAGACCGACCAGACCAGCTGGTAGCTGAGGATCTTTTCATCGGGCTGGCTATCCGGCACTGGGTCCGTCGCCACCATCGTGGCGTCACCATCGACTTCCCACAAAAGCTTTGTCGTCCAGCTCAAGCATGACTTGTGCGGGCAAAAGTCACCGGTCAGTAGCTTTCCATCTTGATAATTATAGATGACGTTGCCCTTCCAGGTGACGACCGACATCCCGAACCCATTGATGATTTCACCATCCCAGGAGAGTGCCGCCGCTTGTGCGCCTCTTGTATGCTTTTCCGAGCAGCGTTTTTTGATTGGCGATAAGTAAAGCATCGTCTCGAAGCGCGGCTGGCTCTCCTTCGAGGCCAGAAGGTGGGTCGTGAAGCGCTCATTATTGTCCGTGGCCCAGTTCACCCTGAAAATGAGGTCGTCGTCACGGGGCTTGATCTCGTCCATGAGGAGCCTCTCCAGTCGGCGGCGGTAGTCGGCAATATCCTCTTCTTTCCATCCCAACTGGCTTGGGGCGACAACTTGGTTACCACAGGGTTCGTGCGGGTCGCAGCGGCGGCTCAGGCTGACGATGCGACGGAACCTGCGGCCATGGACATCGGGAAAGGCGATCTCCGACAAGATCATATTGATCTTGTCGGCGGCGTCCTTGCTCTGCTCCAACTCAACGCTGACAACCCGGACCGGGTAGCCCGTCGGCTCCATTTCCCTTTTGACGTAACTCTGCACCGCTGCCGCATCGGGTACGGTGAGCCGCTTCCTTACCGGAGGCAATACCAGATCTCCCATTGGAGGGGGTTGCGGACCCGTGCGCTCCAAGACGCGCTGCGTTGAAGCGTAAAAAAAGAAAGCTACTGTAAAGATGACTGTAAGGACGGCTGCAAGAATGAGCCTCCATATGCGCTGCGAGACGCCCTCTGCTCTAGCGTAAAAACTGAAAGCTAAGATGACTATAAGGATAGCTACAAGAACAACGAGCCAATGCAACATGAACGCTTTCCCGCCGACGCGCACTGGGAATTAGAGCGAAGCCGACAGGGTCAGCGGTTTTAACCTTGGTCCGCGTCGATCGCTAGAGGTGCCCTTTAGCAGGCGTATGCGCGTAAAAGTCAAGAATTTTGCAGTGCAGCAATCAGGTCCAAAATTAAAGTGCAGGCCCGCATTCATTCTCGCAGGGGCTTGCTCTTTTGCCGACGGGGGGGGGCACGGGTCTTGTGTCACACGCGGCTCCGACTAGGGCTTGCCCTAAATGCATCGGTAACCTTGTTCCGAATAGGCTATGGCCTCGAAGGCACCTATCCTTCGCTGGCGGTGCTGATCCGTAATATCGCGAGCCAAGTCCAGTCGACCGGGGGGCTCGCCAAGGTTCCTGCCGCGCAGGTCGGCAATCTGCGCAACGACATGTATCTTGCCTCCGAAGCGATAAGATTTTTGCAAAAGGACAAGGAGAACGATCTTTCAAAACAGGAAGTCGCAACGCTTGGCGCCTACAAAAAGAGTCTCGACAATGCGACCAAGTTTATCCCGGACTGGGTCAAAGCTTGCGTGGCAATCGCGCTCGGTCTTGGAACGATGATCGGATGGAAGCGCATTGTAATCACGGTTGGCGAAAGGATCGGCAAGCAGCATTTGACGTACGGTCAGGGCGCGGCCGCCGAGATTACCGCGATGGGGACGATCGCGCTTGCGGACAGTTTTGGTCTTCCGGTCTCGACAACCCATGTGCTGTCGTCGGGTGTCGCGGGCACGATGGCGGCCAATGGTTCCGGCGTGCAAATGTCGACCGTGCGCAGTATATTGCTGGCGTGGGTTTTGACGCTTCCCTCTGCCGTTGCTTTTTCGGCGTTCCTGTTTTTTGTGTTCCGCCGGCTGCTATGAACGCCAGGTTTGCGGACTGAACGCGCCTTTGAAGTCCTTGGTGCGGGCGGTCGGAGTCGAACCGACACTCTGTCAACCAGAACTGGATTTTGAGTCCAGCGCGTCTACCAGTTCCGCCACGCCCGCATAAAGCGCACATACGATCAGTGCGCGGGGAGCGACCCGCCACGGTGCAGAATTGGCTCTTTCTGCCACAAGATTGAAGCGTGTGTCCAGACCTAACCCAGATCCGCCGCGTGATAGCCAAACCTATTCCGCCGCGAGTTTGATGGGCACGGGACTCGAGTGAAACTGCTGCAAAAGAGATTGCTGCTCGGCTTTCGCGGCGTCAAGATGCCTTGCTTTCACATGGCCGAAGCCGCGAATTTTTTCCGGCATCGACGCGAGCGCAACGGCAATAGCATGATTTTCCAACGAGAGAACCTGCAAAATTTCGTTCATCAGAATTTCGTAATCCGTTATCAACTTGCGCTCGCTACGGCGATCTTCCATGTAACCGAAAATATCGAAAACGGTTCCGCGCAGCCATTTGAGCGAAGCGAGAAGGCGGAAGAGCGGCACTATCCACGGACCGAAACTTGATTTCACCGGCTCGCCCTGCGCGTTCTTGCGGCCAAGAAGCGGCGGAGCGAGATGAAATTCGAGGCGCGGCTCACCCTCGAAGGCTGCCGCGATCTGCTTTGCAAACGCGCCATCGCTGTAGAGCCGCCCGACCTCATATTCATCCTTAATTGCGAGCAGCTTAAAATAATAGCGCGCCACGGCTACCGCGAGATCATCGTTTCCAGGCACTTTCGCCTGCTCCGCTTCCTCGACGCGTTTCACCAGAGAAAGATAGCGTTCGGCATAGTCTTCATTTTGATAGGCGGTGAGATAGGAGACGCGCCGTTCGATCAGTTCGTCAAGCGAGCGGGACAGAGTCTGCACGGAGGCGGTGCCGCGCAAAGGTGCGGCAATAGCTTCGACGGCAGCGGCGTCGGCAGCTTCGCGGCGACCCCACAAAAATGCCGCCTGATTCATCTCCACGGCTTCCCCATTGAGCGCAATGGCGCGCAGCAGCGATGAATCTTCGAGCGGGACAAGCCCTTTCTGCCAGGCAAAGCCCAGCATGAACATATTGGCAGCAATCGAATTGCCAAGGAGCGCCGCGGCAACGCCGGTGGCATCGACAAAATATACGCCGTCTCCTGCAGCGTGGAGGATTGCTCGTTTAATCTGATGAGCATGCAGCGAAAAATCGGGATTGTGGGTAAAATCGCCCGGAAAAATTTCCGCAGTGTTCACCACAACGCCCGTTTCGCCCTTGCGCACGGCGGCGAGCACTTTTTTGGACGCGGAGACGACAAGGTCGCAACCAAGCACAAGATCGGCTTCTCCGGCGGCCACCCTTATCGCATGTATATCCTCTGGCTTTGCTCCAATCTTGACATGGCTATAAACCGCGCCGCCTTTTTGTGCGAGGCCAGCCATATCAATGGAGCCGCAGCCCTTGCCTTCGAGATGCGCGGCCATGCCCAAAATGGCGCCGATCGTGACGACGCCCGTGCCGCCCACGCCGGTGACCAGAACGCCATAGGGTTTGGCGCCGATCGCCGGAATGGCGGGGCCGGGCGGGTCTGGAAAATGGTGGGTTCCTTGAACCTTCGCCTTCCTCGGTTGGGCGCCATGCACGGTGACCAGAGCGGGGCAAAATCCGTCGAGGCAAGAAAAATCCTTGTTGCAACTGGATTGGTCGATCATGCGCTTGCGGCCAAATTCGGTCTCAAGCGGCTGAATCGACACGCAATTGGACGTTGCCCCGCAATCGCCGCAGCCTTCGCATAAAAGCTCATTGATAACGACGCGCCGATCCGGATCAGGCATGAGCTTCTTCTTGCGGCGGCGGCGTTTTTCCGCCGCGCAAGTCTGATCGTAAATGAGCACCGTCACGCGGGGGGTTGCCGCGAGTTCGCGCTGCACGCTGTCGAGCTCGTGACGGTCTCGTATTTCGACCCCTTGCGGCCAACGAATCGATGCCGGATATTTTTTCGGCTCGTCGGTGACGACAACAATGCGCTTAACATTTTCGGCGGCGACCTGCCGCGCAACCATTTCCACGGTGAGGCCGCCTTCGAGGGGCTGACCGCCGGTCATAGCGACCGCGTCATTGAACAATATTTTGTAAGTGATGTTGACGCCGGACGCGACGGCAAAGCGAATCGCAAGAGTGCCGGAATGGTCGTAAGTGCCGTCGCCTAGGTTCTGGAAGACATGCGCGCGCTGCGAGAAAGGCGCCTCGCCGATCCAATTTACCCCTTCGCCGCCCATCTGGGTGAAGCCTTCGGTCGAACGGTCCATCCATTGAACCATGTAATGGCAGCCAATCCCCGCATAGGCCCGCATGCCTTCGGGCACCCTTGTCGAAGTATTGTGCGGGCAGCCCGAGCAAAAGTAAGGGACGCGAGTCCCCAATTCCGTGGAAGCGGCGAGCGCCGCCTGGGCGCGTTCGAGCCGGCGCAAGCGGGCCTCGAGCTCCTCGCTCTTATTGAACCGCAGCAGGCGGCGGCCGATGGCGATTGCGATGTCGTTGGCGTCGAGCGCGCCGGTCACCGGGAACAGCCAGTTCCCTTGCTCGTCCTTCTTGCCGACGCAAACCGGCTGGGTGGGCGAGCCGTAAAGCTCCTCGCGCAGCTGCACTTCGATGAGCGAGCGCTTTTCTTCGATAACGATGATGAGTTCCAACCCGCGGGCAAATTCATGCAGGCCTTGCGGCTCGATGGGCCACGTACAGGCGAGCTTCAGGATGCGAAGCCCGAACCGGTTTGCTCCGATCTCGTCGAGGCCAAGATCGTCCATCGCCTGGCGTACATCAAGATAGGATTTGCCAGACGTAATAACGCCGACTTTGGCCTGAGCGCCGCCCGAGGTGATGATCTTGTTAAGACCATTGGCGCGTAGCCAGGCGAGCATGGCGTCGCGCTTAAAATTTTGCAGGCGTATCTCTTGGCCGAGCACCGTGTCGCCCGCCCGTATGTTGAGACCGCCTTCGGGCATCAGGAAGCCGGAAGGAACAACAGGCCGGACGCGATCCAACGAAACATCGATCGAGCCCGTCGATTCGACCGTATCCTTCAGGCATTTGAGGCCAACCCAAGCGCCGGTAAAACGGCTCATGGCATAGCCGTAAAGCCCGTAGTCGACGATTTCCTGAACCCCGGCGGGCGAAAGGATTGGAATCATCTTGTCGACGAAACAAAACTCGGATTGATGCGCGGTCGTCGAGGATTCGGCCGTGTGATCGTCGCCCATAAGCGCGAGCACGCCGCCATGTTTCGAAGACCCCGCAAGATTCGCATGGCGCAAAACATCGCCCGAGCGGTCGACCCCCGGACCCTTGCCGTACCAAAGCGAGAAAACACCGTCGAATTTGCCCTCGCCACGAATCTCAGCTTGTTGCGCCCCCCAAATGGCGGTTGCGGCGAGATCCTCGTTGAGGCCCGGCTGAAACAAAACGCCCGCTTCATCGAGCGGGCGCTTGGCGCGCAAGAACGCCAGATCGAGATTGCCAAGCGGCGAGCCGCGATAGCCCGAAATAAAACCCGCCGTATTCAGCCCGTTGCGGCGGTCGAGCTCCTTTTGCATGAGCAGGAGCCTGACAATCGCCTGAGGCCCGGAGACAAAAATCCGCCGCTTCGAGAGGTCGTATTTGTCGTCGAGAGAGGTGGACCGGAGGTCCTGAGGCAATACCTGGGGGAGGTCGACCGGGCCCTTGACCGCGTCCGCCATCGCTAAATCTCCTGCCGGACGCCTGCCGCCCGGCCCGTGAAGAGTGTGCTCCTTCGCCGCCGCAGATATAAGCAGGCAGGATCCTTTTTCCAAGATTTGACCGGCTTTTCCACCGGAAGACGGAATGACCTGTACTGGCGAGCCGAGCTATTCCGCCGGCTCGTGTCACTTCATCCGCCGGTAATTGTAGTCCGGATTGCCCTGCGCCTCTTGCCGCAGCGCCGAGATAGCAGCAATTTCCTGAACCCGCCCATGATGCGGCGAGAAATGGCAGACGGGGTCCGCCTCCCTTGCCTCGCCGGTCAGCGCAAAGGCCTGACAGCGGCAGCCGCCATAGTCGATTTCTTTGCGCGGGCAGGAGCGGCAAGGCTCTCGCATCCACTCAAGCCCGCGGAAGGCGTTGAAGGCTGGCGCGTTCAGCCAAATATCTTCGAGCGATTGATCTTGCACGTTCCAGAAAACAAGATCCGGAATGGTTTCGGCGGCATGGCACGGAAGCGCCTTGCCGGAAGGAGTCACATTCAAAATGCGTTTGCCCCAGCCGCCCATGCAGGCCTTGGGCGTGCGCGCATGATAGTCGGGGATCACGTGATCGATAACGATCTTGCCTGAAAGCCTCGTTTTCAGCGCCTCGACCTCGGCGATGGCCGCTTCTGCCTCGGCCAAAGGCGGCATAAGAGCCGCGCGATTGCGCAAGGCCCAGCCATAATATTGCGCATGCGCGATCTCGACCCGGCGCGCGCCAAGCCTCACGGCAAGCTTCACCATTTTACCGGCGCGCGAAACATTGGCGCGGTGAATGACGGCATTTATCGTGAGCGGCAGACCCTCTTTCGTTACCCAAGCGGCGACCATTTCCTTGCGCTTAAAGGCGCCGTCGTAACCGGCGATAAAGTCGGCCGAATGCGCGTCCGAATCCTGGATCGAAAGCTGCACATGGTCGAGCCCCGCATTGCCAAGTTCTGCGACGCGCTCTTCCGTCAGGCCGATGCCGGAGGTGATGAGATTGGTATAAAGGCCCTCCTTGGCGCAATGGGCAACTATCTCGCAAAGATCGCGCCGCGCCGCCGGTTCCCCGCCGGAAAGATGAATATGCAGTACGCCGAGCGCTGCGGCCTCAGAAAAAACGCGCTGCCAAACCTGGGTGTCGAGTTCCTTGTCGCGCGATTCCAGCTCCAGAGGATTGGAACAATATGCGCAACCGAGCGGGCAGCGATGTGTGAGCTCCGCGAGCAGCCCGGCTGGGGGATCAATTTTTTCGAGCGCGGCAGTCACAGGTCCACCATGCGTTTCGCCGCCAGCTCGGCAAGCAGAGCCTTGACGTCGCTCTCGATTCTCGTCCGGTCGGCCGAAAATTGTCGCGCAAGATCATCGACTATCGCACCCAATGTTGCGGTCCCATCGCAGCGCTTCAAAATTTCGACGGCGATGGCATCGGCCTTGATCACCCGCTCGGGCGCAAGCAGAAGCCATTCGGCGCGCGTTTTATCATATTTCAGCCGGACGCCGCGCGGCAGACGCGGAACGCTGCTGCTTTCCGCCGAGTGCGCGCCCTCTGTCATGCGGCTTGCCCGCGCGCGTTCGTCCCCGGCACCCAGGCTCCTGGCGGGATCGCGTGATCGACATAAGCGCTCCACAGCGCGTCGAGCTGCGCCCAAAGCACCGAGCATTTGAACTCAAGCGCGGCGAGGACGGCATTTTGCTCGGGCCGCGTGAGCGCATGCGTCTTCACGTAATCGAGGGCAAAATCGCTGTCGCGCTTGGCTTGCGCGGGCCGCTGCGAAAAATAGGCAAGCGTTTCTTTGCTCACAAAATCATAATGCGCGAGCATGCCTGCGACACGTTCGCCAATAATCGCCGGTGAAAACAATTCCGTCAGCGATGAGGCGATTGCTTCGATAAGGCTCTTGGAGCGGCAGAATTCGACATAGGCATCGACGGCGAAGCGTGTGCCCGGCAGGATTCCTTGCGCCGAAGTCACATAGCCGCGCGAAAAGCCAAAACTGTCCGTCAGTTTGAACCAGCGCTCGATGCCGCCGTCGCCTTCGCATACACCATCGTGGTCCTCGATACGCTTACGCCAGGTACGCCTATCGGCGGAATCGGGCATCCTTGTCAGAATCGTTGCATCCTTAATCGGGATTTTTGCCTGATAATAATAGCGGTTGAGCGCCCAGGCCTGGACTTCCTCATAGGTACATTGACCGGCGTGCAGGCGGCGATGGAAACGGTGCAGATTGTGGTAACGCTCGGCGCCAATCTGCCGCAAGCGGGCCTCCAATTCCTCGCCCGTCATCGGCTGCGCGGCCTCGATCAAAGCAAAACCTCCATGCTGTCGTACGCAACCTCCCAGCCGGCGTGAAAAACCGCCTCGCGCTCGGGCGAATCCTCAATCAAAACCGGGTTGGTGTTATTGATATGCACATATATCTTGCGCGCAATCCCGCAATCCGCAAGTTCTTTCAACGAGCCATTCTCGCCGCTCATCGCGACATGCCCCATGCGCCAGGCGGTTTTTTTCGACAGGCCCAGTCTTACCATTTCGTCGTCCGTATAGGTTGTTCCGTCGAAGAAAATAAGTTTTGCTCCTGCAAGCCGCTCTTTCAAACTGTTATTAATTTTGGCGCAGCCGGGAACATAAAAAAACGCCGCACGGCCGTCGCTGATCTCAAGCCCGGCGGTTGATTCATTTTCGTACCCGATCTCAACGGCATCGCCTTCGAGGTAAAGCGGAACTTTTCCGGGCACGGCGAAAGCTGTGACCGTTAGTCCAAAGCCCGTATCAACGGGGCGGTCGAACGCGACCGGCTGCATTTGAACCAAATCGCGGTTCAACACGCCAAAAACGCCAGCCTGCGCCTGCGCCAGGGTCGCTTCGCTCCCAAAGAGCACAAAACTTTGTTGCTCGCGGAGCGTCAAAAGCCCGGCGAGATGATCGACATCGGCATTGGTGACAAAAACCGCGCAAATAGGCGACTGCCGCATCCCGCCTCGCGGGTGTAGACACGCCGTGGATATGATCTGCTGGCGGAGATCGGGTGACGCATTCAAAAGAAGCCAGCGCTCACCATCCGCGCTGACAGCGAGGGACGATTGGCTACGCGCCCTGACGCGCTTATCGTTGTTCCAGGCTAACCGGCATATCGGACACAGACAATTCCACTGCGGAAAGCCGCCGCCCGCCGCAGAGCCCAAAACGATAATGCGCAAAGCGCGCGCCGATCACAATTTTTAGCGGAAGTTCAAACGCTCAGGTCAGATCTCGGCTGACATATAGCTTGTTACTTCCATGCCAATGCAGACCTCGGTGATAATTGGAGTTGTCCAAGTCATATCAGTATTTGCCTCCGTATTTTGCGTTGCAATTCGGAAAACGCAATCGTTTCCTTGCCCTTTACAGGTTCGACCTGCAAGCCCCGTACTTAGCATCGGCGGGAGCCTCGCGCAACCCATTCCAGGCAAATATAGGCAACCCTAGGTCACAGCCACGACCGCTCCGCCGAGGCCCTCGCTTCGAAAGCTTCGATGTATGAAACCTTTTGCAGGGTCAGGCCAATATCGTCAAGCCCGAGCAGGAGGCAATGTCTTCGGAACGGGTCGATCTGGAAGGAAATAACTCCGCCGTCTGGCCCACGAATTTCCTGCGCCTCGAGATCGACCGAGAGCGCGGCATTAGCTCCACGCTTGGCATCGTCGATGAGCTTGGCAAGGTCTTCGGGGCTCACCGTGACCGGCAAAATCCCGTTCTTAAAACAGTTATTGTAAAAAATGTCGGCAAAGCTCGTCGAGATCACGCAGCGGATGCCGAAATCGAGCAGCGCCCAGGGCGCATGCTCGCGCGAGGAGCCGCAGCCGAAATTATCCTGGGTCACAAGAATTTTAGCGTTGCGATAGGCTGGCTTGTTCAACACAAAATCCGGGTTTTCGCTGCCGTCCTCGCGATAGCGCAGTTCCGCGAAAAGGCCCTTGCCGAGCCCCGTGCGCTTGATCGTCTTTAGATATTGTTTTGGGATGATCATGTCGGTGTCGACATTCATGATTTCGAGCGGGGCAGCGACACCAATGAGGGAGTTGAATTTTTCCATTTTGTAGGTCCAGGGCCTTTAGTCGCCCAAACACATCCTTCGAGAGCGTTTCGCGTTTGCTCAGAATGAGGGATTGCCGATTACTGCAGTCCTCACCCTGAGGAAGCCCGAGGGCTTCTCGAAAGGGGAGGGATTGACGGACTCTCGCTGCTGCAGGCAGGCTCTTAGCAAAGCACCACGGCCCGAGCAACTCCACCTGCCCATTACCCCTGCGCGGGCATTCGGCAGCCTATTTGCCCTCGCCTAGCTCCCGCATGGCTGCGGTCTTTCACCGCGGACGTCGCATGAGCCAGTCCTGCGGGGGTGTTCATTTTCCGTACTGCTTGGACGCAGCACTTCACAAGTCTTTCATATTGTTCATTCGCTGTGTCAAAGTACTTCATGGATTAGGCATGGGTTCGCGATTCCGTGTCATCAAAGCGTTAACGAGCAAGCGCAGTATTCTACCATCTAGCGACAATACTTCCAAGGGAGCTTCGAAATGCAACCATTGTTTGGCTTCAAACAGAGCTCGCTTGCCGTTGCGGCAAGCGGCATCTTGTTGTTGTTTGCAGGAACTTCCGCCGCAAATGCCGCGGGAGCTGGCCCTGCCGCGCAGGCGCCCTATAAACTTTCGATCTTCGGCATGGGAGCCAATGGCAATTCGGCACCCGATTCGCTCGTGCTTTGGCGCGCCAGCGTGCTGGTCGGTTACGGAAACGGGGTTGCCAAAGATGGCTCCGACGGCAAATCCAGCACTATCGTGCAATATTCGCTGACCGGCGACGTGCAGCGCAGCTTTAGCGTCAAGGGCCATAATGACGGGCTAAAGCTCATCGGTGCGAACGCGCTTTGGGCGCTGCAGAACGAAGACGCCAATCCCAATTTGGTTGTCATCGATTTGCTGAGCGGGACGCAGGCGAAATTTCTCTTCCCGCCCCCTCCTCATAAAGGCGGGTATGACGATCTCGCCGTTCTGAGCGGACATATCTTTATCTCTGCTTCAAACCCCACACTCAATTCCACGGGCGTGAACGTGTTTCCGGCTGTGCTGGAGGTCACCAGCTTAGCGGGGGGCATGGTGCATCTTGAAAAGGTTTTATCGGGAGATGCTCGTGCAACGGATATTCCGTCCGGCAAGGGGGTTTCACTCAATCTGACCGATCCGGACTCACTGACGGTAGATCCCCGCGGCAACCTCGTTCTCGACAGTCAATCCGATGCAGAACTGGTTTTCATCCGGAATCCTGACGCAGGATTCCTCCGCTCGGCAAATCTCCTCAAGATCACGGACACCACGGGCAAGGCGGTGACCGTCGATGACACGGCCTTTGCCTCAGATCCGCAATCGGTCATGCTGGTCTCCGATCTCAAAGCCAATATTATTTACCGGATTGAGGAGCCAAGCTTAGGTTTTGAACCGGGGACCGCCTATTCTGCCTCCGATTCCGCAGGCCTCGTCGGCCAACTCAATCTCGACAATGGCGTACTCATGCCGATCGCCACCGGCTTTGGTAGTATGCGGGGCGTCATTTTCGTACCGCCGGTCATAAAATAAGGGCGGTTATCAGGACCGCGGGATGCTGAAAAAGTGGCAGTTTCTGCGTGGGAAGCAGGCTCTTATCAAAGCGCCGGCACTGAAGCAAACAGGACGCGTGGAGCCACTAAGATTTCGCATTTCTAAGGAATGTCGATCAAAGCATCATAATAACCTTCCGGACTTCCGGTGGCGGCTTTCTTTTTGTAGAAATCGAAAAAGTGAAACGCTTCCTCCGTGTAACCACCGCGAGCCCAGTAACCGTCGAAGATTGTGCCGATCTTGTCCGCAAGTTTTTCGAGCTTTTCGTAGTCGTTTGCCTCAAGGAATGATCGCGAGATGTGCTCTTTCATATTATGCAGTGACTTTTGAACCATTACGTAAGTAGGGTCCAACGGCTTCTAATCCGTAGGGTCGCCATTTGTCCTCCCAATCGATTATTAATATTGAGCGGTCAGCCTCAATCGTTTGGGTGCGGCGATGCAGGACGCCGCGCACCGAATTATAAAAGTTTAGGTAAAGATCGTAGCCGATCAGTTCGATATGAGGCCGTACAATTTCCCTAAGTCCTTCGTCCATTATTCCAACAGCTTGGAGTTGTTCATTCACAGAGTCGAGGAGTTCTTGTTTGTCGCGTTCTGACATTCCCCCAAACCTGCCACCCCATGCCGTGCCCATGTAGGCGGCTCTCGCACTAGCAATTGAAACTTTACGTATCTGGGCCATGATTTCGTCGGCCCGATCCAAGCTTTGTCTCAGCTTAACATCGATCGTAAATGCTTTAATACTGTCCAGGTGCGGGAAATACGCTAACACGACACATACAACGAAAAAACTGCTGAGGAGCATGGCGGGATTTAGGTTGTCGTGCCATGCAAACAGAGCCGCTAAACCGAGACAAGCTGCCGCGGCTATACTGAGCAGGTAGGGTGGCGATCCGTCGATTATCTCTTTCATTTTCATTTTATTTTCCATCCATAAGCCCATTCGACTTGGGAGTCGTCCTACTCATGGCCAACGAGGCTAATTGAGCCGCAGGCTCCTATCAAAGCGCTGAGGCCGACGCAAACGACGAGGTAGCGTCGTGGCTAAGCCGCGAGTCGCCTTTGAGATAATATCGTCAATTCGAGATCGCCTTCACTTTCAGCGGCATCTCATTATGTGAAAAGGGAGAGCCCGGTGCCTTTCGCATTGGAGGGAAGGAATGCTGCTAGATTTTGCCTTTATCTTCGTCGGGCTATTGCTTCTGGTCCCGCTGCTGTCTCTGGCTAAGGCGCAACGAAAGAAGACCTTAGCGCGGGCAGTTCTCCGCGCCGTTGAGATTGCGAAAAGTCACGGCTGGGTCTCTGCCGGCCGGCTCATGGCGCTCGCAAATATTTCGGAGAAAGACGCGAAAGTCGCCTTGGCTGAAGCAAGCCGCAAGGGCCTGCTATGCCAAGCCGAAGATGGGCGGTTTTTCCCAAAGCAGGAAACCAGCGTTGCGCCCATGTAGGGTACCGCGTTTGCCTGAAGGTCCGCCTTTGTGCAGAGCCAATCTTACATCGCGAAATTTTTTCGACGCCGGCTGAAATTGTCGAGACACCGCCGCCGCCCGATTCCAACCGGACCAAAAAATCCGGCGATCCAACATCTTGCAAGACGGGCCTTTGTCTTTGACTTTGTAAGATTTGGGGCGGGAATCGGACGAAAATGTTTCACGTGAAACATTTTTAGAATGATTCTAAATATTTTTTCCTTGAAGCCAAGTATGATCCTCGCCAAAATGTTTCGAGACCTGTGCGTGAGAACCGGGTAATCTGCCGGTTGGGCGGTCGCGTGAGGCGGGACTGCCTGCGCCGTCTGGCATTCACCCATGCAAGCTCGCCAGCATCCAGGCCCGGCATTCCGAACCGCTTGGGTGCAACACCGGTCTTTATGCGCGACGTGAAGAATACGCTTCGGGAATATTTGCATTTTTTAGTACGATGCTTGCGGCTCGTGCCGGTTTCGCCTCTTGCCCCGAGCCGCGCCAACCGCTAAATGAGCCCCAAAACCCCGCTTCTTTTGCCGCGATTTGCGCCAGCCCCGGTTTTGGGAACCTGCTGAACCCTAGCAGACATCGGCGGAGGAGAAGCGCAACCAACTCGAACCCACTGGCGCTGCCCGGATAGGATTTTCAGGAGAACAAATGGCATCACCAAACACCTACGCGCCCACGCGCGAGGATTTTGCGGCTTTACTCGAAGAGAGCTATGGCGAGAGCGAAGCGATCGAGGGCTCGGTCATCAAGGGCAAAATTGTCGGGATCGAAAAGGATGTTGCTGTCATCGATCTTGGCCTCAAGACCGAGGGCCGCGTGGCGCTAAAAGAGTTTTATGGCGCCGGGCGTGAGGCCTCGGTCAATATCGGCGACGAGGTCGAAGTTTATCTCGAGCGGATCGAAAATGCGCTTGGCGAGGCGGTCATCTCCCGCGACAAGGCGCGGCGCGAGGAAAGCTGGGTCAAGCTCGAAAAAGCCTTTGAAAAACAGGAAAAGGTCGAGGGCATCATCTTCAATCAGGTCAAGGGCGGGTTCACCGTCGATCTCGACGGCGCCGTCGCGTTCTTGCCGCGCAGTCAGGTCGATATCCGTCCGATCCGCGACGTTGCGCCGCTCATGCAGACGCCGCAGCCTTTTCAGATTTTGAAGATGGACCGGCGCCGGGGAAATATTGTTGTTTCGCGACGTACAGTACTGGAAGAGTCACGGGCAGAGCAGCGCCATGAGATCGTCGCCAACTTGGCCGAGGGCCAGGTGATCGACGGGGTGGTGAAAAACATCACCGACTACGGCGCCTTCGTCGACCTTGGCGGCATCGACGGGCTTTTGCATGTGACCGATGTCGCTTGGCGGCGGGTCAATCATCCGACCGAAGTTTTGACGATCGGCCAGACAGTCAAAGTAAAGATCATCAAGATCAACCACGAGACCCACCGCATTTCGCTTGGGATGAAGCAATTGCTCGAAGATCCCTGGCAAAATATCGATGCCAAATATCCGGTGGGCGCGCGGTTCCAGGGCCGGGTCACCAATATCACCGACTATGGCGCCTTCGTTGAGCTGGAACCCGGGATCGAAGGCTTGATCCATGTGTCGGAAATGTCATGGACCAAGAAAAATGTGCATCCTGGCAAGATTGTTGCGACGAGCCAGGAGGTCGAGGTCCAGGTGCTTGAAGTCGATCCGGTCAAGCGCCGCGTTTCGCTTGGTCTCAAACAGACACTCGTCAATCCCTGGGAAGCTTTTGCCACCAAATATCCGCCGGGCACCGAGGTCGAGGGCGAGGTCAAGAACAAGACCGAGTTCGGACTTTTCCTTGGCCTCGACGGAGATGTCGACGGCATGGTCCATCTCACCGACCTCGATTGGAACAAGCCCGGAGAACAGGTCATCGAGAACTATAAGAAAGGCGATCGTGTCAAAGCCAAGGTGCTCGATGTCGATGTCGAAAAGGAACGCATCTCGCTTGGCATCAAACAACTAACTCCTGACCCGTTCGCGGTGAGACCTGCCGGCGAAGCCGGTGCTAAGGCAGGCGATGATGAATCCGCGTCGCTCAAGAAGGGCTCCGTTGTCACTTGCACGGTGCTTGCGGTAAAAGATACCGGAATCGATGTAAAAATCGCCGGGACCGATTTGACCGCATTCATCAAACGCAGCGAACTCGCGCGGGACCGCATCGAACAACGCACGGAACGCTTCGCCGTCGGCGAGAAAGTCGATGCGCGGATTACGGTGTTCGACCGCCGCGCGCGAAAGATATCGGTTTCCATCAAGGCGCTCGAAGTTGCCGAAGAAAAGGAAGCAATCGCCCAATATGGATCTGCCGATTCCGGCGCGTCTTTAGGCGATATTTTGGGTGCTGCGCTCAAGGCGCGCGACGATACGCCCAAAAGATCCCGCAAGACAAAGACGGAGGAACCCGAATGATGTTTTGAATTCGGCTGTTATCAGGCCTTCAGGCCCGCGCGAAAATGCCGCGCGGTTTTTAGGTATTTATTGAGAGATGTATGAAGGGGGGCGAGTTCACAACCCTGCAGCCGGCAGGCGAACAGCGACGAAATTCTCATCAATATTGGCAGGACCCGCGCGGCGTAGCATAGGGCCGCAGGTGTCATTGAATTGCAACTGAAAATCAGAACACTCAAGCAAGAGGCCGCTTTTGCGAATCGTCCTCTTGCGCGCGATTTTTTCAGCTCGCAGGCCGGCAATATGGGTGCATGCATTTGTTCCCGAAACGCTCTGGCCGCGCCGGCATAGAAGGGCTTCAATATGAAAATTATACTTTTTCTTTGCACGGGCAACTACTATCGCAGCCGCTTTGCAGAGGAGCTATTCAATTTTACAGCTCCAGCCGAATGTCCAGGATGGACGGCAATATCGAGAGGAATTGCCGCGGACCTTGGAGTTAACAATGTCGGTCCGATCGCGCGATCGGTGCTCCAGGCTCTGCAGAAACGCGGGGTGAGGCTCAATCCGCTTCTCGCGCGAATGCCAATGCAGCTCGAGATCGCCGACCTTGAATTGGCGCACCATATCGTTGCGCTCAAACAAGCAGAACATTTGCCGTTGATGCAAGAACGGTTTTCCTCGTGGTTGCGATTGGCCGGGTCCGGCCGCATCGAATACTGGAACGTTGACGATACAGACCGCATGGCGCCCGGCGAGGCGCTTCCTTTGATTTCAAGGGAGATTCATGGCTTGATGAAGCGGCTCGCCCGCGAAAACCAGAAAAGCAAAGCCGGAGCCGCCTGAGTTATTTACGGCTCAATCCGGCGGCCGCTGCGCGTCCTGCTCGCGCAAAACACTTTTGGCATTCGCGCCAATTCGTGAATGGGTGATTGCCACAATGGCGCAGTTGCCTTCGAAGTTTGCAGGTTTTTACCCGCGAAGCACACCGCGTTCGATCTGATCCGCTTCGATCGATTCGAAGAGCGCCTTAAAATTGCCTTCGCCAAAACCCTCGTCGCCCTTGCGTTGGATAAATTCGAAGAAGATCGGCCCGATCACGGTCTTGGAAAAGATCTGCAGCAGGAGTTTGGGCGCCGCGCCCTCGACGACTTCGCCATCGATGAGAATTCCGCTATCCCGCAGGAGCTCTAACGGCTCATCATGGCCAGGAAGCCGCGCGGCAATTCTTCGGTAGTAGGAATCGGGCGGCGGCGGCATAAATGCCAGGCCGTTCGCGCGCAACCGTTTCACGCTGGCATAAATATCCTTGCAGCCGCAGGCGATATGTTGAATGCCCTCGCCCTTATATTGATGCAGAAATTCCTCGATCTGACTCTTGTCGTCGGCAGATTCGTTTAAAGGAATACGGATTTTTCCGCAGGGGCTCGTAAGTGCCCGCGAATAAAGCCCGGTAAATTTCCCGGAAATGTCGAAAAAGCGGATTTGACGGAAATTGAAGAGATTTTGATAGAAGTGATACCAGCGGTCCATGGCGCCGCGAAATACATTGTTGGTCAAGTGATCGATATAAAAGAGGCCGCAACCGGCCGGGGCGGGATCGCGCTCGAAGACCCAATCGAATTCGGCGTCATAGGGCGAACGCTTGGCGCCAAAATTGTCGATGAAATAAATCAGGCTGCCGCCGATGCCGAGGATTGCCGGCGCGTCAACCGTCTTGGCGCCGTTCTTGCCATTGTAAGGCTGCGCGCCGCGTTCCAGCGCGTGGGCAAAGGCGTGCTTGGCGTCGACGACGCGCCAAGCCATCGCGGACGCGCAGGGACCATGCAAGTCAACAAATCGTCCGCCAAAACTCTGCCGTTCGGCGTTGAGGATGTAGTTGACCGTCCCTTGCCGGTAAAGCTCAATGGAGCGCGATTTGTGCTTCGCCACAAGCACGAAACCCATCTCTTCGAACAAGGTTTTGAGCATGCCCGGGTCGGGATGGGCGAATTCCACGAATTCAAATCCGTCGGTGCCGGCCGGGTTTTCGGCGCTGATTTTGGCCGGCGGCGCATCATGCGGGAACGGGCCCATGGCTCTCCTCGTCGATTTTATTCGCTAATAAATATAGCGCGAAAACCACCGCAGGTCCGTGTATAATAACGGCGTTCAGGACATCCGATGCACGGATTGTGTGAGAAATGCCCGAGGTGCAAGAAATAAGTGCGCTTGATCCATTCGACCTCAAACTCCTTTCGGCACTCGAGGCCGATGGGCGTCTGACCAATGCCGAGCTTGGCGAGAAGATCGGCCTCTCCGCCTCGCAATGTTCGAGGCGCCGCATCAGGCTCGAGGAAAGCGGGATCATCGAAGGCTATCACGCGCGGCTGAACAGTGCGCGGCTGGGGATCGGCCTTCGCGCTTTTGTCCAGGTGAGCCTTTCCCCTCATTCGAAGGAAAATGCAAAATCATTTCGAGATTTGGTGAATGGAATCGCTGAAATACAGGAAGCCTATGCGCTCACCGGCGACACCGACTATCTATTGAAGGTTGTTGCAGCCGACTTGGCCGGGCTCGCCCATGTCATCAACGATATGATCTTGCCCCACGCGAGCGTCGCGCATGTGAGATCCTCGATCGTGTTGGACAAGCTCAAGGATAGCCACCGGCTGCCGCTCAAGGCCGCCATGCCGCGCGATTGACTATGTCTGCCCCGAAATCAAAAGCTCCGCGCCGGTGATCGCCGCGGCATCGTCCGACAAGAGGAACAAAATGGCCTTGGCGATATCTTCCGGCTTCACCCAGCGCGAAAAATCCGCTTTCGGCATGTCCGCGCGGTTTCGCGGCGTATCGATGATCGTGGGCAGCACTGCGTTGACGCGGACGCCCGCTTTCTTTTCTTCTTCCGCGAGGCTTTCGGTCAACCGCAACACGCCTGCTTTCGAGGCGGCATAAGCGCCCATTCCCGCGCCGGCTTTTTTAGCGGGTGCCGAGCCCACATTAACTATGGCGCCATGCGACGCGCGCAGGTGAGGCAGGGCCGCCTTCGTTGCGTTGACGGCGGTCAAAAGGTTCATGCGGAAGAGATCGCTCCAGCCGGAAAGATCGCCATCGGCGAGCGTCTGCCAGCGAAAACCGCCCGCAACATTGGCGAGTCCGTCGATTTTTTTGAAGCGCCCAGCAACCGCGTCAATGGCCTGTTTGGTCGCGGCAAAATCCGTCAAATCGATCCCGCCAAGCGCCATAAGGCGGTCCCGCGCGGGAATCTTGTCTACTGGTTCGCGCCCAGGAATGGCCACAAAGGCTCCGTCCCCGAGCGCCGCCTCCGCCACTGCGCGCCCAAGCACGCCGAACCCCCCGGTCACAACGATAACCTTGTCCCGCATGGTCCCTTTCCTCCTCGGTTAGCTGCGGCTAATCGTTAGGCCGCGCCTTGCTGCAAGCGTCCGCCGCTGTTGGCATATTCTTGCGTACCTTGCGTAAAAACCTTATCGCCTGGCTCGATCGCGGCGATCGGAATATCCGGCATGCGTGCGAATTTGGCGTAGAGGGGACCAAAATCCGTTCCCGTTGTGACGTCGAGCAGATATTTGAGCGACGGAATCACGAAATAGACCTGCTGGAAATCGTCGATGCGGTAAAGCGTGCGCATCACCCGCTCAAGATCGAACCCTATGCGGTTGGGCGACGGCGAGTCGAGCGCGAAAATCGACTCCGTTTTCGACGACACGATGCCGGCGCCATAAATCCGCAAGCCGTCGGGGGTCTCCATAAGCCCGAATTCGACCGTGTACCAATAAAGCCTTGCGAGGTTTTGCAGATGCCCGAGCGAAAGCGCCCTTTGCCCACCCTTCCCATAAGCTTGCATGTAATCGGCAAAGACCGGGTCGGTCAGCATCGGCACATGGCCGAAGACATCATGAAAAATGTCCGGCTCCTCCAAATAGTCCAGCTCATCGGCGCTGCGGATGAAATTGCCGGCCGGAAAGCGGCGGTTTGCGAGATGATCAAAGAATATGCCGTCGGGCACGAGGCCGGGTACCGCGACGATCGTCCATCCCGTCAGCGCCGAAAGTTTTTTGTTCAAGAGAGCAAAGTCGGGGATGCCTTCACCATGTAGATCGAGCGCATAGAGGCCGCGAAGAAAAGCGTCGCAGGCGCGGCCCGGCAACACCTCGGTTTGGCGCTCGTAAAGTGTCACCCAGGTGCGATGCTCAGCTTCGGTATAGCGCTCAAACCGCTGAGGAATGGTCCAATCAGGGCTCGCGCCTCGGGGAAGATCAGTCTCGAGAACTTCCACGGCCTTCTTCCTTCGCGGTTGGATTTTGTTTGATATATGGTCCTGCCGCGGGAGCTTGGTAGCCCCGCGCGCCCGCAAGCCGAACCGCGCCCCCCGGTTAGTTGAGAAAAATTTCGCTCGAAAGAGCCGGCACCGTGACAATGGCCGCAGGTATGAGCAGGCCGAGCCAAGGAAGTTCCGCGACTGTGCTTTTGGACCGCAGCGGGGTCACCATTACGCGCAAGCTTTGGCGCGGGCCGAGGCAAATCGACATTTCTCCGCCAGGAGCATGCGGCGTGAGGACCTTTGGCGCGCAAGAGGCGATCAACCCCTGTATCGCGTCCAAGCCATCGGTGCTGTGAAGGCAGCCGGCTTTGACGGTAAGGCCGCGACCGGAGCCGAGCAGCTGCCGGGCCGCCGCATTGGCATATAAAAGCCGTGCTGTGCCATCCACCAGCATGACGCCACGGGGCAAGTGCTCGAGCCGCTCGGGCGCCGTGTCCTGGTCGAGATCGCGCAATTTCAGTTCGCGATGGAAACAGATGGCGCGGTTGATATGCTTGACGGCAGTCGTAAAGACACGAATCTGCTCGCTCGTTATCTCTTCTTTCCCGGCCGGGTTTGAGGCGAACAGCAAGGTCGAAATCTGGTTCTCGGAGCGTAAGTTGGAACAAAGCATCGCTATTTGGAACTGAGCCGGGCGATACCATTCATTGAAGAATTTGGTGGCGCATAGCTCTTGCCGTGGCAGCAAGCCCTCTAGCGTAACGACTTCGCAGGCGGGTGTTTGGACCAGCCGGGGCAAAACCGGATTGCGGAAGGCCCAATAGTCCTGAAAGTTCGATTCCATTACCGGGTCGGTCCGCGGCGCGATCGAATCGAATTTCACTGCGCGGTGGTCCAGCGCGGTCAACGCAACCTGTCCGGACCCCATCGTGTCTCCAATCTTAATCAATGCGCGCGCCCAGAGAGTGTCGTCGAGCACGGACTCATAAATGAGACTGACGCCAGCGTTTAGGTTTTCTTCGGTTCCCATTGCTGTAACTGCTCTTGCTTCCCGAATTTTTTCACGAAACTGATTGCCGTGCCGCCTTGTGGTGCCGATCATTTCGCAGCTGGCCAATCCTTCCCGGCAAGGCGAGCCGCACTTGTTAAAGTATGACCGGAACCCGCGTTCCGCGAGGTATCGTCCTCGATCAGCAAGCGGACGAGTTCGGCCTGCCTTCGGGTTCCTGTTTTTGCAAAAATATTGGCCAAATAGGTTTTGGCGGTCATCTCTGAGATGTTGCATCGCCTCGCTGCGGCCGCGCGGCCGTCGCCCTTCAGAATTTCCGTAGCCAGCGCTGCTTCTTTACCGGTGAGATTGTAGCGTTGGCACAGCTCGGAGTGCCGCCGCCGCGCAACCGCATCGGGGTCACTCATCGTGACAAAAGCAACAGGTACCCCAACCCCGAGCCAGGGACTAGCAGCGAGCCGGGTCGGCAGGCCGAGCGGCGTTACCGTCACATGCAGTTGCGAGTCCGGGGGGATGCGCGGCAGGCGTAGCTCATAGCCGGGACTGCCTGGCGCGCCGTACCTGCGCGCACATAAGGAGACAAGTTCCTGCAATTCGTCCGAGCCGTCAGAGGCAAAAAGACGCCCATTGCGCAAAACGATTCCGTCGCCGTCATCGAGCATTGCCTTCGCAGCACCGTTTGCGCGAACTACCCGTGCCGAGGCATCCAGCAGCAAAGCGCCGTGCCGCAACGCCTCGAACTGTTCCGCAGGGGCAAGATGCTCGAGCTCCAGATCCCACAGCCGACGATTGATGCGCACAGCCCAGGTGATGTGTCGCAGCGCCGCTTTGAACATAGAAATTTGCCGCTCGCCTAAGTTAACCTCACCGGGCCCATTGGCAATATAGATCAATGCCGAAAACTGGTCTTCAACCATGATATTGGCGCCTGCCGCCGCAAGGCCTCGTCCGGACGGTAGCCACCACTCGTTGCACACCGGCGTGGCGGCAAACGCCTCGCGCGGCATGAGCTGGTCAAGCGCGTAGATTTTGCCCGCGGGCCACCGGAAGGTCGCTGGCAAAAGCGGATTATGATGGCGCCAATATTCCGTATAGCTCGCGACGAAATCGGGATCGGTGCGCGGCGCAAGCGCGGTGAACATGCCCGTCTGCGGTTCTCGGGAAGACATGCTGATCTGAGCCGCACCGGTGGCGTCGGCAAGCCGAACCAGAACGCTCGGCCAGAGACTGCCGTCGAGCAAGGCTTCGTGGATCAGGTCGATCAGAGCAAAAAGCTCGCTCTCTTCGCTCATGGCGTGCCCTAGCCTGAAGGTTTTCCTCTATTCTGAAATTTCTGATTACGCTAAACCGCTCAGCGCTCATGCGGCCCTGTGAGGCGCCGCTCGTCGAGAGGTAGACGAATTTACTATCTAATTATACTCCACTCATCAAAATATATCAATGATAATTTAGCAATAATCGTTGCGATGCCGAATAAATTGTAAGAACAGGCGAAATAGGCGCTTGTGTTGTCCTGAAGCAGGCGACGGCGGCCTGATCCGGCACAATCGCCGCCGCGCGTGCCGTCCCCGGTGCGAAGCAGGGGTCAGTCGCGAGTTGCCCGTTTGTCATTGGTAGTAACAGTCCCCCGGCAAAGCCGGGAGCAGTGTGGATATTCGCCGCTCAATGCCAGCCCCTGCTAGCGCAAACCGTCAACCAAGCACACCATATTTTTTGAACCAGGCCTGCATGGCCGCCCACGCGTCGTGTGCTGCTTCCGGACGATAGCTCTGCCGGTAGTCGGCAAAAAAACCATGCGGCGCGCCCGGATAAATTTTGAAATTCGCCGTTTTTCCGGCCGCTTCGAGCCGTTCCTTCATCGTTTCCACCTGATCTGGCGTGATGCTCCCATCCGCAGCGCCATAAAGGCCGAGCACCGGCGCTTTGACCTCAGCCGCAACATCAAACGCGTTTTTCGGCATCGCCGCGCTCGGGGGATCCATGAGGCTGCCGTAAAAGGCGACACCCGCTTTGAGGGCAGGGCTATGCGCCGCATAGAGCCAGACTGTGCGTCCGCCGCGGCAAAAACCGAGTATGCCGAGCCTGTCCGAATCTCCGCCTTGCTCCTTGGCCCATGCAACCGAATCGTCAAGATCAGCAAAAAGCTCGCGGTCGGGCTTGGTGTTGACTAACTCCATTAGCTCCGAGGGGTTTGAAATTTGGGTCATGTCGCCAAGACGGAAATAATAGTCAGGGGCGACAGCAAATGCGCCGAGCTTACCGAGCCGCCTCGTCACATCCTTGATGAATTCGTGCAGGCCGAACACTTCCATGGCGACGAGGATGATGGGCGGCTTTTGCGCAGCGTTGGGCTTTGCATAATAGGCGGGCATTTCGCCGCCCGGCACTTTTATCTTTGCAGTACCGGCGGAGAGGCCTTCCGTATCAGTCTTGATGGCCGCGGCGCGAACCGGGCCCGCGGCAAGCGTATAGCCGAGCGCGGCGGCGGCAGCGCTCGTCAGACAGTCGCGCCGCGAGACCGGGACGCCAGTTGGCGATTGGGTTTCACGATCGGTGATTTGAAAGAGAGGCAGATTCGCCATTACCCGTCGCTCCTTTTGCCAGCGGTAGCCTAAGCGCACCGTGAATGCATTGCCGCATGGCCTCTGGCTGATAGCTTGCCGATCCCCGCTTAAATTTCGTCCAAATGGGGTCAATGCGTTAAACGCAAGAACAAGGTTCTGTCAAACCACGCTGGGCTTCGGGATTGACGGCCGGCAACCTTCACGCCATGACCGGCTCCTATGAGCCTCATTCACAATGAGCGGACAAAACTTTTGGCCAATGGCTTGAACGGTGCGGCCGCATCGTCCTTTGCCATTGGCGTGCTCGCCCCTATTGCTGCAGCGTTCTACAGCGTAGGCGGGACTCCACGGGTTTCGCTTACGACGATCGTCATTGGCGCAGTGATTTGGCTTCTCCTGGCTGTCGCCCGAGATTTGGCCGCTAGACGCGTTCTTGGAGGATTGAGAGAATGAACGGCTACGAGCTTTTTGCCTTCGTCATCCTGCCTGTCTGCATTGCAATCGTCGCTTGGTTAATCGTTCTCGTCAATGAGCGGTGGCAAAAGCATCATGGCCGGTAAGTCGTACGATGGCTCAATGCTACATAAACATACTGCAACGAAGGAATTGGCGAGAAGTTATGGTTGCTCGGGCAAACCAATCTTGTGTTGTAGCGCTGGACTTCAACGCGCAGCGCCGGTGCCTACCGTGAGCGTGCGTACGACCGCGCCTTGCCAGCCCGCGATCAAGCGTTCCCGCTCGGCCGGCGCCATGCGCGGCTCGAATCGCGCGCCGCATTTCCAGGCGGTGGAGAGGGCAGAGAAATCGGGAAAGAGTCCGATCGTGAGCCCAGCCAGGAACGCAGCGCCTTGCGCCGTCGCTTCGAGCAGGGCAGGGCGCTCGACCGGCGAGCCCAGAATGTCGGCTAGAAACTGACAGAACCAATCGTTTGCGGCCATTCCGCCGTCGACCCGCAACATGCGCGGCGGCACGGCGCCCTCCGTCATCGCCTGCAAGAGATCATGAGTTTGGTAGGCGGACGATTCCAATGCGGCGCGGATGAGATGAGCAGGCCTTGTGTCCAGCGTAAGGCCGCAAATCAGTCCTCTCGCTTCAGGGTCCCAATAGGGCGCGCCGAGGCCCGTAAAGGCGGGCACCAGATAGACTCCAGCATTGTTGCCGGTCTCCGCCGCGATTTTGGCCGTCTGCGAGACATCCTTGAGCAGACCGAGCCGGTCCCGCAACCATTTGATTGCTGCTCCGGCGACGAAAGCCGATCCCTCGACCGCATAGGCAGTGCGTCCTCCTGCCCGGTAGGCGAGCGTCGTAACAACGCCTGTTGCCGCGGACGGTGCATCTTGGCCCATGTTGAGCAAGGCAAAGAGCCCCGTGCCATAAGTTGCCTTACCCATTCCCGCGTCAAGGCAGGCCTGGCCAATCAGCGCCGCCTGCTGGTCGCCCGCCATGCCGGCAATGGGAATTTGCTCAGCAAAAAGACCGGGCGCCGTCACCCCGTAAACATAACTGTTGTCATAAACCGCGGGGAGAAGCGTTTTCGGTATAGCGAACAAGCGCAACAGTTCTTCGTCCCAGCAGTTCCGGTAGATGTCGAACAGCATGGTCCGCGAGGCGTTTGTTGCATCAGTCGCATGCACCTTGCCTCCGGTCAGGCGCCAAAGCAAAAAGCTGTCGACGGTGCCGAAGGCAAGTTCGCCATTCTCTGCGCGCGCCCTCGCGCCCGAAACGTTGTCGAGAATCCAGGCAAGCTTGGTCGCTGAAAAATAAGGATCGAGCAGCAGCCCCGTGCGGGCGCGAACCAGCGCCTCGCAGCCTTCCTGGCGCAGGCGCTCGCAGTGGTGCGCGGTGCGCCGGTCCTGCCAGACGATCGCCGGATAAACCGGCGTGCCCGTCGCGCGCTCCCACAATACGGTGGTTTCCCGCTGATTCGTGATCCCGATCGCGGCAATGGGGGCATCCGATATTGCGATCACCTCGCGCGCGGTGCCGAGAACATCGCGCCAGATCGTCTGTGGGTCGTGCTCGACCCAGCCCGGCTGCGGATAGGATTGCGCAAACTCCCGTTGCGCGGTGGCAAGCAGATGCCCGCAGGAATCGAAGAGCAGACTCCTCGTCGAGGTTGTGCCCTGGTCAATGGCAAGGAGATTGTTGGGCAAAGGGCGGCTCCCTGACCGTCACGCGAGGCGCGGAACGGTGGCGCCTCCCGCATTATAGTAACCATAACGCATGCGCCGCGCTTTGCGATAGGTTCAAATTGCTTAAAGCGGAAAAAAGGCCTCGCATCGCGGAGCCTTGCAACAATAGCGGCGCTCTCCGGGAGCATTTGGCGCTCCCGGATGGCTTCGAAGCCGCTTTACCCTCAATAACCCCCTATAGGCCTGGTAGGACAGGCGTGCCTTCAAGACGGACGGCGTCGAGCAGTTGGGGATCCAGTCCGAGGACCTTCAGAATCGTCGGCGCGATCTGGGTTGTCGCCACCGCCGCGTTTATCGACCTTTGGTCGAGGTCTGGGTGGGACACAAGAAGAGCAACATGCGTGTCGTCTTCATTGAAGCCGCCGTGCTCGGCGATTTTCGTCCCGGTCGTGTAGACCGTACCTACATTGGCAATGCCGATAATGTCAGGCGTGCGCGAATCGGTAGCCGGATCTTGATAAGACAATGTGAGCAAGGGGCCCGACAGCCATTCGCCGATGCCCGTAACGTTCTTCGTGGGCGTGTCGGATAGATCTAGCTTGCTGACGGCGTCCGCTGTCTTCCCGCCGGTATTGTCCGTGAGCCAAATCAGAATGCCATCATCGGCAATATCAAAGGCGAAGTTGGATCCAATCGGTCCGGTCACCGTGCTGTCGGGAAGCGGCCTCAGTTTCTTGAAGTCAATTGGCGACTGGCCGTGCTTAGCGCTGATGATCACAAGTGTTTTGTCCAGGAGGCCGCGCTTGTCCAACGCGGCGATCATCTGCCCGATGGATCTATCGACAAAGGCGATCGCATCTGCCAGTCCTAGGCTCGGTGTCGCCATTGGGTCGGCGTAGCCGTTGCCTGCTAGCTTCTGGCCGACGCTGACGGCCTGAAAATTCATGCCGAACAACACCGGCGTGCCGAGACTCTTATTGCCGGTATGATCGAAGCCATTAATCTGGTTGAGAGTCGCGCGGACCTTGATGCCGTCGTACCATTCCACTGCCTCGATTGTACTCGTGAAATCCGCGCCTGGTGGAAACAACTTTGGCGGCTTCGCCGTGGAAAAATGGGGGCCGAGCTCGGTGCCGATCAAAGCCACATTTGTCGCTGTCAAAGCCGAATTGATCTCCGGCGCGAACAAATCGTCGACATTGGTGCCCGGGCCGTTGGCTGGCTGTGTGTTCGGTTTGTTGCCGTTGACAATGTCATAGGCCGGGTGCTTATCCGACCACGCCGTCCGGAACCCACGCTTATGCAGCACGCCAAAGATGGTGTTGGTGCGAATGAAATGGTGCGGCCATAATGGCGAGCAACTGCCGTTCACTTTCTGGCCCGGCAGATTATTCGGGTCGATTGCCACGGCGCTATTCAGTCCGGTCAGGCTTGCCGGGTCGCCGCCATCGATCCGAGCCTGGACCTTGTCGAGATTTTCGGCAAGATTGACCTCGTTGCCGGGCTTTCCAGCGCAAGCCGCTGGCGGCTTGCTGGCGGAGATTGGGGCAAACAGCGTGCGGTCATAGCTGTCGTCATAAAAAACGCCGGTCGATTTCGACGTGCCGCCGGTGAGCTGGGCCAAGAGCCCCGGAAAGGAATCCGAAGGCTTTGTGGTCGATGCGTTGGTGTAGGTAGTGCCATGTTTCGTCAGCGACCTAAGGTGCGGACATGTGTCCGCCGCGACGCAATTCTCAAGGTCCACGGCATGTAAGCCGTCAACGCTCAGGAGCAACACATGTTGCACCGTGCCATCAGCGAACGCGGACTTCGGCTGCAAAATGAGGGATGTGAGGCCGGTCAGAAGCGCCGTGCTTGCGAAGAATCGTGCCAAATATTTCAACTGTTCCTCCCGGGCTATGTTGCCGCGCCAAAACGGATGTTGGCTTGAGTCGATATAGTTGGCGGCAAATGACACTGGTGCGACGGTTGACCAAAAAATCCGTCACCCGGTTGTGGATGGTTTTGAACCGGCAGCGAGCCGAGCAATTTGTGGTTGAGCAATATGATTTGATGTTTGCGCTAATTCGTTCGACCGGGCGCTTTGCCCCGGACGCGATCGTCGACATAAAGGCTCACCCGCGCGCATTCGTCCGGCGAGAGATGCAGGCCTAGTTTCGACCGCCGCCACAATATGTCCTCGGCGGTCCGCGCAAATTCTTGGGTCATCAGATAGTCGATCTCCGCCTGGGTGAGTCCTCCGCCGAAATCGGTTCCAAGATCGCTGGCGCTTTGGGACTTGCCGAGAATGACTTCGGCCCGCGTCCCATAGCCGCGGGCGAGACGCGACGCGGTCCCAATGTCGAGCCACGGATATTTGTCTCGCAGTGTCTGCAGAAATTGTTCGAAATCGCCGCCTTTCAGATCGCCGCCGGGCAGCGGTGCAGCCGCGGTCCAGCGCGCCGTCTGTGGCGGCTTGAGATAGGGGGCGAGCCGCTCGATCGCGTCTTCCGCCAGACGCCGGTAAGTGGTGACCTTTCCGCCAAAAACTGAAAGCAAGGCCGCGCTACCTGAAGGCGCGTCGAGATCAAGCACATATTCGCGGGTTGCAGCCGACTCATTTGCTGTGCCATCGTCATAAAGCGGACGCACGCCCGAAAAGCTTTCGAGCACATCCCTTGGGCCTAACGCTTTGCGAAAATAACGCGGCACGGCGTTGCAGAGGTAAGCAATTTCATCGGCGCTTATTTTCGCCGCCGCGGGATCTCCATGAAAGGGAACATCTGTCGTGCCGATCAATGAATAATGCGTCTCGTAAGGCATCACAAAAACGATGCGGCGGTCTTCCGTTTGTAGCACATAGCATTGCGTGCCTTCGTAAAGGCGAGGCACGATGATGTGGCTTCCCTTGACGAGCTGGAGTCCTGTTTTACTGGCATTGCATTCGATAATGCCGGACAGCAATTCGGCCGCCCAAGGCCCCGCCGCATTGACGAGCGCGCGGGCTGTCACCGTGGTTGTCGTTGCACCATCCAAATCGCGCAGTGTTGCGTTCCACAATCCGCTCTCGCGCTTCGCCGAAATGCAGCACGTTCTCGTGCGGATATCTGCGCCGCGCTCGCGGGCATCGACAGCATTGAGCACGACGAGCCTCGAATCGTCCACGCGGCAATCCGAATAGGCAAAGCCTGTTGTGAATTTTTTTTTCAGCGGTATCCCCTCTTTTGCCGTGCGCAAATCGAGGCGCCGCGAGCGCTCCAATAGCCTACGCGGCGCAAGCCAATCGTAAAGCAAAAGCCCCGCCGCAATCACGATGGCAGGGCGTAAACTCTTCTCATGCGGCAGAATGAAACGCGCGGGCCAAACGAGATGAGGCGCGATACCGAGCAGCACTTCCCGTTCTTTTAAGGCTTCGCGCACGAAACCAAAACGGTAATATTCGAGATAACGCAAGCCCCCGTGAATGAGCTTGGATGAGGCCGAGGATGTCGCGCTGGCGAGATCGCCTTGCTCGCAGAGCATCACCTTGAGGCGTCGCCCGGCGGCGTCGCGCGCGATGCCAGCGCCATTGATGCCGCCGCCAATTATAAGGAGGTCGACGCTTTGCTGCGTGTTCGTGAGAGCGCCAACAGACACCGCGGCTCCGTTGTTAAGAACCAAGCCGGATGATATGGCATAGATCGCCCGCCGCGGCGGGTTTCGCATGAGGTTCGCGTATGACGAGGCATTGCGACTGCGCGAGAATTTTTAGCACCGAAGAATCCTGTATTTCAAAGGGTGTCGCAAGTGGCAGCCCTGTTTTGCTCGGCTGCAATGTTGCGCGCAAATAATCCTGCCGGCCATCGTTACCACGAAGCGCTTTGCCGAGGATCGCCGGTTCGCTCTCGTCCCGGCCCGCGTCCGGGTCGCCACAAAGCGCGCGCACGAGCGGCACAAGAAAAACCATTCCCGCAACGAAAGCGGCCACCGGATTTCCCGGCAGGCCAAGAATGATCATCGGCCCAATCCGCCCAAAAATCACGGGCTTTCCGGGACGCATCGCGACCTGCCAAAAATTCAGCTCCATGCCCAGCCGGACGAGCGCGGGTCGAACAAGATCGTAATCGCCGACAGAAGCGCCGCCGAGCGTCACCAAGAGATCGGCGCCGGATGCGCGCGCACTGCTTATGCCTTTTTCGACGGCTGCCAGCTCATCCCTAAATATGCCAAGATCGACTGGCTCGCCGCCGGCACTCTCGATAAGAGCAGCAATGGCATAAAAATTGGTCGCGACGATTTGATCCTCGCCAATTGCCTCGCCAGGCCGCACCAATTCGTCGCCCGCAGAGAAAATCGCCACGCGCGGGCGCTTAGTAATGGGGACCGTGGCATGATTCATTGCCGCCGCAAGCGCGAGATGCGCCGCGCCAAGCCGGGTTCCCGCGGCAAGCAAAACCTCGCCTTCGGAAAAATCGACGCCTTTTTCGCGAATGTGGCGTCCGCCGGTAACCGTTTCCAAAGGTTCCACGAAACCCGCCTCCACGCGGGCATGTTCCTGGACCAGAATCGTGTCGGAACCTTCTGGCACAGGCGCACCGGTGAAAATCCGCACCGCTTCCTTCGGCCCGACAGAGCCGGAAAAACCATGTCCGGCAGTGCTTTCGCCGATTTGTTTCAACTTGACTGGTAGCTCCGCGACGTCGCAAGCCCGAACGGCATAGCCGTCCATGGCGGAGACGGCCTTTGGCGGCTGCGTGCGCTTGGCGGCGAGCGCCCGCGCGAGGGTGCGGCCGGCCGCCAGTTCCAGGGCAATGTCTTCGATCGGGCGGTCCGTCAAAACACTCGCGAGAATGTGGGTGCGGGCCTCCGAAACCGAAAGCAGCTCGATTTTATTCATTGCACATTCACTTAACGCCTTGGATAGAATAGTGTCGACCCTTCGAAAGAGCGGGAGCCTGACGTGCGCCATAAGCTTTTTTTCCGGAAGCTCGGATTGTTTTTTGGTTCTGTTTGCTCCAATGCCTTTGGCACTCCATGCACAAACTAGCCTTTCTCCGAATGGCCCAAAGCCGGCGCCGCCGGCTTTCCAAAAAATGCCGCCAGCAAAAACAGGAATTATGGCGCCTTCCATGCCGGGGGAGTGCTCTCAACGCAAGAGAATTGGCCCGTTTCTTACAAGCGGCGACGCTGAACTTGCTGCGCAGTCTTTAGGTTATCCAATAATCAGTACGTCTTCGATATATAGTGAGGGTTTTCCGGATTCTTATTTTAACCCGCTGCAATTTTATTTCGATGTCTATATTTTGGCGGCGTGCGACTGACCCTAATGCGATTCGGCAGGTAACACCTCGCCACGCAAATATTCGCCGGATTTCCCGCCGCTTTTCTGCACAAGTTCGATACCCTCGATCCGCATCGTGCGGTCGGCCGCCTTCAGCATGTCGTAGATCGTCAGGCAAGCGACGGCGACGCCGGTCAGGGCCTCCATTTCGGCGCCGGTCTTCCCCAAAACCTTGGCCGTGACGCACACTTTTATGCCGGGCAAGGCTGGGTCGGCTTGAAGATCGGCGGTGATGTTAGTCAAGCCCAGGGGATGGCAGAGCGGGATCAGCTCATGAGTTCTCTTGGCGGCCATGATCGCGGCGATCCGCGCCGCCGCGAAGACGTCGCCCTTCTTTGCATTGCCTGAGAGAGCAAGATCGAGCACCGGCTTTCGCATAAGGATCCGGCCTTCGGCGACGGCGGTGCGCGCCGTTACCGGCTTATCTGAAACATCGACCATATGAGCCTGCCCGGCGGCGGAAAGATGAGTGAGGTCCGGCATGTCGGTCAGTTCATCTCAAAAAAACGGGCGAACAATGTCATTAACCATGCGGTCTGCGGCCGCGCGCTTGCGTCTCGCCGTAAACGAGCGCCTTTGCTGCTGCCGCAACATCGCGCTGGCGCATAAGACTTTCGCCAACCAGAATAGCGGAAATCCCGTGCGATTGCAGGCGCAGGCAATCTTCATGGGCGAAGATTCCGCTTTCGCCGACCACAATACGGTCAGGCGGAACTTTTGGACAGAGCCGTTCGCATAAATCAAGCGACACTTCAAAAGTCCGCAAGTCGCGGTTGTTGATGCCGACAAGGCGGGTTTCGAGAGGCAGCGCCCGGGCAAGTTCCGCTTCGTCATGCACCTCGACGAGAATATCCATGCCAAGATCATGCGCTGCGCGAGTCAGGGCGCTTGCCTCTTCGTCGCTGACGCAGGCCATGACGATCAAAATGCAATCGGCTCCATTCGCACGCGACTCATAGACTTGATAAGGATCGAACAAAAAATCCTTGCGAAGACACGGCAGGTGGGTTGCCCCGCGCGCCGCCACGAGGTCGCCGAGACTGCCGCGGAAGGAGGGCTCGTCGGTCAGCACCGAAAGGCACGCCGCACCCCCTGCCTCATAGGCGCGGGCAAGGGAAGGCGGGTCGAAATCGGCGCGTATGAGCCCCTTTGACGGGCTCGCCTTTTTGATTTCCGCGATGAGCGCCATATGACCTGTCGCGCACTTGGCCTCGATCGCCTTGACAAAGCCGCGCGGCGGATCGTGGTCATGCGCCTTGCGCGTGAGAGTCTCGATCGGCATGCGCACCTTGGCCGCCGCGATTTCGCGCCTCTTGTAAGCTTCGATCTTATTCAAAATATCGATCATCGCAGTTCCCATGCGGTTCACACGGCAACGCCGAATTGCGACGGGAAAGCGCGGTTCGACACTCTTACGAGTTTGGCGAGTGTGTTTGCGACAAGTCCTTCATCGATCGCTGCGGCTGCTAGGGCCGCGCCATGCCTTAAGCCGCCAGCTTTTCCAGCGACAGTGAGGGCAATTGCCGCATTGAAGACGGCGATATCGCGATACGCATTTTTGGCGCCGCCGAGGACCGCATGAAGCGCCGCTGCGTTCGCTGCTGGATCGCCGCCGGCAAGACTTGCCAGCGAGGCGCGTGAAATACCCGCGTCCTTAGGCAAAATTTCAAAGCAGCGGATCACACCATCGTTAAGCTCGGCGGCGAAAGTCGGGCCCGTGGTTGTTGCCTCGTCGAGGCCATCGGAACCATGCAAAACCCAGACTCTTTTGGAGCCGAGTTGGTGGAGCACCTGAGCCAGCGGTTCGAGCCACGCGCGGGAAAAGACGCCAAGGACCTGGTATTCAACTCCAGCCGGATTGGCAAGCGGACCGATGAGATTAAAAATAGTTCGCGTGCCGAGTTCGGCACGAACTTCTGCAGCGTGACGCATCGCTGCGTGATGGGTTCGTGCGGCCATAAAGCCAATGCCAGCCTCTCTGATGCAGGCTTCGATGTCAGCTGGTGCAAGCTCCGTTCTCACGCCGAGCGCTTGGAGGACATCGCTCGCGCCGGATTTTGACGATGCCGCACGATTGCCGTGCTTTGCCACGGGGACACCGCAGGCTGCGACGATCAGCGCCGCAAGCGTCGAAATGTTGAATGTTCCATGGCCGTCCCCGCCGGTGCCGACAATGTCGATTGCACCTGGCGGTGCCGCAATGCGCACCATCCTTTGTCTCAACGCTGCGACCGCACCGAGAATCTCCGAAACCGTTTCGCCGCGCGCGCGCAGCGCCATTACGAAGCCGGCAAGCTGTGCCGGCGTGACGCGTCCCTCGAAAATGAGATCGAACGCTGTCCTTGCTTCAAGCTCGGTCAGGCCCGATCCCGTGGCTGCCTTGGCGATGAGCGGCCTAAATGCTTCCATTTTCAGCCTGCAACGACTTCAAGCCCCTGAAAGCGCAGGCGCCGAATGCCGGGCCTGGCGCCTGTTGCCGTTCCATTCTGCCGCAAGTTCGAGAAAGTTCTCAATCATGCGCAGCCCGTGTTCGGAAGAAATGCTTTCGGGATGAAACTGCACGCCATGTGCGGGAAGGCGCCGATGCGAAAGTCCCATTACAAGACCGTCGGCAGTTGCTGTCACGGTCAAGCAATCGGGCATCGAGTCGCCCCGCACAACGAGCGAATGGTAGCGAACGCCCCAAAAAGGGCTTTCGAGCCCACGAAAAATCATTTCGCCGCTATGTTCAATTCGCGCGAGCTTGCCATGCACCGGTTTTGGTGCGCGCACGACCTCCCCGCCAAAAACCTCGCCGAGCGCCTGATGGCCGAGGCAAACCCCAAAGATCGGAATGGCCGGCGCCGCAGCCGCGATGAGTTCGAGGCAGATTCCGGCGTCTTTGGGCGTGCAGGGACCGGGCGACAGCACGATGGCGTCGGGCGAAGCGGCCATGATGTCGGCTACGCTCACGCAATCATTGCGACGAACCGTGACCGCGGCACCGACACGCCCAAAGCAGTGCACCAGATTCCAGGTAAAACTGTCGTAATTGTCAATCAAGGTAATGGCGGTCATGCGCGGCTTTATCCTCTTGCCCCGTTGTCTTGGGCCGCGCGTGCCGCAAGGTCAAGATAAATGGGCGCAAAACCGCGCCTGCCAGCCCATGCCACGGAGGTAAAAAATGACGATTGCACCCTTTCCAACGCGGCGGGAGCTGATGACGGCGGCGGCGGCTCTCGCCGCCGCAGCCCCGGCGCGCCGTCTCATGGCGCAAAACCAGACAGCCCCGCTGCCGGAGGCCAAGGCGCGCCGCGAGTGGGTCAAAGGAATTGTCTTTGAATCCCGGACCGGCGCCTTGGTGCGGCAGGCAGGCGATCCGGCACTTGCTGGTGTCCTCGTTTCAAATGGCCGGGAGGTCGTTCGCACCGGCGCGGACGGCGGTTATAGCCTGCCGGTCGAGGACGGCGCTGCAATCTTCGTCATCAAGCCAAGCGGCTATGCGATTCCTCTCGGCGAGGCTCAGCTGCCAAGGTTTTCCTATATCCACCAGCCGGAAGGGACTCCGCAAAACCTCGAACTCCTATACACAGGCCTAAAACCCAGCGGGCCGCTCCCGGCCTCGGTCGATTTTGCGCTCATCAAGGCGAGCGAGCCCAGCCGCTTCGATGCCGTGCTCTTTGCCGACCCGCAGCCGGAGAGCCAAGCCGAAATCGACTTTATTCGCGAGGATATCGCCAATGGGCTGATCGGCGTCGAGGCCGCCTTCGGGATCACCGCGGGCGACATCATGTTCGACGATCTTTCGCTCTATGGCCGCTACAACCGGATCATTGGGCAAATCGGAGTTCCCTGGTGGAACATTCCCGGCAACCATGATTTGAACTTTGAGGCGCCGGGCGCCCGCTATAGCCGCGAAACTTTTAGGCGGGTTTTTGGCGCAAATTATTACGCCTTTCAATATGGCAACACGCTTTTTCTTATGCTCGACAATGTCGACTATCTTGGTGCCGATCCAACAAAACCGCACCGCGCCGGAAAATACCGGGGTTTTTTTGGCGAGCGGCAGCTTGCGTTTGTTGCCAATGTTTTAAAAGAAACGCCCGCGGCGCGTCTTGTCGCCGCGTTCATGCATATCCCTTTACAAAACTATCTCGATCCCAACGATCCCACGATGAACGTCGCGGACCGCGCCGAATTTTTGGCGCTCCTTGGCGGGCGCAATGCCGTCAGTTTTGCGGGCCACACGCACACGACCGAACATCATTATTTTGGCCCGGCGGACGGTTTTAGGGGCTCGGCGCCGCATCATCATCATGTACTGACCGCGGCGTCGGGATCCTGGTGGAGCGGGCCGCTCGACCGGCGCGGCATCGCCTCGGCGGACAGCCGCGACGGAACCCCGCATGGTTTTCATATCCTCTCGGTCGATGACGGCGCCTATACGACCCGCTTCATTCCTGCCAATGAGCCAAACGTTCGGCAAATGCGGATCAGCATCGACGCCGATTTTCATTTCGGACCGGATTTGTTTCGCGATTTTAGGGCAGGGCAGATGCGAACTTCTCCGCTCTCAAAGGACCAGCTCGCCGCCGCAACGCTTATCGTCAATGTGTTTGATGGCGGTCCGAAAACGATAGTCCATTACCGAATTGGCGCGAGTGACCCAGTCACGATGAAGCGGGAAGCTCGCCCAGATCCTTTTGTCGAAGAAGTGTTTGGCCGCAACCGGGAGACAATAAAACCTTGGGTCAAGGCGGAACCGTCGTCGCACATCTGGACCGCGCGGCTTCCTTCAACTCTCGAACCAGGCGCATATGCGATCGGCGTCCATGCAGTCGACGAATATGGCCGCGATCATCATGATCGCTTGATCTTGGAGGTGACGGCTTAGCGGTCAAGTGCCGCGTAATCCCACATGCCAAGCCGGCAATCAAGATTAGAATCATTCCAGAAATGTTTCACGTGAAAACATTTTGTCCGGTTGAGGCCAAAAACCTTACAAGCGCGAAACTGCGCCCCGGCTTCGAGATTGTAAGATCGCTCGATTTTTTGGTGCAATCGGAATCGGGTGGCGGCAGCGCCTCAATGTCAAAGTCTGTTGCCGGACGGTATCCCCGGTGTAAGATTCGCTGAAAAACGAACGCGGCTTGGCTCAGCGAGCCTGGAGACGATCGAGAATTGCGCGGGCTTCGGGCAGGCGCGCTTCATAATAAGCAGCATTCGGCGCATGCCCGCCGGTGCGCATCGCCTCAAACGCCGCCTCGATCTGGCCAAGCGCCGCCTCGGCCATCGCGGGGTCTTTTTTGCGGTCAGCGAGTTGCATCATCGCGATACCTCGATTGCCGGTGCTCATCGCCCAGTCGAGCGGAACACGCTCTTGCGTCATTTCCGTTAGCGCGGCGCGAAAGGCCGCCACCGCCTCCTCCAGACGCACCGTCCCGCTCTCGAGCTCTCCGAGCTTTAATAGCGCATTGCCGAGACCCACCTGCGTCATCGCCCAATGGAGCGGAACACGATCACGCGTTCGCTCCTCCAGTGCCGCGCCATAGGCCTCGACCGCCTCCTCCAGACTCTGCGTCCGGCCATCCAGTTCGCTAAGCGTCACAAGCGCAGTGCCGAGATTGCTCTGTGTCGTTGCCCATCGAAGCGGCACACGATCACGCGTCCATTCCTCCAGCGCCGCGCGATACGCCTTGATCGCCTCCACGAGTCGCTGCGTACTTCTATCCCGCTCCGCAAGCCTCATAAGCGCAAGGCCGAGATTGTTCTGCGTCATCGCCCATTCGAGCGGGACACGATAACGCGTTCGTTCCTCCAGCGCTGCGCGAAAGGCCGCAGTTGCCTCCTCAAGGCGCTGCGTCCCGCTCTCCCGTTCTCCGAGCCTCCAAAGCGCAGTGCCGAGATGGTTCTTCGTCTCCGCCCAATCGACCGGAACACAATCGCGCGTTCGTTCCTCCAGGGCGGCGTGATAGGCCCCGACCGCCTCCTCAAGGCGCTTCGTCCCGCTTTCCCGCTCCCCAAGCCTCCCAAGCGCAAGGCCGAGATTGTTCTGCGTCATCGCCCAATCGAGCGGAACACGATCACGTTTTCGTTCCTCCAGCGCCGCGCGAAAGGCCGCAGCGGCCTCCTCAAGACGCTGCGTCCCGCTTTCCCGTTCCCCAATCGTCAAAAGCGCACGGCCGAGATTGTTCTGTGTCGTCGCCCAGTCGAGCGGAACCCGATCGCGTGTATATTCCTTTAGCGCGGCGCGATAGGCCGCGACCGCCTCTTCAAGTCGCGCCGTGCCGCTCTCGCGCTCCCCGAGCGTCCAGAGCGCCCTGCCGAGGTGATCGTGGCCTGTGCCTCGTTCGTCATCGCATGACGCGGCATCCAACAGTTTCCGGCGCAGTGCGATCGATGCGGTGAGGTGCACATTGCTGCCACGATCCCGCCCATGTTCGTAGAGCGCCGTCGATTCTGAATTCAGCGACCGGACGACCCCTGCGGTGTCCGCGCCGTGGATCGCTTCGGCGAGACCAATTATAGCGTCGGCGGCGGCCTCGCCGTCATAGGACGCCAATGCGATGTCACGCTCGCTGTTAAAAAGCTTCGTTATTCCCGCGACATATTGCTGGCGGTGCTGTTCTTCTTGTTCGCGGCGCTGTTCCTCTTGTTTACGGCGCTCTTCCTCGTCGCGGCGCATCGCCTCGGCCGCCTTGCGCAGCGTCGCGCGGGCGAGGCCGGACTGGCCTTTGTCGACCTGCGCCCGTGCTCTTGCCAAGGCTTCATCGACAATGGCGCCGAAATTGGTCTGTGTTTGGCCCCCGGCGATTTCTTTTTCGTAGAGATCGATCGCGTTGCGAACCGCTTGCTTCATGCCTTCAAAATCGAGGCCGCGGTCGCCTGCGACCTTCTTCGCCATTTCCCGAATAAAACCCTCGGCTACCTCGCGCGCGCGGGCTTCCTCTTCCGCATAGGCCCTGACAAGCAGATCGAGTATCCCCGTCGACTTGAGATAGTTGGCGAGATCTATGGGAGTCGTAAAGGTGAAGTCGTGAGGAGGATAGCGTTTCACCTCCCTCAGGCGCTTCAGATGCGTCGTCTGGGCCGCGCGCGAAGCGTCCGTCGGCGCATATCTCAGCCCGCGCTCGGCATCCTCCGCAGCTTGCACAATGTACAAATCCTTGCGGTGATAAAGCGCGAGCCAGGCCTCCCATTGGGTGTAGGAAACGCCCTCCCCTTTCCTGATCGGCGGCAAATCAGTCGTCAGGCCGGGATGTTTGGCAAAAAGCGCTTTGACGTCTCGCTTGCCAGGATAAGCGCCGGTCATGTCCCCGGCGAGATGCACTACGGCGTCGCAATGGGCGATATAGGTGTCAAGCTCATCAAGCGTGCCGCGCCCGAGGTCCTTAAAATCCTCCTGCACCTTCACTTCG
>JACXTT010000671.1_pt1 | contig 58384 bp, 41 predicted proteins | sample 9270951 | NCBI WGS metagenome assembly JACXTT01 (sample SAMN15532306, study PRJNA645909) | rock metagenome | isolation source: weathered quartz diorite | place: Puerto Rico | collected 2017-06-21
AAGAAACCCGAGGTTTACCTGTTGCAGGACGGCATGTACCACTGCAAGAGTTGCGTTCCCCCCATCGACATCAAAGCTGATGGCCAAGACCAGAAAGTCACGGGCCACCCGTACTTCGACACGATGAATATCAAGGTCGTGGACGACCGCACGATTGAGGATACCGCGAAGAAAGACGGAAAGACCGTCGCTACTTCAAAGACGCGGGTGTCGGCGGACGGAAACACGTTGATGTTCGAGTTTACCGACAGCAGTGCAACCGACGCCGATCCTGTAACCGGCAAGGGGGAAGAGACGCGAGTGGCCAAGGGTCCGGCCGGATCACATGCGATTTCGGGCTCCTGGCGAACCACAAAAATGGACAGTGTCTCAGATAACGGGCTCTCCATCACTTACAAGGTGGAGGGCGATAGCTTGACGATGACCACTCCAACCGGACAAAGCTATACGGCGAAGCTGGATGGGACGGAGGCGCCGTACAAAGGTGATCCCGGTACCAACAGCGTCTCGGTAAAACGGCTGGACAAAAATACGATCGAGGAAACGGACAAACGCGACAGGAAAGTGATCGCAGTCGCGCGCATCACTGTCGCTGCCGACGGGAAGAGCATGACCATCGCCGTCGATGACAAGCTGCATGGAACGAGCAGCAAGTTCGTAGCGATGAAACAGTAGGCCAAGCCGGCTTGGTGAGATACCAGCCGGGGCGTCACGGCGCTGGTAACGCGCCACTAGGACTTGATTTGACCGGAGGCGGCGTCCCAGGTGACCGCGGCTTGGCGGAAATAAGATTCGTTGGCCATATGGCAAGCCAGAGCGGCGTTATGGCCGAAGACGGTGTCTTCGGTCACTTGCTGATGGTTTCGCACGCCCTGGAAAAATTTCCACAAGTGGGGTTTTTCGGCGTCCCAGGACTCACCGCGATAAGTGAATCCCTCCTTCATGGGCTCCTTCCCGGGCTTGGGATCGTGCTCCTCGTGCCATTTTTTTAGATACGCATCGCGCATGGCTTGCGGATAGCCGGAAGTGTAGTAGCTGGGAGATTCGTCTTCGCCGGATTGCGGGAAGTAGTTGATGTTGAATTCCGTGACTTCCAAGATTCCCTTGGAGCCCTGGAAGCGGTAGGTCTCCGGTGTGTCGCAACCGAGATTGAGCCGCATATAAATCGGCATTTTTCCGTAATCGAAAAGCGCGGGGTGGACGTCGGGCATGTTGCGGCCGTCCGGGAAACGGAGAATGCCGCCGAGAGCCATGGCGCGCTTGGGCGGCTCGTTCCAGCCCATCATGAAGTTCATGCCGCTGACGAGGTGCACGAGCAGGTCGCCGGCGAGGCCGGTGCCGTATTCTTTCCAGCAGCGCCAGCGCGCGAAGTACTTGGGAGAAGTGTCGGGATCCCACGGCCGCTTGGTGGCGTCGCCCTGCCAAGTGTTCCAATCGAAATTGGCGAGAGAGAGATCGGGTGGCGGCGGATATTCCCACGCGCCGGTGGGATCGTTGCGGCCGTAGGTGCCTTCGACGAGGGTGATCGTGCCGATGATGCCGTTGGCGAGCAGCTCTTTGGCTTTGGCGCAGATGACGGAGCTGACGCGCTGCGAACCGATCTGTACCACGCGGCCGGTTTTTTTCGCGGCGGCGACCATGGCGGCGCCGTCAGCGGGCGAATGAGACATCGGTTTTTCGCAGTAGATATCTTTGCCGGCGTTGACGGCGTCCACTACCACTTGCTTGTGCCAATGATCGGGGACGGCGGCGATGAGGCAATCGATTTCCTTGTTGTCGAGCAGATCCTTGTACCGGCGGGTGGTGGGGATTTTCTTGCCGACAATTTCCTGAGCGAGCGTGTGGCGGCCGTCGTAGAGATCGCAGGCGGCGACACATTCGACGCCGGGCAATTGGATGGCATCGCGGAGCAGACCGGAGCCTTGCATGCCGATACCGATGATGCCGAAGCGCAGACGGTCGCTGGGCGCTACGGATTGCCACGGCAAAGGAATGTGCTCGGGTTCGAGAAAAATTGCCCGAGAAGCAGCAAGTGCGCCGGCAGCTCCAGCAGTGCGATGCAGGAATTCACGGCGAGAAAGATCTCTTTTCATGATGCGCTCCTGAAGAAAGTTGATAGCTCAAAGTTGAAAGACAAATCGAAAAACGCGGAACAGAGTGCTACCGCACTCCAAGATTATTTCAGCGGCTGGACGCTGACCTCTTTGAAAAAGACGACGTCGTTTTCGCTGTGATTCTGGAGGCCGATGTAGCCCTCGTTGGGTCGCGTGCCGTGCTGCGGCTCGAAATCGAATTTGCGCTCGGGGACGGGCTGGCCTTCGGTGAAGTCCGTGACTTTAACGCCGTTGACCTCAACGATGGTGTGCGGACCGTCCAGGGTGATGACCATGGTGTTCCACTCGGGGCCGGGTTTGCCGGGTTTCGCGATCGGCTTGGTGAGCGAGTAGAGCGTGCCGGTGATGTGGTAGTCGTCCTCGTTGGATTTTTCCGGCTCGTTGTCGATTTGCACTTCGTAGCCGTAGTGGACGGGCATCCACTCTTCGCGCGGCTCGAGGGGAATGCGAATGAAGACGCCGGAATTGTCGTTGTGATCCCGCATTTTGAAAACGACGCGAAGGCGGCAGTTGCTGAGTTTTCCGCCGGTCCAATAGAGGAGGCCCATGCCGCCGTGGGTGCGGATGAGGCCGTCTTCGACGGTCATGCTGCCGGGGCCGACGTGCTTCCAGCCAGTGAGATCTTTGCCGTTGAACAACGGCTTCCAGGCGGGGGATTGCGGCCGGGCGGCGGCGATAAGGAAAAGAACTGTGATGGCGAACAGAGCGGTGAGCGTGAGCGACCTTCGCATCGTGATCCCTCCGGTAAGGGACAGGCAAGAATGCCTGTCCACTGTTAGAAACGCAATGTTTGCAGGTAGTTGTAACTGATTTTTATGTCGTCAAAAGCCGATTTGGGATCGTCGTTTTCGACGAAATAATGTTTGATGCCGGCCTTGCCGGACTGCGCAAAGATGCGCTTCCAATCCACGGAGCCCTGACCGACGTCGGCCATGCGGCCGCCGAACTTAACGGACTGGCCCATTGCTCCCTGGTAAGCACTCGGCGTCGAGGCGTCCTTGATCCAGTCCTTGACGTGAACGAGGGGGAAGCGGCCGGGATACTTTTCGAAGTAGGCTAGAGGATCCTTTCCGGCGACGCTGATCCAGCAGAGATCGAGTTCCATGGCCACGAACTTGGGATCCAGCTCGGCGAGGAAAAAATCGTAGGGGAGCTTGCCGCCGAGCGATGCGGCAGGATCGAATTCGAATGAATGATTGTGGTAGCCGAACTGGATTCCGGCTTTCTTGCTGGCTTCGCCGACTTTGTTGAAGAGATCCACGGCGCGCTTCCATCCGCCGGGCTCCACGCGCTGCTTTTCGTCAATCCAGGGGCAGACGAGGTAGCTATGGCCGACGATTTTCGCGGCCTCCAGAGCTTCCGGCCACTTTTTTTCGACGATGTCGTAGCCAACGTGGCAGGAAGGCGAGGCCAAGCTGTTCTTGTCGAGGATCGCGCGGACGTCCTTCGGCGAATGATCGAAGTAGCCAGCGAATTCGACTTCCTTGTAGCCGATGGCGGCGACTTTCGCGAGGGTGCCCTCGAAGTCGGCCTTCATGGCGTCGCGAACGGTGTAGAGCTGGACGCCGATGCGGTCGATTTTGTGCGCGGAGTCCGCGGCCCAGGATGGGCGCGAGGCGGCCAGAGTTGCTGCGATAGAGGTGCCGATAAATGTGCGTCGATTCATGGGCGCATTCTACTATTTCCCGGGGAAAAGGGAACAGGGATTCAGCGCTAGAAGCCGGGCGGCGCTCGATGAGCGCCGCCCGCTTTGTGCTGGGCAAGACGTTTGGAGAAGCTAGAACAGGAACTTCATGCCGAACTGGAACGTCCGCGCGCGATGTGCGCCCGAAGGATGCAGGAACGAACCGCTCGCGAAGTCGTTGTCCACGCCGTTCCACTGCGTATGGTTGAAGATGTTGAAGGCCTCCGCGCGGAATTCGAGACTCGTCGTCTCTTTGATCTTGAAATGCTTCAACAGAGACATGTCAAAGTTCGTCCTGCGAGGAACGTGCAGAATATTGCGGCCAGCATTACCGAAGGTGAGCCCGCGAGGCGCGGCGAACGCATTGGGATTGAAGAGCAAAGGCCCGGGCCCGGCGGCGCTTGCCGGCACGTTGGAATGGGGATTGCCGACGAGATCCGGGAACGTTCCCGGCCCAGAGCCATTTGACACGCCAGCGTTGTCGGAAAAGTCGGTGAACAGGACATTGAAGGCGGTGCCGGTCTGGGATGTGATGAGACCGGAGAGCTGCCAGTCTCCCAGCAGCGCGTGCGAAAATCCAGTAGCTGCGCGGAAGAACGGCAGATCGTACACATAGCTGATATTCAGCAAGTGCCGCTGGTCGAAATCCGAACTGGCGCGGCTTCGTCGAGTATCGTACGAATCCACAAACGACGGATTGTTAAAGGCACCGCCGTCCGAGGCGTCATCAATGGAGTGACTATAGGTATAGGCAAAGCTCAGAGTAAGGGGAGCAATGGCCCGGCGCGCTGAAAATTGCAGCGCATGGTAGATGGAGTTGGCCTGGAACTCCGGGAAATTGATGCTGCTGAAACCGACGAAGGGACGGTCCGGATTTGGGTCATTGCCACAGGCAATACCGAGGTTGACGGCTGCCTGACCGGTAACGGGCACACCACTCGGAGTTTGAAAGGTGTTGCAGTCATTCGGCCCAATCGCCTCGCCGGCCTTATATGGGTTCTGGGAAAGAGGCAATGGGACAACTTGATTGAGGTCGATGCGTCGACCCAAGTGGGTGCCCTTACTGCCCACGTAAGCGACACTCGTGACAAAGTGCTGCGGCAACTCGTGCTGCACGTTCAGGTTCCATTGCTGAACGTACGGCCAACCTGCCTTGGTGGCAATTGCGTTAAAGCCCAGTGGAAACGCCAGGACAGCTCCACCACTGCTGCCGCCGATGTTGTTATATCCGACGATGTTAGGCTGCGACGGATTCAGGACAAGTGGCGCCGTTGCCTCGAGCGCTTCGACGTTCTGCTCGTTGCCATTCCCATGCTCGAAAAAGACGCCATATCCACCTCGGATCGCCCATTTTCCATTGCCCCAAGGATCCCAGGCGAGACCGAAGCGCGGACCGGGGTTGAACAGGTGGCCCTTCACGCATCCCGAAGGCTGACCAGTACCTCCGCACTGCACGATGCCGTTGAAGACGCGAGGATCAGTAATTACCAACTGAGCGCCCGTCGTGGGATCCACGAGCGAGCCGTCTGATGCGATCGCCGGGGCGTTCGCACCAACGTACGCGGACGGCTCGAAATTGAAGGTCTGGTTATATTTCTCGCGGTATGTTCCGAAGAAGCTGAGGCGCAAACCGAGGTTTAAAGTCAGACGAGGAGTAATCCGCCAATCGTCCTGGAAGTAGGTCTCTAATATTTTATAGCGGAAGTAATACTGCGGAGCCTTGTTTACCTGCTGGAAGGTATCGATTCGGCCCAGCAGAAGATCGGCAAAGGCATTGCCAGTGCTAACGTTGCTATTGCTGGCGTTGAAAGTCAAAAGTCCCTGCAAAGCGCCAAAACTGCTCTGCTCGTTCTTTTGAGCGATGACCCCGTAAGCGCCAAATTGCAGGGTGTGCGTTCCCGCGACCTTAGTCACGTTGTCGCGCAACGTATATGTGGGATTGGCGTTTTTCCAGGGGATGTACGCGTTACTTGCCGCGAAGTCTTTTCCATACGCCGACGCATTGCCCGACAGCGAGATATCGGGAAGATTGGTGCCAGAATACGGAAACAAGCCTGTGATGGTCATGGTCGACGGACGTGGCGCAGCGCCGGGGCCACTGTTTTTCAGGAAAATGTGGTCGCCCGTATAACTGGCGACAAACTCATTTAGGAGCGTGGGGGTGAGGTTGGCAGTCAGGCGGGCTATGGTGCTGGTACCCGGCCCGACGAAATTGGTCTGAATCGTCGGGAAGCTAGAGTCGGCCCAAAGCGTCGTGGGGGTCACCGTATTCCATGAGTCGTGGATATAGCGAAAGGTGGTCCGCCAATTGGAATTGAAATTATGGTCTATACGGACCAACTCCTCGCGCCACTTGGTTGCCTGGGATGGGGAAGAATTAAAACAAGCCACAATTCCCTGGCCGCACAGCGCTCCGGGTGCAGTCGGAGCGGGAATCAGGGGCAAGAGCGCCGCGGCATTCGGGTCCACGCTTACAGTGTCAGCGGGAAAGCGCGCCCCAGTCGCTGGATTAATAGGACAATCGGGGAAATTCGCGGGGTCAATTACACCTGCCGTGGGAGAACAGAGATCGCTGAAGTTCCCGCCGCGTTCGGCGACTGAGGGAACACCAAGGAGGAAGGCTTGACCTGGCACCAAGTCCCGACGCCACTCTTCGGAGAAGAAAAAGAACGTCTTCTCTTTCTTGGCGTTGTAATGGTCAGGAATGAAGACGGGACCTCCGACCGTGTATCCGAAATCGTGCTTTTTGAACTTGGGAACGGGGCCGACCGGATCAAAGAAATTGCGGGCGTTAAAGAAGTCATTGCGACCGAAGTAGTAGACGTCGCCGTGAAACTTGTTCGTTCCTGATTTGGTTTCGACTTCCACGGTGCCGGAAGCATTGCGGCCGTACTGCGCGCCGTAGTTGGAAGTGAGGACTTTGAATTCAGCAATGGCGTCAACGCTGGGATAGACGTTCAGCGTCTGGTTGCTGCCGTTGTCCATATTGTCGCCGCCGTCGAGCTCCCAATTGTTGTACTGTAGGCGGCCGCCGTTGAAGGTGAAGTAGATGTTGGTGACGCCGACCAAGCCTTCGTCATTCGGGCTCTGATTGCTGACGCCAGGAACGATGGTTGCAAGCTGTGTGAAGTTGCGTCCGTTTAGCTGGAGCTGGGTGATCTGCGTTCCGGTAATAGTGCCGGAGAGGTCCGAAGACTGGGTTTCCACTTGGGCGACATTTTCGCCGGTTACCTCAATTACTTCAGTAACCGCGCCCACGGTCAATTGCACGTCGACGCGGATCTTTTGGGCCACGGCCAACACGACTTTGGTGGCTGAGTATTTCTGGAATCCTTTTGCGGTAATAACAAGGTTATAGACGCCTCCAGGCAAAGCAGCGACGACGTAGGCGCCGTCTGTATTTGTTGTGGTCGCTCGAGTCAAGCTGCCGCCAACATCGTTAACGACAACGTCAGCGCCAGCGACGGCGGCGCCAGATTTGTCTGTGACCGTCCCGCTGATGTAGCCGGTGTCCTGTGCGTTTGATGTGAGCGGAAGGCCCAAAACAACCAGCATCGCACAGAGCAACAAGCTCACTACTCCCACCACATTCTTTCGGTGATTCGAAGGATTAGAGTTTTCCCGCACGTTAGTACCTCCGAGAAAGATTCAAGATTGGGGAGAAAATGAATGGTAAAGGGCAGCATCGCCGGCAATAACAGGCACCCATGTATTTGCCGATTGCAGAAGACCCTTTCACTAAACACAGCCCCCACACCCTCGACGACCTCAGGAAACGCACCGAATCTGTCTATTAAAACGAGTTAATAATGGATTAAAACGCTGTTGTCAAGTGAGAATTTCGGGTAAAGCGACTGGGTATGGGCAGGCACGTACCCCCTCGCGCCTGCGACGCGCTTCAGTAACCAGTGTGCAATCACGGGCGATTCTTGTAATTTCAGTGGCACTACCGGAAACTACAGGCTGATGCGCCAACAATCTTTGGCATTTCACGGGACAGCCCTGGTTCTGGGCCTTGCACTTTTGCGCAGTACCGCAGCCTCCGCCTGCGGAGGGCATCCTGCCGGTGGAGGAGGCACGTTTCGATGTTCCGTGTCTTCGCAAGCCACCGTTGCTCGACATCCGAACCCTGGGGCGAATCCCCAGGCTCTGTTTTCAAAGGGGCAGACAGCGCTGCAGAGCGGCGACCTGGACGCGGCCGAGGCGGCATTCCGTCAAGTGATCGCGATAGACCCGGGGTCGGGAGCCGCATACTCCAATCTAGGCGTCATCGCCATGCGCCGCAAAGAGTGGGACCACGCCATATCGCTTCTGCATAAAGCTGAAAAACTCGAGCCGAAGGTGGTGGGGATTCGCCTGAACATCGGGCTGGCCCAGTACCGGCGGGGCAATTATGCCGCCGCGATTGCTCCGCTCTCCTCCGTCGTTCGTGACGAGCCTGACTCACAACAGGCCCGCTATTTGCTCGGACTCTGCCATTTTTTTACGGAGCATTATCCAGAAGCGGTGTCCGTACTTGATCCACTCTGGCCGCAGATGTCGAGCGATTTCATGTACCTCTATGTTCTGGGCAATGCCGCGCACAGCGCGGGACAAACCGAGCTGGACGAGAAGGCGCTGAAGCGCTTGGTTGAAGTCGGCGGCGACACGGCGCAGTTTCATCTGATTATGGGCAAAGCCTATCTCAACCGGCAGGAACCGGAGAGGGCCATCGCCGAGCTTGAGCGCGCCGAGAACGCCGATCCCGATCTCCCCTTCGTCCATTTCAATCTCGGAATAGCTTTCATGCGGACGCACAATAACGAACGCGCGGTTGCTGAGTTTCTGAAGGACATAGCCATCGAGCCGGACCTCCCGGACAACTACGAACAGCTCGGAAGGCTCCACCTGCGCCTGCAGAAGTACGATGATGCCGAGAAGTTGTTCCGCAAAGCTCTGCAGCGTGATGCAACAAGGGCGACATCGTACTTCGGTCTGGCCAAAATTCATCAGCGCCGGGGCAAATACCAGGAAGCATTAAGGGCGATCGATGACGCCCTCCAGCTGGCACCTGACAGTCAAAGCGTGCATTACGTGCGCGCACAGATTCTTACGAAGCTGGGGCGCCGCGAGCAAGCGCAAGCCGAATTTGCGACCGTTAAGAAGATTCTCGAAACCAGCAACAACAAAGACCTCGAATCCTTCGGGGAAGGCCGCGTGCCGAATCCGGAGCTTACCCAGCAGCCTCCGCTGTGAGCGGCGGCCTCGAGTCAGGAAACTTCCAGCGAGGGAGGTTGCCATTTTCCGCGCGCAGCCTCGAGCGCTTCGGCAACCGACAGAACCAATTCGTCCTCAAATGGGCACCCGATGATTTGGACGCCGATGGGGAGGCCTTCGTTGGAAAGACCGAGCGGGACAGAGGCACCGGGAAAACCGGTGAGATTCAGCCACTGCGAGTAGCGCATGGTGTCGAGATATCCGGTGCCGGGGCTGTAGTTTCCTTCGCTATGGAGGAACGCGGGAGCGGAAGAGACTGGGGAGAGAAGGATGGGGACCTCTTGCATCTGACGCAGGATTCTTGCGCGCAGGACGTCGCGCTCGGCGCAGGCCTCGATGAAGGAATCGAGCGTGATGGGGCCGGTGGAGGTTGCGTGCAAGAGGTATTCGCGCAGCATTGGGCTGATTTGATTTTCCTTGCCGGCGACGGCTTTGCTGAGATGGTTGCCAATTACCGGGCCGAAGAAGAACCACCAGAGTTCGAGGGCGCGATCGAGGCCGTCGAGGGGAAAGGGTTCGAGAGTGAATCCTTGGTCGACGAGAAGTTTTGCGGCGTGCTGGACAGTGGCGTGAGTTTCCGGGGTTGCGGCGCCGAGTGCGGGGCTTTCGAGAATTCCGATGCGGAGGGCGCGCGGGTCAATTTTGATTTGCGTGTGGAGGGGAACGGGTGAAGAGAGAGCGTCGCCAGGATCTGGACCGGCCATGACTTCGAAGAGCAAACGAACGTCGGCGATGGTGCGAGCCATCGGGCCGACCACGCCGATCCAGGAGAAGGCGCCTGCGCCCGCGGGGAAATGACCTGTGGCAGGAATGCGGCCGGGAGTCGGCTTGAGTCCACAGATGCCGCAGAAATGCGCGGGTACCCGAATAGAGCCGCCGCCGTCGCTGCCCACGCCGCCCGCGGAGCAGCCGGAAGCGATGGCTGCAGCTTCACCGCCACTCGAGCCACCGGCGGAGTAGGCCACGTTCCACGGATTGCTGGTTCTTCCCCTGAGAAGATTGTTGGTTTCGTAAGCCATCAGGAATTCGGGAGTGTTCGTGTTTCCGAGGAGGATGGCTCCGGCGGCTTTTAATCGAGTAACGAGCGGGGCGTCGCGTTTGGGAATGTAGCCCATACGTAGAACAGAGCCGGCGGGGACGGGCCAGCCGGCGACGTCGATGCAGCCTTTGATGGTGAGAGGGACGCCGTGGAGCGGCCCGATTGGATCACCACGCAAAATAGAGGATTGCGCGACGGAGGCTTGGATGCGGGCTTCGTGCAGGTCGAGATGGACGAAGGCGTTGAGCTTCGGCTCGCAAGATTCGATGCGCTTGAGATGGGCGTCGATGATTTCGACGGGGGAGAACTCTTTCGAACGGATGCCTTCGGCGATTTGCTGGAGGGTGGGGAAGGTGGAGGTTTGCATGGCCCGATGCGAGAGAGTATGCGGATGACAGGGGAAGATCAAGCAGGGAAGAGAGAGCGCAGCTAGAGGTTCATAAAACGGTTGACGATAGGTGGGGCAGCCGGGAGAATTCCAATGCGGCTGGGTGCGTTGCGGGAATGTGTTTTGGCGGATCCGGCGCGGACAGGAAAAGAAAATTCATGCGACCCGGCGTTCGGCGTAACGCAGTAGCCGTTTCGATTTTTTCACTTTTGATTTGTTGCGGCGCGCTGGTGATGCGTTCGAGGGCATTGCCGGAGCAGGAAAAGGCCGCGGCTACGAAAAAACCGGCCGCAGCGGCGAATCCGACGGAGGCGTACCGCTTCAATACACTGGGCGTTGCGTACATGAACCAGCAGCGGCCGGCGGATGCGCAGAAGTTTTTTGAGCAAGCGCTGGAAGCGGACCCAAAATTTGCCGTGGCGCGGCTGAATCTGGGCGTCTCGCTGATGGGCCAGCAGAAACTGGAGCCCGCGCGGGCGACACTGGAAGAGGCGGCGCAGGAGCTTCCGAAGGATCCCTATGCTTGGTACAACCTGGGGCTGGCGTACAAAGATTTGGGAGAGACGGAAAAAGGAATCGCGGCTTTTCAGCGCGTGGCGGAAATCACAAATGAGGCTGACGCCTACTATTTTCTCGGGTACCTGAACACTCAGCTTCAAAGATATGACGAAGCCATTGCGGCGTTTCAGAAGGGGCTGGGGCTTTATCCCTATCATGCTTCGTCGGAATTCGGATTGGCGCGGGCGCTTCAGCGAAAAGGCGATTCGGCTTCGGCGAAGGAGCATTTGACGCGTTTTCAGAAAATCACGGCGGAGCACTTGGGAACTCCGTTCGGCGCGGGCTATGGGGACCAAGGGAGATATTCGCTGGCGGAATTGCCGCGCAGTACGGTCGCTGATGTCCCTGCAGCGATTCCCGTGCGATTTACGCCGCAGGCGGATGCGTTTGCTTCGAAAGCCGCTGGCGGCGATAGCACTGCTATCGGGCCGAGCACCGGCGCATGCTTGTTTGACTATGACGGCGATGGCAAACCCGATCTTTTCCTTGTGAGCGGTGTGGCGAATGGAACGAGCCGGTTGCTGCGGAATCTGGGTGATGGCAAGTTTTCCGATGTGACATTGACGACAGGAATAGATCTGAAGGGCAGCGGGTACGGTTGCGCGGCGGGGGATTTTGACAACGACGGACACACGGACCTCGCTGTTTGCTTGAGCGACGGCGTGCGGCTACTGCGGAACAGCGGCGATGGCAAGTTCCTGGACGTGACGGAGATGGTGGGCATTCGACGGGACAAAGGTTGCGTGGGTCTTACCTTTGTGGATTACGACCACGATGGCGACCTCGATCTGTATGTGACGATGACGCCGGGGGCTGCCGCTCACAATATCCTCTGGCGAAACAATGGGAACAGCACGTTTACGAATGTTTCCGAGGAAACTGCGCTTGGTGTTTCAGCGACGGGCGCGGGCGTGGTCACCACGGATTTCAATAACGATCGGGCCATCGATTTCGTTGTGGCGGGAGGAGTGGCAGGAGCTGCGATTTATCTGAATCCTCGCGAAGGAAAATTCGCGGCACTCTCTGGAGTGGATTTCACGAAAGAAAATCTGCCAGCAGCGGTGGGTGTGGTTGCTTTGGACTTTGATAAGGATGGCTGGATGGATTTGGCGTTCACGCATGCAGGAACGCCGGGGATCAGTTTATGGCGCAACGTGGAAGGGAAACGGCTGGAGCGCGTGCGACTGCCGGATTTTGGCTGGCAACGCGGGTGGGGAATTGCGGCCCTGGATTTCGACAATGATGGATGGCTCGATCTTGTGGCCGCGGGGGAAACGAACAGTGGAGGAGAAATTCGTCTGCTTCGAAATCTGGGGAGCAAGGGATGGGGGGACGTAACCAAGGATGTGCGTCTCGACGCCGTCAAATTGAATCAGCCGCGAGCGATCGTGGTTTCGGATTTCCGTGGAAACGGCGACGCGGATCTGGTGGTGACGCAACTGGACGGCGAGCCAATGGTACTGCGGAACGAAGGCGGGAACAAACACAATTGGATGCGAATCAACCTCAAGGGGCTCAACGACAACAAGAATGGGATTGGCACGAAGGTTGAGTTGTACGCGGGGACGCTCTATCAGAAGTGGGAAGTTGCAGGCGCGTCCGGGTACCTGGGACAGAATGCGACTTCGATCGTTGCCGGACTCGGCACAGAGCAGAAGGCGGAGGTCGTTCGGCTGCTGTGGCCCACCGGCGTGCCGCAGGATGAAATTAATCTTGCCGCGAGCAAAGCGCACTCTCTCGAAGAACTGGACCGGCGCGGCAGCTCTTGCCCGATTCTGTTTTCCTGGAATGGGCGGGAGTACGAATTCATCGCGGATATGATCGGGCCGGGCGTTGTCGGGCACTGGATCGCGCCGGGGGAACGCGACGTGCCGGACCCCGACGAGTACTTGAAAATTCCTGCGCGAAGCGTGAAGCCGCGTAACGGAATGCTCAGCTTCCGCTTCATGGAGCCAATGGAGGAAACGGTGTATCTGGATCAAGTACGGCTGCTGGCGATTGACCATCCGACAGAGTATGAGGTTTTTCCGAACGAAAGATTTGTGAGCGCGCCGCCATTTCCGGAGTTTCGCGTTATCGCAAGCCGCGACGCTCGCGCGCCGGTGGGAGCGTGGGACGATCGCGGGAACGACGTGCTGGAGCTTGTTTCGAAGCGCGATCGCAAATACGTGACGGAGTTCGAGGATGTACCGTTTACGGGATTTGCGAAACTGCACTGGGTCGAGCTCGATCTGGGGGAATGGGATGTAAAGAAGCCGCTGCGATTGATAATTGACGGCTACACGGATTACTTCACCGCGACGTCCATGTATGCGGCGGACCAAGCGGGAATCAAAGTGATCGCGCCGTATGTGGAAGCACTGGATGCGCAGGGCAAATGGGTACGCGTTGTGGAGGACATGGGTTTTCCAGCGGGGCTGGAGCGGACGATGGTGGCGGACTTGACGGGGAAAATTCCCCACGGGACGCGACGGATTCGAATCGTCAACAACCTGAAAATCTACTGGGACGCCATTCGAATCGATCAGTCATTCGAGGCACAGGACGCGCGAGTGGCGCAAGTGCCGCTGGCCAAAGCAAGGCTGGATTTTGTGGGCTATCCGCGCGAAATACGACTGTACCCGGCGAGCGACACGGTTTATTCCTACGGGCAACGCAGCAAGACGGGTCCGTACGCCCACGCGGCGGGGAATTACACGCGTTACGGCAACGTGTATGACCTGCTGAAAAATTCCGACGACCGCTTTGTGGTGTTTGGTTCCGGAGAGGGATTGAAGCTGGACTTCGATCCGCGGGAACTTCCAGGGCTTCCGGCCGGATGGCTTCGCGATTACTTTTTTTACGCGGATGGGTTCGAGAAAGACCTGGATTTCTACGCGGCGCACGCGTTCACGGTCGAACCGCTGCCGCGGCACTCGGCGCTGCCCTATCCGTATCCCGAAGGGCAAGAGTACCCTTCCGATGCGAATCATCTTGGCTATCAGCTGGAGTACAACACGCGGATGAGGTCGGACCGTTTGCCGCCGAGCTTGCGCTATCAGTACGCGTCGCCGCGGTGAGACGGCCGTCTCACTCCCAGAGCACCTGGATCCATGCATGGTCCTGCGCGCTCTTCGCGATAGCTTCGCACAAGAGCAACTCGTGGTTCCCGTTTGCAAATGTCGGAAACGGGCGGTAGGCGCCGAAGTCTCCGGCGTCAAGATATCCGTAAAAATCGCGGAAGAGCTGGACGAAGGTGTCCGGATAACCTTCCGGATGGCCGCCGGGATATGCCGCATAGCCGCGTGCGGCGGGGCTCAGGAGCGCCGGGTCCTTGGGGAGGAGTTCGCTAGCGCGGTCGCGCCGTCCGATCCACAAAGTATTTGGGGATTCAGAATTCCAGGCGAGCGAGCCTTTGCTGCCATCAATTTCAAACCAAAGCCGGGCTTTACGGCCGGCGCTGACTTGCGAGACGGTCATGACTCCGCGCATGTCGTCTTCGAAGTGCAAGAGGACTGAGGCGTAGTCATCGGTGGTAATCGGGACGTCGTCGTATTCTACGTTCGCGGCTTTCTGAAATGTTTCGACGCGGCCCCGCGGGCGCTGCCGGACGGGCACGACCGTGGCCAGGTCCGCGCAGACTTCGGTGACTTTGCGCCCGGTGATCCACATCATCAAGTCGAGCCAGTGCGTGCCGATATCGGAGACCGCGCGGAGCTCGCCGCCAAACTTTGGGTCGAGACGCCAGTTCCAGTCGATGGGAAAGAGCAGCCAATCCTGGAGAAAGCTACCGTGGACGAGGCGGGGTTGTCCGATCACGCCGCTGGCGACGGCGGATTTGGCTTCCTGGCACAGAGGATAGTAGCGGAGGTTATAAGCTACCCCTCCGACGCATCCGGATTCCTTCGCCAACCTGACAAGCATTTCCGATTCGCGCGAATCCATAGCGAGAGGTTTTTCGCAGAGGACGTGCTTTCCTGCGCGGAGCAGACGGCTGGCCTGTTCGAAGTGCACATGATTCGGGGTGCAAATATGTGCGACGGTCACGGAGGGATCGGCCGCCAATTCATCGAGTGAAACGTAAGCGCGTTCGAGGCCCAACGCCGTGCGAAGGGATTCACTTCGTTCACGGGCGCTGCCAAGCATGCCGCGAACGGGGACGCCAATTCTTCGCAGAGCTTCAAGATGCGCTCTGCCGACAAAGCCCAGTCCAATGATTGCTGCGGATTGTTTCATAAACCGGGCTCCTGCCCTCGAGGCCACCGCTGCAATTCAGATTTTAGTGCAGATGGCAAGGTACCAGTTTTCGACGAGTCCGCCATCGGAATTATTCCGGCGGGGGATTTGGCATTTTCCAGCCCTGGGGTTAGGATGCTTCTCAAGGAGAAGCCCGTGACTACCCCACTTCGGAAGCTGAGGCATATCGTTATTGTAGTGGCAATCTGCGCATCCGCGGTCCTGCCGTCGGGCGCGGACAATCCCGGTGCAGGGATTGTGGACAGCCAGACGTTTTTGGAAAGAAATCTTACTCCGGCGGGTCCCGCGGCGAGCGCATCCACGGCCAGCCTCGAAAAACTTCTCGCGCAGATGACGTTGAAAGAAAAGGTCGGGCAGATGACGCAGCTCGAGATTGGGATGGTGACGGACGGAACCGGGCCCGAGCTGCGGATCAATCCGGATAAGTTGCGCAAAGCGGTCGGAGAATACGGCGTCGGGTCGATTCTGAATGTAAATGATCAGGCGCTGTCCTTGGAGAAGTGGCACGAAGTCATTCGCGCGATTCAGGAGGAAGCCAAGAAGTCGCGGCTGAAAATCCCTGTGCTCTACGGCATTGACACGATTCACGGAGCAAACTACATCGCGGGAAGCACGCTGTTCCCCCAACCGCTGGCGATGGCCGCGACGTGGAATCCGGAACTGATGCTGCACGGCAGTCAAATCGCCGCCGCGGAAACACGCAAGGCGGGAATTCCCTGGGCCTTTTCACCGGTGCTGGACGCCGGGAGGCAGCCATTGTGGTCGCGGTTGTGGGAAACGCTCGGTGAGGATACCTACCTTGCGATCGTGATGGGAGTAGCGACAGTCCGCGGGTACGAGGGGAGCGATCTGTCCAGTCCGGTAAACGTTTCGGCTTCGCTGAAACACTATGTGGGGTACAGCTTTCCGACTACAGGGGGCGACCGCACACCAGCGCTAATTCCCGAAAATACGCTGCGAGAATATTTTCTACCGGCTTTCGCCGCGGCCGTGAAAGCGGGGGCGCACACGGTGATGGTGAATTCGAGCGAGGTGAACGGAATTCCCGGCCATGCCAACGGGCATCTGCTGAAGAATGTCCTGCGGAGCGAGATGGGCTTACAAGGATTCGTGGTGTCCGACTGGATGGACATCAAGAAGCTGGTTGGAGTGCACCACATTGCCGCGAATGAAAAGGAAGCCACGCGAATCGCGGTCCTCGCCGGGATTGACATGAGCATGGTGCCGAGCGATTACAGCTTCAGCAATCTACTGCTCGAACTCGCGCAGGAAGGAAAAGTGCCGGTGAGCCGCGTGGATGAAGCGGTGAGGCGGATTCTGACGGTGAAATACCAGATGGGATTGTTCGACGATCCGCTTCGCGGCATGGAATCGAAAACGGTGGTTGGCTCGCGGGAGTCGCGGCAGGTCAGCCTGGAGGCCGCGCGCGAGTCCATCACCCTGCTGAAAAACGAAAATCATGTATTGCCGCTTTCGAAAACAGCGCACATCCTGGTGACCGGCCCGGATGCCGATTCGCTCATCCCGCTAAACAACGGGTGGACTTACACATGGCAAGGCAGCCGAGCCAGTGCGTATCCGAAGGGTTACGCAACGATTCTGAAAGCAATCCAGGAAAAAATCGGCGCGGGCAACGTGACTTATGTGTCGGGCACCACGATCGACCATGAGGTGGACGTCGCGGAAGCGGTGCAGGCAGCTTCGAAAGCGGACGCCGTGGTGATTTGCATCGGGGAATGGGCTTATGCGGAGACACCCGGCAACATTTTCGATTTAAAGCTTCCTGACGCGCAACTGATTCTGGTTCACAAAATCGAGGAGACGAAGAAGCCCGTGATTCTGGTTTTGACGGAGGGGCGCCCGCGCATCATCGACCGCATCGCCGATCCCGCTAAGGCGATCCTCATGGCCTACAATCCCAGCAATGAAGGCGGGCAAGCGATCGCGGACATTCTCTTTGGCGATGTAAATCCCAGCGGCAAGCTGCCTATTACGTATCCGCGCTGGCCAAACCGGCTGTTCACTTACGATCACAAAGTGTTCGAAGGAGAGGACTGGGGAGAAGGGAAGGCGCAGGCCGCTTCACAATTCGAATTTGGAACTGGGCTGAGCTATACGACCTTTGCGTACTCCGACTTGCGTGTAACGCAGACGGAGACAGCAGGCGCGCGGACCGTGCTGGTTGAAGTGAACGTGAAAAATACCGGAGACCGGGCGGGGAAGGAAGTTGTCCAAGTCTATTTGAGCCAGCGGTCTGCGAGCGTGACACCGCCGCGGAAACGCTTGAAGCGATTCGCGAAGGTTGCGTTGCAGCCGGGGGAAAGCCGCAAGTTGAGCTTTGCATTGATGGCGGACGATTTGTCCTTCATCGGGCTGGAAAACAAGCGCGTGGTAGAACCGGGGACCTTTGACGTGCTGGTCGGGGGGCTTCACGAGAGTTTCGAATGGAAATGACCTAGATTGGCTTCTGGCCATCCACGATTCCATATGAACTCTCCATAGATATTGATATTTGAGAAAGGGAGATGGGGACCGCAGGGAGCGACACTTTCTAATCGCTGTCTAAGCAACAACTTGGGTTCAGTGCAAAACCTGGAAGTTTGGCACGCTTGTTGCCGTAGTACTTGAGTTCTGTGGTGGAGCGGGTCGCCCAGCCTCGAGAGAGGGTAAGCAGCCCGCTCTAATGTCAACGCCCCCGGCTTTGGCCGCCGACTCGCCGCTTAGTCCTTCTGGGCGATAAGGGATCTCCGGACAGCCTCCAGCTCTTTCTTCTTTGCTTTGTCCACGTCGGGAAACGAGAGATGGAGTTCGTCGAGCGCGTGAATAATCGCGGAAGCCACGATCAGTCGCGTAAACCACTTGTTATCCGCAGGAACCACGAACCACGGCGCGCACTTCGTCGCCGTATTCTGAATCATCTCCTCGTAGGCTTCCTGGTAGTCCTTCCAGAATGCGCGTTCGTTCACGTCTGCCATGGAGAATTTCCAGTTCTTCTTCGGATCTTCCAGCCGCTCGAGGAACCGCCTCTTTTGCTCTTCCTTCGAAATGTGCAAGAAGAATTTTCGAATCACTACTCCATTTCGAGTCAAGTAGTGTTCGAACGCGTTGATGTCCTCGAACCGCTGGTCCCAGATATGCTTCGCGATCATTTCGTCGGGCAACTTCTCCGCTCTTAGCAGGGTGGGGTGGACGCGCACAATCAATACTTCTTCGTAGTAGGAGCGATTGAAAATGCCGACCCTGCCGCGCTCCGGGACGCACTTGTGCGCCCGCCAGAGATAGTCGTGGTCCAGTTCTTCAGTGCTGGGCGACTTGAAGGAGAAAACGGAGCATCCCTGCGGGTTGACGCCGGACATGACGTGCTTGATCACGCCATCCTTACCGGCAGCGTCCAGACCTTGGAGGACGACCAGGACCGCCCAGCGGTCTTGCGCGTAGAGTTTCTCCTGCAGGTGGTTGAGCACGCCTTCGCGTGCATCGAGTATGTTTTGCGCGTGTTGCTTGCTTTTGACACCGGTCGTGTCAGCGGGGTCCCAATCCTTCAGACGAAACTTTTCGCCCCTGGCTACACAAAAGGGTTCTGCAAGGCGCGCGGCCTGTTTGATGAGCTTGTCGTGTTTCATGGCTTCGGCAGTTTAGTACAGACCTGCCGCTCAGAACAGCGAGCCCAGTCCCCAGCCGAAAGCGGAGAAACGGTTTCTGGTGAAAACGGTGGATTTGTCCGAGAGACGCATCAAGCGGTCGAGACGAAGCAGATTCAGAGCGTAGTAAGCGCGAAACGGAACATTGACACCGGGCACCGTCCAGCGGAGTTCGATCCCCGTGGAGCCGTGAAGCACGCCGTTGGTTGAGGGCAGAAGCAACGGCTTTGCAGGTCCCAGCCAGTTCGGGAGCAGCCACCCGGAACCCAGGTCGAAGAAGCCCGCGGCCTCGGTTCCGCGACTGAGTGGAATGCGGTATTCGGCATTCGCGCCGGCGATCAAGTTTCCACCGGCTGGCGCAGCGGAATACGTGGTGGCCCCGGAGCCTGCCGTTTTGGACGTCAGTGCGTAAGGACCGAGTTCTCCAGGGCGAAGCCCGCGTACGACTTCGTCGCCGGAGAAAAAGCGGGAGTATAAAGGCATTTCTCCGCGGTGGCTTCCCGCGCCGCTGAATGTCGCTCGAATGGCCCAGACGTTGCCGTGCGAGAAAATCGGATCGCCCGCAAGGCGGCTGTATTCACCGGAGGAACGAAGCATATTTTCGCCGCCGCCCAGAACTCCTCCGGAGACGGAGTTTGAGAACGTGAGGTGTTCATTCCCGGTGTCATGCGTCCAACCCGCCCCGAGTGTTCGGCTGGAGATTCTTGTTCGGACATCGCTGGAAGTGACGCCGGTGGTCGTCGAAGGGAAAAGGACTTTGTAGCCTGTAGTTGCGCTGGAGAGGGTGTAGCTCACAGCGAGTGAATCCGTGTTCGATGCAGCGTAGGTCCATGGAATGTGGATGCCAGCATTGTGCGAGGTGAAGAATGGCCCCTGTGGGCTGCTGGCGAATCTTGGGCGAAGAACATTATTGAAAACGGAAAACGCGAGCGATGCGCGCGTGCCGAAGATGCCTTCTTTGGCTAGTCCGAGCATGATTTGCAGGCTCTCCGGTCCGCCTTCGAGCTGTGCAGAAAGGAGTTCCTCGCGGTTCAAAAGGTCAAATAGGGTGTAGGCGATCCCGAGCGTGCTGCCGAATTGACCGTTGCCGCCGATCAAGGAAGCGCGCTGCTGGCCAATCTCCTCGACGAGAATCGATATGCTGGCTGTATGCGTCGCGTCGTTCATTTGCACGCGGATGTTTTCTTTGCGAATAGGCTTAAAATAGCCGGTGCGCGCAAGTCGCGCGAGGCCCGCTTCGAGCGCGCGGTCATTCACCGGTTGGCCTTCGCGCAAAGGGACTCGGCGGCGCAAGTAGCGGTCGCTAAACCTGTGCAGTCCCTCGAATTCAATGCGCTGGACGATGTAAGGTGGAGTATCGCTCAAACCAATCGTAATGTCGGCAGTGTGCTCGTCAGCGTCGAAGGCCGATCTCGCCTCGACGGAGCGAAAGGGAACTGCTCCGTCCTTCGGATTTTGCGGCTGAACTCGAGTCAGCCAGGAGCGCCGCAGGTTCTCGATAACGCGCGCGGAGTACGGCCTGCCTTCCCACGCATCGGGAATTTCTAACGGTTTGCCGCCGCGCCCTGCTGTAACTTGTTGGAGGGCCCTGCTGCACTTGATAGATTCGAATCGATAGAAAGGACCCGCCTCGACGGGAATGGTCAGCGACAAACCGACGCGCGTTACCTGACGGGGCCACAGCAGCCAGCGCCGCGATGTTTCGCGGATCCGCGCCACTTGCGGATTTTCGATGCGTGCTTCCGGATATCCATGGTCTTGGTAGTAAGAGAGAATTCGCTGGCGATCTTTTTCGAAAGCGTCCTGCGTGTACGCATTTTTGCTCCGCCAGGAAGCAAACGGTTTCCATGGTGTAATGCTCCGCATTTGTCCGCGCAATAATTTCGTGGAGAATTGCGGATTTCCCTCGAAGCTCACTCGCCGCACTCGAAGCTGCGGCCCGTCGCTAACTTCGAATCGAACGGCGACCGTTGCGTTTTGGGCTTCCTCGCGTTGGATTTGAACGCTTGCCTGCGGGTGTCCTAATTCGTTCAAAGCGGATCGAATCGCGAAGGCGATACGCTGGAGCGCTGCTGGGTCTGCCGGCCCGCCGAGGCCCGGCGCCAGTTTTTTCTCGCCGAGCAGTTTTTCGATCTGCCTTTGCGAAAGCAGCCGGGAATTTGTGTATTTCACATTGGAAAGAAATGGCACTTCCTTTAGATGAAAGATGATGGCGACGCATTCGGGTCCCTCGTGCATCCGTAGCGGAGGCATGGTGGAAGCGCGAGCTTCGACTCGGATCGATTCGAACCAACCAAGGCGGGCAAGCGTTCGAACATCCCTCTCAATCCTCCGTGCGTCGAGTGGACCGCCGGTCTGCGAGATAATTTGCGCCTCCACTGCTTTGGGAGAGATGTGACGGAGTCCCGTGAATGAAATTTCGGTGATGAATGGAGTTGTGGCGGACAGAATCGCAGGCGAGTTTTCCGCCTGCGCAAGAGAACTATCGCCGGCCGGCATCGCGGACGTTGCGCCCGAAAGGCACAATATGCTCAATGACCCGGAAATAAGCCAACGCACGAGGATCGCTCCTTGCACCAGGAGGATGAGTGAACGGATGAGCGAAAGAGGTGCCGGGTTGTCTGATTGGAAAAATGAACGGGCCGGAAACGGAAAGAAACAAGGAACCCCGGACCGCTTCGCTTCATGGGAAGCGATCCAGGGCGCTTAAATTTATATGGTTTGCACAGCTTTAGTCTTGATCGACAACCGTCCCGGTCTGAGGATCCAAGATAAGCCTGTGAGCGCGCGGCCCATCACCGAAGTCAAACATGTTATTCAAGGTGCCGGCGATCGCATCCGTCGAGCCGCTACCAATTCGGCCCAGGTCCCAGTTGTCCTCAATGAACCGAAGAATCGAGGACTGGTCCGTGATAGTGTCGTCGATGAAGTTCTGCTTCGCCCAAGGGGAAACCACGAGCAGGGGCAACCGCGGGCCAAAACCGCAGCGGCCATTCTGCGTTCCTCCGCTTACGTCATTCGCTTTTGGAGAGCCGCAATTGCCTGGCCCCAGCAACTGATCGTCCGACACATTGGATTGCGTCACGATCGTCCCCATCTGGTGGTCATACCAGCCGTCGGAATCATCCCAGGCGATGACGACCGCCGTGTCCTTCCATTCCTTCGATCGCGTGATGGCGTTGATGACGTTCACGACGAAGATTTGTTCGTCGATGGGATCAGAATAGGCGGCATGACCATCCTGGTAAGCGCCGGCCTTCAGGTAGCTCACAGCGGGCAGCCGGCCTTCGTTTAGAGCGGTATAGAAGTCGGTCAGGTCATATTGATGGTTTGCCCCGTCGTGCGAAGTGCCGATGAGCAGCGGATCGCTTGGCCGTGTGTGGTGGATGTTAGTCGTTTGCGGGTAATACATGAACGGCTCGTGGTGCGGAATGTAGTCACCGGCGTTCACGACTGCATCATCGCCGGCGAGACCGGTATGATGCTGGCCGCATACGGCACGACCTTGAGCGTCTACGCCGGTCGGCGCGAAACCACCCTGGAACCAGCCCCAGGTGATGCCCTTGGCATTCAACAAATCGCCCACGTTCTTACCCGAGACAGTGATTTGATTGACGTTTTGGAATTTGGGATTCGAGGCCACGCAATCGTCGAGCAACGGGCGCGGATCTCCGATGACTGCGCCGGTCATCGCTGCGTCGGCAATATTGCCCGACGCGCTGGCTGTCTTGCCATTCGGCCGAATTGCGAACAGCGTTCCCGGGAACGTATTCCCCGCAACCAAGTTTAGAGCGCCAGGAGTGGACGGCCCAAAAGTTGTGCCCCAGGAGTTGTCGCTCATCGAGAAGAACTGCGCATAATTCCACATCGCGGTGACGGTGTTGCCGTCGTAGTAGCCCATGACGCTAGCGGGCCCGAGCACTTTATCGTTGCAGCTCAATTTCTCTACGAACTTATCCATCAGCCCGCCGTTGGCGGCCGCCTGCTCGTCATTGTAGTTGTGGTCTTCGTCGCAAGTCACGGGCACGCTCGGCGGAATGCGGAACGGGTTCGCCTTGTTCGGGTTGTTGGTGAGCAGCCCAGATGAGAGAAGAGTGTTGGACTCGGGCGTGTCTTCCTTGGCGTGAAATGGAATCTCGCCCGGCAGGTTGAACGCGTGAGGGTAAGTACCGAAATAGTGGTCGAACGAGACATTTTCTTGGAAAATCACAACGACGTGCTTGATGGGAGTTTTTGTTTTGGGATCGTCTCTGTCGTTTGCTGAGGCTGGGTAAACCGGCAAGAGCGTAATAGCCGCAGCGACCACTGACGCCATAGCCTTGTTAGAGCGATGATGCATGTTTGGATTCTCCTTGAAATTTTTATGTCAAACCAAAATCCGGATTCCGCTGGATGCACGCGCTTCGGACAGGGCGCGCTCTCTCGAAGGCGTCTCGCCGCACTTCACCCGCGCTAGGTTGTACCCTGCGTCTGTTAGCGCTAGGTAAACGCTCTGTCAAAACTAATGGCGCAAACCGGGCGCTACAGATCGGGAGCCCGTCGGCTTTGACTTTAGCCATGGCTGGAAACTAAGATGCCCGGCCATGGCGCAGCCCCGCCGGAAGTATCGCTTGCCTCATCCCGAGCCGGTTGACGCGCTCGAGTACGCTCGGTTCACGGGCATACCCACGTTCATGCGCCTCCCGCACATCGCTCAACCCGAGGAATTGGAGGTCGCCCTGATAGGCGTGCCCTTCGACGGTGGCACCACCTACCGCCCTGGGCCACGCTTCGGCCCACGAAACGTCCGCGCTCAATCGGCAATTATTCGGCCCTGGAATCCCGTGCTGAATGTGAACCCCTTCTCTAAGTATCGTGTTGCAGACTTCGGAGACCTTCCCGTGAATCCGCTTTCCATCGAGGACACATTTCGCCGGATCGAGCAGGGAATCGATCCTCTCCTCCGAGCCGGTGTGCGCTGCGTTTGTGTGGGAGGAGATCATTCCATCAGCCTCCCGATCCTGCGCGCCGTGGCCAAAAAGCACGGACGCGTTTCGCTGATCCAATTCGATGCGCACAACGATCTATGGGACGAGTATTTCGGCAGCAAATATTCTCACGGCACGCCGTTCCGCCGGGCCTTCGAAGAAGGTCTCCTGCTGGATGGAGGCGTTTTGCAAGTTGGCCTTCGAGGCCAAGTTTATGGCGAAGATGATTTCGATTTCGCACGTGCACACAGAGTTCGGATGGTGACCGCTGAAGAATTTCACAAGAAGGGTCTGGCCATTGTTCAACGCCATCTGCGGGCGTTTCGGGGAAAGCCTGTGTACGTCACTCTCGACATTGACGTTGTGGATCCCGCGTACGCTCCCGGAACCGGGACTCCACAAGTGGGTGGTTTGACGAGCATTCAGATCATTGAACTGGTTCGCGCCTTGCATGGCCTCAACATGGTCGGCTGCGATCTAGTCGAGGTCTCACCGCCTTTTGATACCGGCGAAATCACTTCGCTGCTTGCCGCCAATCTTCTTTTCGAATTGCTCTGCGTCCTCTAAATGCCTGCCCTCGCACGCAAACTCCGCCTTGCTGATTATTTTGCGTTGGCATTTGGGACGATGGTCGGAGTCGGCTGGCTACTACTCATGGACGATTGGCTCGGCCGCGGCGGGCCGCTTGGTGCGATTTTAGGATTTGCATTGGGCGGAATTCTGCTTCTGCCCGTCGGCTACGTCTATGGCCAGTGGGTGCAGCGCCTTCCGGACGCCGCGGGAGAGGCTGCTTACACTGCTCAAGTTTTCCCGCCGATCGTCAGTTATTTCACAGGTTGGATGATGCTGTTGGCGTACTTTATCGTTTGCCCCTGGGAAGCGGTAGCCGTGGGTAAGCTGGCCGCTTATATTTTCCCGTCGCTGAATTCATTCGAATTGTATCGAGTCGCGGGCCAGCCCGTCTTCCTGCCTCGTCTGCTGCTGGGTGTTGCGCTGACGCTGTTTCTCGCGCTCCTGAATTATCGCGGCATTCGCTTGAGCGCCAGTTTTCAGAATTGGACGACGACGGCGATGCTTCTTCTCTTCGTCGCCCTGCTGGGCATCAGCGCGGTGTACGGTTCTCCCGCCAATTTTCATCCGGCATTTCACGCGACCCCGTTGATCTCCATCGTGCTGACTCTTCAGATCGTCCCGTATTTCATGACCGGATTCGAATCGGCGCCCAAAGTGGCGGAGGAAGCCCACTTGGAATTCCGTTCGACGGAATTCTTTCGCGCGATTGCGATGGCTCTTTTTGTTGGCGCAGGTTTTTATGTCCTCGCGGTTGCCGCGGTAGCCTACGTCGCACCTTGGCAAGGATTGCTTGGCAAGCACTTCGTCACCGCCATCGCGTTCGAACAGGTGCTCGGGGCGAGATGGCCCGTTCGCTTGATACTTCTTATGGCCATGTTTGGACTCTTCCAATGCTTCAACGGCAACTTCGTGGCGACGAGCCGCCTCTTATTCGCCTATGGCCGCCGCGGGACGATTCCTCCGCGCTTTGGCGAAGTGCACGAAAAATTCTTGACGCCGTCTGTGGCAGTTGTCGGAATTACCCTAGGGACGTTGGCCGGCGTTCTGCTCGGCGACGCGCTGCTTGTGCCCGTCACGGAAGTCGGGTCGATGGCCTCTGCGCTGGGCTGGATGGCTGCCTGCGTGTCGTTTTGGCTGGTGGAAAAACGGATTTCCATGCGCGTTATAACTGGTCTCGGAATTGTCGTCTCGTTGCTGCTCTTTCTAATGAAAGTCTTACCCATCATTCCTGGCCACTTCTCGCGCGCGGAATGGATCGCCCTGGGTATCTGGCTCGCTCTCGGCGCCATGCTCCGCACTCGAAGCTGACCGGCCCAGAACTCCCTGAGAATCTCACCGCGAATGACAATGCCGGATTCGAAGCGCGGTGGACTTCGGCACGTGGCAGACGCTCATGTATACTTTTGACGGCGAATCACTTCGCCATTGATGATCCCTTTCCTCCATCTTGGGCCGCTGACGATTCCAACCTTTGGCCTCATGGTCGCGACGGGCCTGCTTGTCGCGGCCTATGTGTTGCAGGCTGATTTCAATCGCAGGCGTGGGCAACTGCAGAAATACATTTCGCCGAAAAATGCGGGGATCGAAGTAGCCAAAGATGAAGGGTTTCTGATCATCGGCATCGCCGGTCTGGCCGGTTTAGTTGGTGCTCGCCTTTATCACGTGCTGGAGAGTCCGCGCGAACTGATTGCCAGTCCGTCCGTATTGATCGGCCGGTTTGGATTTGCATGGTTCGGCGGTTTTCTGGGCGGTTTTGTGGCGCTGGCGATTCTGGCAAAGCGCTTCCGCATTCCGCTGCTCGAATTCCTTGACATGTGCTCGCCAGCAGCGGCAGTGGGTTATGCCATCGGACGCATCGGCTGCTTGCTTTCGGGTGATGGTGATTATGGCGTGCCAACGTCTTTGCCTTGGGGAATGAGTTTCCCCAATGGCGTCGTTCCTACCATCGAGCACGTGCATCCAACGCCGCTCTATGAGTTTTTCATTTGGCTGGCGATCGGAGCAATTCTCTGGCGGCTAGGGAAGAGGGCGTTGAGCGGCGCAGGGCCCAAGGGAGAAGTTTTCTGCGGCTATCTGATTCTGACAGGCATTGCGCGCTTTTTGATCGAGTTTATCCGCATCAATCCACGATCGTTTTTCGGCCTTTCGAATGCGCAAACGGCAAGTCTGGTGTCGATTGTCGCGGGTGCCATCCTGTTTTGGCGCATCAGAAGTCGTTTGCCGGCCCGCAAGGAGGGAGATCGCATCACCGAGCGTGTGGGCTAGCTGAGGCAATTTTCCTGGGTGCGTTTCGGCTGAGCTTCCAGTCAGGCCTTGAAGACCTTCCCTTTGAGGCGCTTCGACGATTCCGGCTGTACATCAATCACATTTGTCTCTAATTTTCTTCACGTATTCCGCTTACTCTCCTTGACGGATGCCGTCTGTCAAGGTAGAAATGTTATCAACGTGGACGCTAGGGGTCTTCGACGTGGCGTCTATTTGTGGGCACAATCCTTGTGCCTCATTGGGGAACGGGGGATCTATGACATTGCTTCGAACCATCGCTATATTTTTGTCTGCCTTTGGTGCCTTGGGCATCGCGGCTGGACAATCTCAGGAGGGCCGCATTCTGGGCACGGTGACGGACCAGAGCGGCGGGCTCGTCAAAGGCGCGCGGGTGACCATCACCAACGTGGACACCGGAGTGTCGCGAGCGCTCGAGACAAATGACGCGGGCGATTACGTTGCACCCAGCCTCCCCCCGGGTCTCTACAAGTTGGCAGCTGAGGCGACGGGGTTCAAGAAAATCGAACGCGGCGGCATCAGGCTCGAAGTGGCGAAAGATATTCGCCTGGATTTGACCATGCAGCCCGGCAGCGTATCGGAAACAGTCACCGTAACGGAACAGATTCCTCTGGTGGAGACCACCAATGACACGCTTGGCGGGACGTTTGCGAACAAATCCATCAACGATCTTCCCCTGAACGGCCGCGATTTCCAGAACTTGGTTGTGCTGCGGCCCGGCGTCCAGCGCACCACCGGCGGCGGCTTCCTCTCCATCAGCTCCAACGGAAACCGGCCGGAGGACAACAATTTTGTCTTCGACGGAACCGACAACAACGATCCGTATTATGGTACGACAGTCATCAACGCCGAAGGCGTGCAAGGAACACCCGGCAGCATCATTCCGATTGATGCGATCCAAGAGTTCAATGCTCAGGAGAATCCCACGGCAGAATACGGATTTAAGCCGGGGGCGATCGTCAATCTCGGAATTAGATCGGGCACCAACGACATTCATGGCACTGCCTACCTCTTCGAACGCAACAATGCATTAGACGCGCGGAATTTCTTCAACGCGGCGCCTAGCCCCAAGAAGGCACTGCGGCAGCATCAGTTCGGCGGAAGCATCGGGGCTCCTATCGTCAAGAACAAGACCTTTATCTTCGGAGCCTATGAAGGGCTTCGCGCTCTCGTCGGAAATTCTGAAAATGTCCCGAGTCCGGAAACGATCGCCACGGGAGGTGACACGACGACCAGCATCCCGGTTGCGCAGGCCAGCGTTCAGTCAGCCTGCACATCCAGCGCGGTACCCTGCGGTTTGAGCCCACTAAGCGCAAAACTGATCCCCCTCTTCCCGGCGAACAGCGACCCTACAGGCTTCCTCAACGTTGGGTTCCCGAACAAGAACCGCAACGACAATTTCCTCCTCAAGGGCGACCATCATTTCAATGATCGACACAGCATTACTGCGCGGTACTTTTTCGGCGACAGCCTCCAGATCGAAAGAGACATCGCTGTGCTGCGGCCAGAGTGGCAGTCGTCATCTCAACTTCGCGCCCAGGTTTTCGGCGTCAACTACGCTTGGATTCCCAACGCTAGCTGGGTCAACGAGTTCCGTTTCGGCTACAACCGCTTCTGGCAGGCCATCCTCACCGTGGATCACGACAAAGATCCCGCGACTACCTATGGCATCAATACCGGCGTTACGCCGATCAATTTCGGAATGCCCGAAATTGCCATTGATGGCTTCACGTCCCTCGGAGGCAATCACGGCTGGCCTCTCCTGACGGTTCCCAACCAAACCTATCAATGGGTCGACAATATTTCCTATACACGCGGGAAGCACACCTTCCGGTTCGGCGGAGAGTTCAGGCGCGGCAGCACCAACAACACGCGAGATCGTTACGGCAAGGGACGAATTCGTTTCGCGGGTGGCCAACTCTCCCTACTCTGCAATTGCCTGCCGGGTGGTCGTGACAGCACTCCCCTCGAGGACTTCCTCGCTGGACTCCCGCGCGGCGCCGTAAACGGTAAGACAGGAGGCCGCTTCTTTGTCGGGAACTCCGAACGGCATGTCTCCATCAATTCCTTCGGCTTTTTCGCCCAGGATGACTGGCGCATCTCGCCCCGGGTGACCATCAATGCCGGTTTGCGATACGACTACAACGGCGTGATTCACGAGGAGAATGACCGTCTGGCGAACTTCAATCCGCTCGACGCCAGCGGACATTTCAGCACCACGGCGGCTTTGGGCATCGCTCAGGTTGGCCACGGGATTGGCTCCCCGTACAATCCCGACAGGAACAACTTTGCGCCGCGGGTGGGAGTCTCGTGGGACCCGTGGGGCCGCGGAAAAACGATCTTTCGTGTGGGCGGCGGAATGAGCTATGAAATCCCTCACCTCTCGATCTTTCTCGGCCAGAACGGCGTGAACAATGCCTCCACCGCGGGATTGAACGTGATTCCGACCGCACCGGATACAGGCATACCGGGCGCGACTGGCAACATCATCGCAGGGGCAACGAACTTTGGCGGGGACCAGCTGAATTGGTCGGTCGCTGGGCCAGTGTTCCAGACCACGATCAACTGCAATCCGGCGACCGGGGGCACTCCGTGCGACATCCTCGGCGCTTCACGAAACCTTCGCACCCCTTACGTGTTCACCTGGAATTTCAACGTGCAGCAGGCCCTGACCCCAACCACGTCGCTTCAAGTGGCCTATGTGGGCAACAAGGGCGTAAAGCTTTACAGCGTCCGCGACATCAATCAGGTGGACCCGAACTCGCCGGCGGAAGACCCTGTGCTGGGATGCGATCACTGCGAGCAAGACGGACGGCCCTTCAACACTCTCTTTCCCTATCTGGGCTTCATCAACTTTCTCGAGAATGACTACACGTCCATTTATCACGGGTTGCAGGTCACGATGACTCAGCGCGCTTGGAAGGGGCTAAACTTCGTCGCCGGGTACACTTGGTCGCACTCCATCGACGATGTCTCCTTGAACCGCGCCCAGCAGCCCCAGGACAGCACCCGTCCGGGCCTCGAACGCGCCAGCAGCGACACGGACTTCCGCCACCGATTCACTCTTGCGCTCACCTACGAGATTCCCGGGCGATCCGGCTATGCCCACCTCCTCGAGGGGTGGCAGCTCAACTCGATCGTCACCGCGGAAACGGGATTACCCTGGAATTTGGATGACGGCATCGTGAACGGCAACGATTTCAGCCTAACCGGTGAATTCAGCGACCGCTGGGACCTTATTCCAGGAAAGAGCGTCAGTTCTATTCCAGGTTTCTCGATTAATGGGCCGATTCCGTTCGCGACCGTGATTCAACCATGCTCTCCCTCACCTTGCTTCGGCAATCTGGGTCGCAACACGTTCCGTGGGCCGCGCCTCAACAACTGGGATTTTTCCATTGTCAAAACAACCAAACTGACGGAGCGCGTCAGTGTTCAGCTTCGAGCGGAGTTCTTCAACGTGCTGAATCATCCGCACTTTGCTAACCCGGCTGTTCTGTTCAACACTGACCCGTCCGTTCCTGAGACCTTGGGCTTAGTCACCGCGACTCCCGACGTAGCGGCGGCCAACCCCGTCATTGGGACTGGCGGGCCGCGGAACATCCAGCTAGGGCTGAAGTTCCGGTTCTAACCAAAGATTCCATCCATTTATCGAAGGAGGCCGGATCGCAAGATTCAGCCTCCTTTTTCTGACTGGCGAGGCCGCTGGCCAGAAGCTATCGCTTGATTACGGCGCCATCTTTCATGACGAAGGAGACTCTCTTCAAGGTACGGATGTCTTCGACGGGATTTTCCGAGGTGGCAATGATGTCCGCCGCCATCCCTGGCTTCAGAAAGCCGCGCTCCTTATCCACGCCTAGCAGCCGAGCGGCATTCACGGTCATCGCCCGCAGCGTATCCGCGGCTGGCACACCCGCCTCTATCCAGCTCTGAATATAGTCGATGGCGAGGGTCCCGCGGGTTTCTCCCGGCAGAGCATCAATCACGTCCGTGCCAAAGGCCATGTTCACACCGATCATGTGCGCGCGCTTCAGGCGGTCGACCCAGATCTTGTGCTCCTCCGTGCCTGTCAATTTTTCTGTGAATTCCGTGCCCACAAGCGTCACATTGTTTTTCTTGGCGAGTTGCAAGTCCTCGTCGGTCATTCGAAAGCCGTGCTCGATGGAATCGGCGCCCGCTTCGGCGGCGTTGTGCGCGCCGGCATGTGTCCAGCAATGCGCCGCAAGCTTCACGCCTGCGGCGTGAGCCTCCGCAATCATGAAGCGGATATCCTCCGTCGAATAGATATAGTCCTGATCATCAACCACGATTTTGATGACCTTCGCTCCAAAATGAATGTTTTGGCGGATGGCTTTACGCATCTCGTCGCGCGTGTCCGCGAAGAGATATTCTGGCGTCGCGAGGTCCTTCTTCTCCGGTTGGAGATGGAATTGCCCGCCGTACGGCGCGATGATGATTCCGGCGTTGACGATCGTTGGTCCTTGCACCCAGCCCGCCTCAATCGCGTGGCGAAGATCCGTGTCCGCATAGTTTCCCGCGTTGCCAATGTCGCGAACCGTCGTAAAACCCGATTGCAGCATGGCCATGCCGTTCGCCACGCCCTCAATCGCACGATAGCCGGTGGTATCCAGCAGCGTCGTGAAGAAGTAGTTTCCATGATCGCGTTTGGGGATCACCGTCATACACAAATGCGTATGGGCATCGAAGAGACCGGGGAGCACGGTGGCCTTCGAAAGATCAATGATCTTCGCTTCCGCGGGGATAGAGACATTACCTCCAATTTCCTTGATCCGGCTTCCCTCCACCAAAATGATTTGATTGGCGGTGGTTCTTCCCGTTTCGGGATCAAGCAGCCTTCCCGCTTTGATCGCCACAATTTGCGAAGTCGAATTCAGCTGTGCTCTGGCCGGCAGAAGAAACAATGAAACCACCAGCGCGGCAAATGACAAGGCCCGAATCTTCATCGACTCTCCCTTCGAAGTATTCGAAAATTCTCTTACGGTTCCTGCTTGTAGACTTTTCCTTCTTTCATTACAAATTTTACGTTTTCCAGCAGCCGGACATCCTCGAGCGGATTACCGGAAACAGCGATGATGTCCGCATATTTTCCGGGCTTCAAGGAACCGAGCAGGTCTGATTTGCCGAGCAAATCGGCGGCATTGCTGGTGGCGGATTGGATGGCCTGCATCGGCGTCATGCCGTACTTGACCATAAACGCGAATTGGCGGGCGTTGATCCCGTGGGGGCAGACGCCTGCGTCCGTGCCGAACGACATTTTGACGCCCGCGCGAACGGCCTTCGTGAAGTTGCTGCGTTGAATCGCTCCCAGGTCGCGGTCGTGCTCGAGAAAATCTGCGGGCGTTTTGTGTACCTTGCCGGCATCCTGAATACATTCTTCATCGTAGATATCCATGTCCAGATACGTGCCATGCTCTTTTGCCAGCGCGATGCCTTCATCGTCGATAAGCGTGGCGTGCTCGATGGAAGTGACTCCGGCGCGGATGGCGTTCTTGATACCTTCCGCGGCGTGTGCGTGGGCCTCGACGCGAAGTCCGAAGTTGTTCGCTTCATCGACGGCGGCATGCAGTTCTTCGGGAGTGAATTCAAGCGACTTGGGTTTGCTCCCGTGGGTGAGCACAGCGCCGGTGGAAAGAATCTTGATGTGGTCGGCGCCACGGTGCGCGAGCTCGCGTATTTTCTGCCGGACTTCCCAGGGGCTGTTGGCCTCCCCATAGCGAAGCTCCAAGGGAAGCTGAATGTCCCACGCCAGCCCGGTCATGGCGCCGGCGCCTTCGCTGATCGTAATGTAGGCGCCGGCGACAAACATGCGCGGGCCGATGATGGTACCGCGGGCGATGGCGTCACGCATGGCGACATCATTGAAGGCGCGATAGACTCCAACGTCGCGCACCGTGGTGAAGCCGGCAAGAAGCGTGACGCGGGCGTTTGGAATGGCAGCGTAGGCGATTTCGACTGCGGACTTTTGCAGAACGAGGAGGGGCTCGCCTTCGGCAAGGTCAGCAAGATGCGTGTGGCAATCGATCAGGCCGGGGAGCACCGTCATCTTCGAAAGATCGATCACCGCCGCGCCTACCGGAACAAGCAAATTTTCTCCAATCGCCTCAATCTTGCCGCCACGCACCAGGATCATCTGGTTCGTTTGTAAACGGCCCGCCTCCACGTCAATGAGCTTGCCAGCGCGAATTACAGTAACTTGTGCTGCGGCTGACGTCTGTTGCGCCGCAGCATTTGTAGTAAAGAAGAGGACGACAAGACAGAAGATTTCCTTACGCATAGCTGTCCTTTCGCGTGCGCGGCATGCAAGCCTTACTTACACGAATTTTTTCAGATAGTGCCTGCGCATCATACCCTGGCCGATACACTACGGGAAGAGAACAGCCGAAAATTGCGGGGTATGAAGCTACATGCTTGCTACAGCATTTGCCGCAAAACGTATTGCAGGATGCCGCCGTGATGGTAGTAGGAGACTTCTTCGGGTGTATCCACGCGCGCGATGACGGAGAAAGTCTTGAGTTTGCCGTCGTCCGCCTTTGCATGGACAGTGATTGGCTTCTTGGGCGCGAGGTCCGAGACGCCTTCGATTTCGAAAACTTCGTGGCCCGTCAGCCCCAGCGTTTCGCGATTCTCGCCATTTTTGAATTCGAGCGGGAGCACACCCATGCCGAGAAGGTTGCTGCGATGAATGCGCTCGTAGCTCTCCGCAATCACCGCGCGCACGCCGAGCAAGCGCGTGCCCTTCGCGGCCCAGTCGCGCGAAGAGCCGGAGCCGTATTCTTTCCCGGCGAGGATCACCAGCGGCACGCCGGCTTCACGGTATCTCACGGCGGCGTCGTAGATGGAAATCCTTTCGCTTCCGGGCAGATAGAGTGTCCAACCGCCTTCCGTGCCGGGAGCAAGCTGGTTGCGCAGCCGAATATTCGCAAACGTGCCGCGCATCATCACTTCATGATTGCCGCGGCGCGCGCCGTAAGAATTGAATTCATGCGGCTTCACTCCGCTGGCAATCAGATATTTCCCGGCCGGTGAGTCCACTGGAATCGAGCCGGCGGGAGAAATATGGTCCGTGGTGACACTGTCGCCGAGAACGGCGAGCACGCGCGCGCCGTGAATATCCGCCAGCGCTGGCGGCGTCTTCGGCATGTTCTCGAAATACGGCGGCATCTTGATGTACGTCGATTTCGGGTCCCACTTGTAAATGTCGCCTTGCGGGATGGGCATGGACTTCCAACGCGCGTCGCCTTCGTACACTTCGGCGTACTCTTTGCTATATTGCGCGGTGGTGACCGCCGCCCGAACCGTTGTTTCGATTTCCTGCGGAGACGGCCAGACATCTTTGAGGAAAACCGGTTTGCCCGCGGTATCGTTTCCAAGCGGCTCGGTGGTGAGGTCCACGTCCATGCGGCCCGCCAGCGCGTAGGCTACCACGAGCGGCGGTGAAGCAAGATAGTTCGCGCGAACCAGCGGGTGAATGCGGCCTTCAAAATTACGATTGCCGCTCAGCACCGCTACGGCGATCAGATTGTTATCCTTAATCGCTGCGCCGATGGGTTCCGAGAGCGGACCGCTGTTGCCGATGCAAGTCGTGCACCCGTATCCGACCAGGTGGAAATTCAACTTCTCAAGATACGGCGTCAGCCCCGCAGCCGCGAGGTAATTGGTCACCACTTTTGAACCCGGCGCCAGGCTCGTTTTCACCCAAGGTTTCACGTGCAGGCCGCGCTCCACGGCTTTTTTCGCCAGCAGACCCGCGCCCAACATCAGCGAAGGATTCGAAGTGTTGGTGCAACTGGTGATCGCCGCAATGACCACGGAGCCGCTCGAGAGATGGAACGAGTCGCCATTGTTTCGGACGGCGATGTTCTTGACCGGAGCGCCTTCCATGACTTTCGCAAAGGAGGCTTTCGCCTGGCGCAGTGCGACGCGGTCCTGCGGCCGCTTCGGTCCGGCGACGGTAGACTCCACGGAGCCGAGGTCCAATTCCAGCGTGTCGTTGAAGAGTGGGGCCGGAGTATTGTCGTTGCGGAAGAGCGTCTGCTCCTTGCAGTAGGCCTCGACAAGCGCAATATGTTCTTGCGATCTTCCGGTGAAGTGCAGATAGGCCAGCGTTTCCGCGTCCACGGGAAAGAAGCCCATCGTGGCGCCGTATTCGGGCGACATGTTGGCGATGGTGGCGCGATCCGGCACGCTCAAACTAGACAAGCCCGAGCCATAAAATTCGACGAATTTGCCGACGACGCCCTTCTTGCGCAACATTTCCGTGACCGTCAGCACCAGGTCCGTCGCCGTGGCGCCTTCGCGAAGACGTCCATGCAGCCGGAAGCCAACCACTTCGGGAATGAGCATCGAGGACGGCTGCCCGAGCATCGCCGCTTCCGCTTCAATTCCTCCGACGCCCCAGCCGAAAACGCCGAGAGCGTTGATCATCGTGGTATGCGAATCCGTTCCCACCACGGAATCCGGATAAGCCTCCATCCTGCTGCCATAGGGCATCGCGCAGACAACACGCGCAAGATATTCCAGATTTACTTGGTGACAAATTCCGGTATCCGGCGGCACCACCTTAAAATTGTTGAACGCCGTCTGGCCCCAGCGCAGGAAGGCGTAGCGCTCGACGTTGCGCTGAAATTCCAGTTCAGCATTTAGGCCAAAGGAGTTTCCGTTCCCGAAACTATCCACTTGCACGGAATGATCGATCACCAGCTCGGCAGGGAAGAGCGGATTGATCCGCTTGGGATTGCCGCCCATACGCGCGAACGCTTCCCGCATGGTGGCGAGATCGACGACCGCGGGCACGCCCGTGAAGTCCTGTAGCAGCACGCGGGCGGGCATGAAGGCGATTTCTTTTTCCAGAGCGCCGGGGCGCCAGCCTGCCAGCGCGCGAATATCGTCGGCATGAACGAATCGCCCATCTTCGCAGCGCAACAAATTTTCCAGCAGAATGCGCAGCGAAAAGGGAAGCTCCGCGAGTTGGCAGGAGCCCTGTTTCTCCAGAAACTCGAGGCGGTGAATGTCGAAGGACTGGGCGCCGACGTTGAGTTTGTCGCGTGTGCGGAAAGAATTGCCCGCGTTAATGGCCATTCTTACGGTCCTTTCGCTTTGGTAGGCAGCCCTCTATCATAACCGAAATCGAATCCAGGTGCGGTGCGGCTATACTTGTAGGGCCGTGAACATCGTTCTCATATCGACGTACGAGCTGGGCCGGCAGCCCTTTGGCTTGGCCTCGCCTGCGGCGTGGCTTCGCAAGCGCGGCCACCACGTCGTCTCTCTCGACTTGGCGCGGCAAGCGCTCGATGAATCCGCGATTCACGACGCCCAGCTGATAGCAATCTATCTGCCGATGCACACTGCCACTCGGCTGGCTGCACAGTTGATTCCTTCGTTGCGCGATTTGAATTCGAGCGCACATCTCTGTTGTTACGGTCTCTACGCGCCGATGAATGTGGAATACCTTCGCACACTCGGAGTCTCCACGATTCTTGGCGGCGAATTCGAAGAAGGGCTCGTGCACCTCGCCGAACGCCTGGCAACCGGCGGAGAACAGAAACCTGCCCGGCAACCCGAGTCTCTAATCTCGCTTGCCAGGCTGTCTTTCGAAGTACCGGACCGTTCCGGCTTGCCTGCAATCGAAAAATACGCGCATCTCATCGTTCCCGGCGATGGCTATCGCATCGTCGGTTCGACGGAGGCCAGCCGGGGCTGCAAACATCTTTGCCGGCATTGTCCGATCGTGCCGGTATACAAAGGTGTTTTTCGAATCGTCCGCCGCGATATTGTTCTCGAGGACATTCGCCGCCAGGCGGCTGCCGGCGCGCAGCATATCTCTTTCGGCGATCCGGACTTCTTCAACGGCATCCGCCACGCCATGGAACTCGTTGAGGAATTCCACGTGGAATTCCCGAAGCTCACCTACGATGTAACGATCAAGATCGAGCACCTGCGCAAATATGAGGAGCATCTCCCGATGCTTCGGAATACCGGGTGCCTCTTCGTCATCAGCGCTGCTGAGTCGGTCGACGATGCCGTTCTGGAATTCCTCGACAAAGGCCACACACGCGAGGATTTCCTGCACGTGATCAAGACTTTCCGCGAACTCGGCATGACCCTTCATCCGACATTTGTGCCGTTTACCCCGTGGACGACCCTAGAAGGCTACCTTGACTTGCTCAACGTGCTGCAGGAGCAGGCCCTCATCGAGAATGTAGCGCCGATTCAGCTTGGCATTCGCTTGCTGATCCCGGAAGGCTCGCGAATGCTCGAATTGGAAGACGTGCGGAGAATGGTTGGCCCCTTTGATCCGCAGTCGCTGGCCTATCTCTGGAAAAGCGCCGACCCTCGCGCGGATGCTCTGAGCGAGACTGTTCAGGAAATTGCCGCAGCGCCGGAGCGCGTGAAGGAATCGCGGCCAGCCACATTCGAACGCATCTGGAAAGCTGCTCACACCGCGGCTGGACTCTCTGCCCCAGCTATAGCCGCTGCGCAACATTCTGAGGCTGTCGTTCCCTATCTCAGCGAACCTTGGTATTGCTGCGCGGAACCGACGCGGGATCAGTTGGTTTCCATCAGCAGTGTGAAACCACAGCTGAAAAACGTGCTGGCAACTGCCGATGGCTTTGTGTAAATCCGGCGTAGAGACTCCTCGCACATGATCACGCCATCCAAACGATTGCTCCTCTTCACCGGGAAGCTCGGTTACCAGACGAGAAGTTTTGAAGATGCCGCCCTCAAGCTGGCCGTGCAGCTCTTTTACGTCACGGATCGCTGCCATCAGCTAGAAGATCCCTGGGGCGACCGCGCCATCGCAGTACATTTCGAAAATCCGGAAGCGGCCGCGTACACCGTGATGGAATCGCTTCGCGGCCAGAATGTGGACGGAATTCTTGCCCTTGGCGACCGCCCGGCCGTTGCTGCCGCCTACGCCGCGCGAGGGCTCGGAATCTCGTACAACCATCCTGCCGCAGTCGAAGCTTGCCGCAGCAAGCTGCGCATGCGGGAGATTTTTCGAGACGCCGGGTTGCGCGTGCCCTGGTTTCGAAACATCTCTATCAATCCCCCACCCGAACCTTCGCTGCTGGGCATTTCGTATCCATGTGTGCTGAAACCTCTCTCGCTTTCCGCCAGCCAGGGCGTCGTGCGCGCAAACAATCGCGAGGAATTTCTCGCCGCTGCTTCGCGCGTCCGCCGATTGCTTGAATCACCGGAGATTCGCTCCACACGCGAGCCGAATCTCAACCAGTTGCTCGTCGAAGGATACATTCCTGGCAGGGAAGTGGCAGTCGAAGGGCTGCTCACCGATGGCAACCTGGGCGTGCTGGCCATCTTCGACAAGCCCGATCCGCTCGAGGGACCCTATTTCGAAGAGACCATTTACGTCACGCCCTCCCGGCTCCCTGATGCAGAGCAGCACGCCATCGAGCAATCCGCCCGCCACGCCGCCCGCACACTGGGACTTTCGCAAGGACCGATTCACGCGGAATTTCGAATCAACGAGGACGGCGTCTGGCCGTTGGAACTTGCCCCACGGCCCATCGGCGGCCTTTGCGCCCGCGCCTTGCGGTTTTTGCTCGGCTCAGAAAAAGAACTGATCAGATTGGAAGAACTGCTGATGCGCCACGCACTCGAATTGGCCGGAAGCCCCTCCCCGCGCGAACCGGCCGCCTCCGGCGTGATGATGATTCCCGTGCCGAAAAGCGGAATTCTCGAAGCCGTTGGCGGCGAAGACGCCGCTCGCGCCGTGCCGGGCATCACCGACCTGCTCATCACTGCGCGGCTACACGACTACATCGCAGCCTGGCCAGAGGGTTCAAGTTATCTTGGATTCCTATTCGCGAGAGGCGCTCATCCAGAAGAAGTCGAGCAAGCAATCCGCAAAGCCCAGGAAAAATTAGCATTCACAATTACGCCGCGCCTGCCCGTCGAACACCCTGCGACCCGCCGAATGACCAGCCAGTGCGATTAACCTTTCGCCTTCGGCGGCACATATCCTTCCGGCAATTTCGAGCCTTCCCCGAAAAAAAACTGCTCCATCTGCTCTTCCATGATCTTCTGTGAGTTTGGATCAAGCGGATTCAGCCGGTATTCGTTCATCACCATTTTGGAGTGCTCCAGCCACAGCTTCCACGCCTCTTTCGAAACGCTTTCGTACACGCGCTTGCCAATCTCTCCCCTCCAGGGGATACGATCCAGGCCCGGCAGGTCCTTGTCGAACTTGACGCAGTGCACCATCCGCGTCCCCGGCTTGACCGGTTCGCTCGGCGCGGGTGCCGGATCACAAGATTCGTTCGCCATTCTGTTCTCCTCGCAAAAACTGCTCTTTTTCACCTTACTGCAACTTCGCGGGAATTCCTAGCGGCCCGCCTCCTTCAAGCAAGCTGGGAGCAGAACCGGCGCCCTCCCATTTCGAATCTGCAAACTACCCTCTATAGTTTAGCCAAAAAAGCGTACTCTAATCCGCTGAACCTGTGTCTTCCACTCATCCGGGGCCATCTAAGAAACGGTTGCATCCATCTGCCGCAAGCAGGTCTAAACACCGGAGGTGCCGCGCCCGTGGCGAAAATTACTACGCTGTTTTGGGATATCGGAGGCGTCATCCTGACCAACGGCTGGGATCACGTCTCGCGAAAAGAAGCCGCGAACACCTTTGGTTTGGACTGGGAGGAATTTCGCGAACGCCACGACCTCTCTTTCCCCGCATTCGATTCCGGGCTCATCACGCTTAACGAGTATCTGGACAGAACGCTATTCTTCCGCCCCCGCACCTTCACGCGCCAAGAGTTCTCCGCGTTCATGTTCGCCCAATCAAAAGAATATCCGGAAACTCGCGCGATTCTTGACAAGGTCACCGCCTCCGGAAAGTACTACATCGGCGCCATCAACAATGAGCCGCTGGAGCTCAACCAGTACCGCATCGAAGCGTTCCATCTGCGCAGGAACTTTCTTGTCTTCTTCAGCTCCTGCTACGTTCGAACGCGCAAACCTGAAGAATTGATCTTCCGCATCGCCCTCGAGGTCACACAACGCCCGTCAGAAGAATGTCTCTTCATCGACGACCGCCCGCTCAATCTGGAAAGCCCCCGGCGTCTCGGAATGAACACCATCCACCACCAGAATGCCGGGCAATTGCGCTCCGAGCTTGGAAAGTACGGTGTTGAGGTATAGTTTTGAAGCTCATTTTGTTTACCTGAACGGGACACACGCAAATGGAGATAAAAATGGCGGCTGCAACGAATCGTTCCGGTTCAGGCTATGGTGGTGTGACGGAACCCTGTACGGTAATTCTTTTTGGAGCGTCGGGCGACCTCGCCAAACGCAAAGTCATACCCGCGTTGTACGATTTGGCAATCCACAATGCGCTGGGTCCGCGCTATGCCCTCATTGGCTTTGCCCGCACACCCATGACCGACGAAAGTTTTCGAACCACCGCAGGCGAAGCGGCGAAGAGTATTTCAGAAGTCGGGCCCATTGATCCGAAACAGTGGGACGAGTTTGCCTCCAACATGTTTTACTCCGCCGGCGATTACGGTGATCAGGAAGCCTACGCGCAGCTCGCCCGGCGCCTCTCCGAACTGGAATCTTCGAAGAACCTCGGCTGCAATCGCCTTTTCTATCTTTCCACTCCGCCCGAAGTCTATCCCGACATTGTCGAACAACTTGGCCGCGCAGGTTTAGCCCATCCCGCGTCTCCGGATTCCTGCGTGCGCGTCATCATCGAAAAACCTTTTGGCCGGGACTTGGCATCTGCGAAAGAATTGAATCGCATCGTTCTTAATGTCTTCGACGAAAAGCAGGTCTACCGCATCGATCATTACCTGGGCAAGGATACCGTCCAGAATTTGCTCGTTCTCCGCTTTGGCAACGGAATCTTTGAGCCGCTCTGGAACCGGAATTACGTCGATCACGTCCAGATCACCGCGGCCGAAACTTTGGGCGTCGAGCGTCGCGGCGGTTTTTATGAATCCACAGGCGCGCTCCGCGACATGATTCAGAGCCATGTATTGCAGCTCACCTCTCTCGTCGCCGTGGAACCTCCCGCCTCTTTCGACGCTACCGCCGTCCGCAACGAAAAACTGAAAGTCCTGCAATCCATCCGCCCCTTCAATTTGGAGATGGTGGCGCAAGACGTCGTTCGCGGCCAGTATGCGCCCGGAAAAATCGGCGACAAGCCCGTGCCCGGCTACCGGCAAGAGCCCAATGTCAACCCCACCTCCCGGACCCAGACCTTTGTTGCCGCCAAATTGCTGATCGACAATTGGCGATGGGCCGGCGTTCCTTTCTATCTTCGGACCGGCAAGCGCCTTGCCAAGCGCACCACGGAAATCATGATCCAATTCCGGTGCGCGCCTCACATCGTTTTCCGTGAACGCGAGGTGGAACCCAACCGGTTGATATTGAACATTCAGCCCGATGAAGGCATCTCCGTTTCTTTCGGCGCGAAGCGGCCGGGAACAGAGATGAGCATCGGCAACGTCACCATGAACTTCAGTTATCGCGAAGGGTTTGGCGGCGCCACACGCAGCGCCTACGCGACACTCCTCAACGATTGTGTCCGCGGCGACGCCACGCTATTCGACCGCGGCGACACCGTCGAGGCCGCCTGGTCGCTCATCGACCCCATCCTTGATGTCTGGAGCGCAGCCAGAACCGCCACCGTGCCGCAATATGCTTCCGGTAGCTGGGGCCCGCGGGAATCCGATATACTGCTCGAGCGCGACGACAGAAAGTGGTACAACCCATAGTCGCAACAATTGGCTCATTAAATCGATTCAGGTGCTTCGGGGGAAACTGGTGATTCTTGCGGGAGACGTTGGCGGCACGAAGTGTAATCTCGCGCTTTTTTCCGAAAAAGGCGGCACCCTCACTCCCGTCTTCAAGCAGCGCTTTGCGAGTAAGGAGTTCGCGCAGTTCGACCTGATCGTCAAGGAATTCGCCCGCCAGGCCGCCGATCATCTGGGCAGCGAACGCATCGTCGCCGCCGGCTTCGGCATTGCCGGCCCTGTTATCAACGGCCGCGTGCGAGCCACGAATCTTCCCTGGATCGTCGACACTGCGACGCTCATCAAGGAAGTGGCAGTCCCCAATGTCGTTCTCCTAAATGATTTGGGAGCCACCGGCCACAGCCTCGAGCACCTTTCACCCGAGGATTTCTGCGTTCTGAATCCGGGTGTACCTGAGCCCGGCGGAACACGCGCATTGCTCGCTGCAGGCACCGGTCTCGGTCAATCGATCCTCGTCTGGTACGGCGGGCGCTACCGCGTCGTGCCCTCCGAAGGAGGCCACTCCGATTTCGCTCCGCACACCGAGCAACAGATCGAACTCCTTCGCTTCATGCGCCGCCGCTATCCGCAGGTCAGCTGGGAACTCATTCTTTCCGGGCGCGGCTTCCGCACCCTTCATGAATTTCTCGCACCGAAAGTTACGCACGCTTCGTTCGAAGACCCCGACGCCGATCCCGCCCCGGAAATCACCCGCCGCGGCTTGGACAAGTCCTGTCGCGTCTGTTCTGACACTTTGGATCTCTGGACCGCCATCTATGGCGCGGAAGCCGGGAATCTGGCGCTGAAGGTTCTCGCGCTCGGTGGCGTTTACGTTGCCGGCGGCATCGCCGTGAAAATTCTAGAGAAAATAAAAGATGGCACCTTTTTTCACGCTTTTAAGGATAAATGGAAATTTGAAGGCCTCCTGAGCAACATCCCGGTTTCCATCGTCCTCAATGAGTCCGCTCCTCTCATCGGTGCGGCCTACGAGGCCTTGGCCGTAGTGGATAAGTAGGAGTCTGCGTATCGTTCTTTTCCATCGCTTGCTCCGAAACACGATTCACCGATCTGCTTTGCTCGCCGAGGCGCACTTGCTACGCTTGGCGGAGTGGCCTTCCTCGAAGAAAAATTCGGCGATTGGAAACGGATTTCGCGTGGCGCCGGTATCGCCTGGCTCTGCATCTACGCGCTGTTTCTTCTCTACCCCTTCTTTGACCGCTCCGGATTTCTGTTCCCTGACTACCTCAATCTGATCATCCACGAGGGTGGCCATTTCTTTTTCAGCTGGTTTGGCCACACCATCATGATCCTCGGAGGAACCCTCAGCGAGTTGCTCGTGCCGCTGCTCTGCGCCGCCGGTTTCTTCTGGCAGCGCGAACCCGCCGGCTTCGCCTTTTCCATCTTCTGGTTCTTCGAAAACTTTCCCTACATCGGCACCTACATGGCCGATGCGCGTACGGCAGCCTTGCCACTGGTTGGCTCCGGCGACTCCGACTGGGAAATTCTCTTCACCCAATGGGGTCTCCTCGCCCAGGACCAGAGAATCGGCGGAATCATGCGCACCCTCGGCTGGTTCGGCATGCTCGCCACCATGGTCTGGCTCGCCTACCGCATCCGCCATGACGCTACCTCAAAGTCGAACTCGCCTTCCTGGTAAGACGACAAGAGCGCCACGCGCGAATTCTGCGAATCGGATGTTCCTCTGTACCCTCTGCGTCTTGGCTCTCTGCGTTAATTCCTTCATTTTCCTCCTTTTAACATGCACAAAATTTATCGTGACAGTACTCTACTTTCATCCTCGCTGTTTCTTTTCATGCACTTACAAATTGCCCTTCGCACAACCTCTTTCTTTTGACTTTCATGCATCGGATGGGGGGTGTAGGGGTACCCGGCACTGCATGCGATTCGTCTCTCAGCCGTACATTTGTTTGTTAAACTACCTCGATCCGACTTTTCAAGGGGCTGAGCCTGCGGAACGCTTCCCTCATTCCAGGCAGAGCCCAAGGAGCCGAACATGAGCACCGCGGTAACAACCCAAGCGGCAGAACTCCTGAACTATGTGAATGGTGCATGGCGGCGATCCGCCGCGACCGAATTTGCGGACGTATCCAATCCCGCGACGAGCGAACCGCTCGCGCGCACGCCGCTCTCTACTTCCGAGGACGTGGACGCTGCCGTGCAAGCTGCCGCCGATGCTTTTCCGGCATGGCGCCGCACTCCTCCCGGCGAGCGCGTGCAATATCTATTCAAGCTGAAGGACTTGCTCGAGAAAAATCTCGACGAACTCTCGCGCCTGATCACTCTCGAAAATGGAAAGACTTTTGCCGAAGCCAAAGCCGAAATGCGCCGCGGCATCGAGAACGTGGAAGTCGCCTGCGGCATCCCCATGATGATGCAGGGCCACATCCTCGAGGACGTGACGCCCGGCGTGGATGAAATGCAGATTCGCCAGCCCCTCGGAGTTGTCGCAGCCATCACACCATTCAATTTTCCCGCGATGATCGCCTTCTGGTTTCTTCCCTACGCCATCGCTTGCGGCAATACGTTCATCCTGAAGCCCTCCGAGCGCGTTCCGCTCAGCATGCGCCGCGTGTTTGAACTTTTGGAAAAGACCGAGCTGCCTAAGGGCGTCGTGAATCTTGTTAATGGCGGCCGCGCGGTGGTTGATGCGCTATGCGACCACACGCAAGTGCGCGCCATCAGCTTCGTCGGCTCCACGCCGGTCGCCAGGCATGTTTACACGCGCTCCGCGGCCAGCGGCAAGCGCATGCAGTGCCAGGGTGGCGCGAAGAACCACGTCATCGTCCTGCCTGACGCGGACATGGAGCTGGCCACACAGATCATCAGCGACAGCGCCTTTGGCTGCGCGGGTCAGCGATGCCTCGCCGTTTCTGTCGCCGTCACGATTGGCGAAGCGCAGAAAACTTTTCGCGACTCCATCGCGCACGCCGCTTCCGCAATTCGCGTCGGCAATGGCTTGGACTCCGGCATCCAAATGGGTCCGGTCATCACCAAGCAAAGCAAACAGCGCGTCGAGTCGCTTATTTCCGACGGCGTCGGTGAAGGCGCAAAGGCCATCCTCGACGGCCGCAACACCAAAATTCCCGGCTACGAATCCGGCAATTTCCTCACGCCGACCATTCTTGATGGCTTGCCTTCCTCCAGCCAGCTTGCCGATACGGAAATCTTTGGCCCGGTACTCAGCCTGGTTCATGCCGATTCAATTGATGAAGCCATGGAATTTCTGCGCTGCAGCTCCTACGGTAACCAAGCCTCGCTTTTCACCACCAGCGGTTCCGCCGCTCGCAAGTTTCGCTACGAGGCCCCCGCGGGAAATATCGGCATCAATATCGGCGTCGCCGCCCCGATGGCTTATTTCCCGTTCAGCGGATGGAAAGAGAGTTTCTTCGGAATCCTCCACGGCCAGGGGCGTGATGCCGTCGAATTTTTCACCGAATCCAAAATCGTCGTCGAGCGCTGGTCGCGCCAGGAGACACGAAAGTTCTAGAAGGGTGGGGAAGCCCTAGCCGGCTGTCATCCCGAGCGCAGCGAGGGATCTGCTTTTGGCTCAGCAATAGCCCGTGCCTAACGCTGTTGCGTGTTGGAATTGAACTTCTTCTTATGATCACGAAGCCTTTACACCTGGACATGCACGAACAGATCGAATGCGCGCAGACGCTTGCCTCGCGTTTCTACACCGATCCCGCAATTCTGGAAATCGAGAAAGCGCGCATTTTCCGACGCACCTGGCAGCTCGTCGGAACGCTTAGCCAGTCTTGCGGAGAAGTGGATGGTGTGAACCGGACCATCTCCGATCCGGAAGCCTTTTTCACCGCCGATCTCGCCGGCGAACCGATCATCGTCGTTCGCGACAAAGAAGGCGTGCTTCGCGCTTTCAGCAACGTTTGCCGTCATCGCGCGGGACCCATCGCTCTGGGCAGCGGCTGCAAGAATGTTCTCCGCTGCCAGTACCACGGCTGGACCTACACATTGGACGGTCGCTTGATTGGAACGCCGGACGTTGAAGGCGTTGAATTCTTCGACCGCAGCACCATGGGCATGGTGCCGCTCCGCTGCGAAACTTGGGGTCAGTTCATCTTCGTAAATTTCGACTTGAAGGCCGAATCGCTTTCCGCCTATCTCGGGCAAATTCCCCAGCAGACGCGGGGCTTCCAATTCGAGGGATTGCAATTTGCGGAGCGCCGCGACTACGTCATCGATTGCAACTGGAAAGTTTACGTGGACAACTACCTCGAGGGCTATCACATTCCCATCGCGCATCCCGGCTTGATGCGCGAAATCGATTACGCGCAATACCGCACGGAAATCTTCCGCTATTATTCCCAGCAATTCGCGCCCATCCGCGCCATGAAATCCGAGGATGCCGGCGAGCGATTTTATGCGCCCGGCGCGAGCTTGCAAGAAGCCTCCTACTTCTGGATCTTTCCCAACCTCATGCTCAACATTTATCCCGACAATATTTCAACGAACCTGATTGTGCCGCTTTCCCACGAAAAGACTCTCACCATCTTCGAATGGTTTTTCCACGAAGTGGGCTCGGAGAAAAGCAAGGAACGCATCAGGCGCTCGGTGGCCTTCAGCGAGGAAGTGCAGCACGAAGATATTGGCCTCTGCGAAAATGTTCAGCGCGGCTTGCGTTCTTCGACCTACGACCGCGGGCGCTACTCCGTCAAACGCGAAAACGGAGTGCATCATTTCCACATGCTGCTCGGCGAATTTCTCGGGCAGGCTTAATTGCCAAAGACGCTGCCGTGATCGTCCTGTTGATGGGCCCCGCGGGATCCGGAAAGACCACCGTCGGCGAACTGCTGGCTGGGCAGCTTGGATGGGAATTTGCAGACGGCGACAGTTTCCATTCTCCGGCCAACATTGAGAAAATGACGCACGGTGTGCCTCTCGATGACAACAACCGCATCCCGTGGCTCGACGCCATTCGCGCAGCCATGGAACAATGGAACGCGCAACGCCGCAATGTCATTCTGGCATGCTCTGCGCTCAAAAAGAGCTACCGGCAGCGCCTACAAATCAATTCCGCCGTGAAGCTGGTCTATTTGGAAGGCACGTACGAACTTCTTCGCGAGCGGTTGCACGCGCGCAAGGGACACTATGCAACTGAGCAAATCCTCGAAAGCCAATTCGCCGACCTGGAAAAGCCGGAGGATGCCATCACTGTCGACGTGGCTCGATCACCGGAAGAAATCGTCGCGGAAATCCGTAGGCAACTCGCGTTAGCGTAGAGGAGGCGCTCCTGTTTTCTTATTTCGCGATTCGTCGTATCCTTAAGTGAACGGAATCTTCTCCCCGCATTCTCCCGAAAAGACAGTTTCGGTTTTCGAGGGAATCTTCGTGCGGCCAAAAGGTTATGGAAATGATCGAGACGAAAACAGCGCGGCCCGTCTGGCATCCCGCGGGTAAAGTGGGCGGCGGCGAACAGCCCTTCAGATATCCGCTCGAACACGCGTTCACCGAGCCGGATTGGCGCCGCCTCCCCGGCTACAAAGATGTCTCTGCCGCCGAATGGGAAACCGCACTCTGGCAGCGCCGCCACACCGTAAAGAATTTAAAAGAACTTCAGGCCGTTTTCGGGCCGCTGCTGCCGCAAAATCTTCTGGAAAGCATGGAGCGCGACATCAAAGAACGCGCCACCATGTCCATCCTCATCCCTCCGCAAATGCTCAACACCATGGATGAGAAAGACCTCTGGAACGATCCCGTGCGCCGCTACATGCTGCCGGCCTTCGACGATCGCAATCCGGAATGGCCGAGTCATCCGAAATCCATCCGCGACAGCCTGCACGAAGCGGACATGTGGGCCGTCGAAGGGCTCACGCATCGCTATCCCACAAAAGTTCTCGCCGAGATGCTTTCCACGTGCCCACAATATTGCGGCCATTGCACGCGCATGGATCTGGTCGGCAACGACGTCCCGCAGGTAACCAAACTGCGATTCCAGATTCCGCAGAAGGATCGCTACGCGCAGATGCTCGATTATCTTCGCAAGACGCGAGCGGTTCGCGACGTCGTCGTTTCCGGCGGTGATTTGGCGAATGTGCCCATCGCGCAGCTCGAATCCTTTGTGTCCGCGATCATGGACATTCCAAATATCAAAGACATTCGCCTGGCCACTAAAGGCCTGATGGGAATTCCGCAGCATTTTTTGCAGGAGGAGGTGCTGCAAGGCCTCGAACGGCTCGCGAAGAAATCGCGTGAACGGGGCATCGACCTTGCGCTGCACACGCATGTCAACAATGCGAGGCAGGTGACGCCGCTGGTCGCCAAGGCCGTTCGCAAACTGCTCGACATGGGGTTTCGCGACGTTCGAAATCAAGGAGTCCTTCTGCGCGGCGTCAATACCACGCCGAAGGAGCTTCTCGATCTCTGCTTCACGCTGCTCGACCACGCCAAAATCATGCCGTACTACTTTTATCAGTGCGACATGATTCCCAACGCCGAGCATTGGCGATTGTCCATCCACGAAGCGCAGCAACTGCAACACGACATCATGGGCTATCTGCCCGGATTCGCCACGCCACGCATTGTTTGCGACGTCCCGTTTGTCGGCAAACGCTGGGTACAGCAACTGAAGGAGTACGACCGCGAGAAGGGCATCTCTTACTGGACAAAAAATTACAAGACCGGCATCGAAGCCAACGACCCCAGCGCTCTCACCCGTCTCTACGAGTATTACGACCCGGTTTACACCCTGCCCGCTTCGGGCCAGGACTGGTGGCGCCGCCACGCCGCATAGGATTCGGTGGAAGTTGGGCCGCCGCGCTATCTAGCTGTCCCTCAGCGTGCTTTTGAATTCCGTTTCGTGTCTTCACCGGCGCTTCGCGAAAGAGAGTGCGGCCGCATTCCGCGGTTTGATCAATGGGAGTTACGGATTGCGACATCAGGTCGCGGCGGCCCAGGTTAACTTCATGGCTCGGAGCACGGGTAACTTCAATCTGAATCCAGAAGGCCTTTTTCGCCGCTGCTACTTTAAGAAGCCGTGCACGAGCTATTTTGGCAGGGGAGGTGGGTTCGCTGTGCGAGCACACCGTCTCTTGCCTCAAGAAATGAATACCAGCAGAGTCCATGCAAGACGAGCGAATCCCCTCGCATTGCAAGGAATCTTCCTTCGGACGTTCTAACTCGGGGGAGTAAACTAGCTTCTCCGTGAGGAGTTCGCAGACATGTTGAAAATCTCATCTATAATTCTTGCTGCATTGTTTTTGAGTGCCGCTAACGCTGAGGCTGGACAGTCAGAATCCGCGATGCTGCGCAAAACCAAGAAACCTGCACCGAAGACTATGACCCTGCCAGAAGCGATCGAGCTTGTGCAACCTTCTGTTGTGCAGATTTTGGTTCGCGTCCAGCCGCCACGCACACAGGTCGGGGGATCGCAGACAGCTCCCTTGGGTACCGGGTTTTTCGCCAATGAGGACGGATATATCGTCACGGCACTTCATGTGGTCCGGGCTTTTCGGAACATTGCAGCAGGCGAAGGATCATCCAAGAGCCTCATGGTGGGCGTGGCTGCTCCCCAGCTAGAAAATTTGAGCACCGGAGTTGTCAAGGGGCTAACCATACGAAGCAGCTTTGGGCTAACGGAGTGCGATGTCGTGGACGAAGATGCCGGTCATGACCTCGCTTTGCTCAAATTGAAGCAAAACCCATTCAAAGGTGAAATGGGGACCTTCTTGAGAGCCGGGGACAAGGTGATTGATTATCTGCACCGCGCTCCTTCATTCTCGTTAGCTCGGCCGCAAGACGGCGAAGCAATTGCAGTGTCCGGTTACCCATTACGCAGCCGAGTGCTAGTTACAACCTCGGGCCATTTGGCATCGTCCTGGGAATACGAGATCGAAGAAGTACATGTACCGGGTGCCCCCGAATGGTTTACAAGGATCGACATCGCCGACTTCTATCTGGCCGATATGCACGCAAATCCAGGGAACAGCGGTGGCCCCGTCTACAGCGTGAAGCACGGGCAGGTCATCGGTGTGTGCGTTAGCTTCCAACCTGCCCCCGTCGTCGGAAATCCGTCACTCTCCTATAACTCAGGCCTCTCCAATGTCGTTCCCATCCGGTATTCAGTCGACCTCCTAAAGAAGCACAGTCTCAGATGGATTGAGGCGGGCAGTTAAGTGACTCGGCTTTAGCGGTCCTTCGGGGCGCACGGCTGAGAGGCGAAAAAAAAACTCGGTTCCCAACTTAAACCAACCTTAAACCAGCGCCGCGGTCCGGCCAAGGGGAATCCCCAAAACAGGCGGCTTTATTAGGAAAATGGCGCGCCCGGGGAGACTCGAACTCCCGACCCTCTGCTTAGAAGGCAGACGCTCTATCCAACTGAGCTACGGGCGCGCGGCGTAATTGCTTCATTGTACTGCACTTGTCAGTAGTTTGGCATCCTCATCGGGAATCTCTGCTTCCTCGCTGTGGCCCTTTTTGTGGCCCCCTAGACGCGAGACTGCGGCGAAACTAATCGTCCGAAGGATGGACATAGTGATACGAGATCGCAATACTGCAATGCCCTGAGATTCTCGTTTCACGTGTCATCCCTATCTAGTAGATACTTATTCCTGAACATCCTCCCATTCGCCTTGAACGTATATCCCTGCAGTTCTCTCCACTTTTCAAACAGGCTTGGGTTGTTCTTCAGTTGCAGCAATACAGACGCTACCGCTTCTGCGCCCGGCATGTCTGGGTCGGCTGCAACAGAAAAGCACGTTGATTCGTCCCGGGCGGAGATAAGACGTACGAATTTAGAGTCCACTAGGAAGTGCCTGCGCCCGGCTCTGAGCCGGTAACTTTCACCACGAACTCGCTCGGCTCCAGTGAGGGCAGCGACGCGCTTCAGGTACTCTGCTGCGCGCTGGGCGGGCCTGCATTTGGTTTGCATTCTCATCGCAAGTGGATTACTGGGCGGGGCTGAAGGCCTGGCCGTCGGCCTTAAACGCCCCGCTCTGAGCGGCCCACTTGTCAAACAGCGCTGGATTGTTCGTGAGCTGCAGCAGCGCCGTAGCAATATGCTCGGATTTGGGCATTTCTTTGTGCGCCGAATAAAAGCATGTTTCCTCGTATGCGCATTTGGGGTCTGTCACGTCTCGCACCCTGCCGACATATCTGTCGCGCACATGGAATCTAGTTGTGCCGACATCTAGGACATAGCGATTACCCATTTGCGTGGCGCCGGTGAGGGCAACGATGCGGCGCAGATAGCTTTTCGCGCGATCCTTCCGGTCGAGGGGGTCTAGACCATCCGAACTGTTCTCAGAGCGATTGCCCGCAATTACTGCCACACCTCCCGGGTCTGAGATGTGGAGGGCCTCTTCTAAAACATTGTGGTGTCGCTGTTGCCGTGGGGCAATTGTTCTAACCAAAAGCCTGCGCTGCAAACCAGCGCACACAAACTTCCACACGATCAAAGCGGGGAACGCGATCACAAATAGATTTGCAGGCGACATACAGGTACCGCCGGTTTGAAATTGACTACTGCCAACCTCCGATTCAGCCCCATGCCAACGAAGTCTTACACTGCCAGCGGGGCTGGTGTCGGTAGCAGGTAGCGCGCGGTTAGCCGCCTGCGATGGGATGAACCATCAAGACCTCGTTCTGCTCGCGCGTGATTTTCTCGAGGCGTTCACCGGTCGCTATATCAAATGGCTGCGCGCCAGTCTTGGTTTCATATTCGGCAATCACTTTGTTCACTTCTTCCATGTCGGCGGTTGCCGGATCGTATTCGAGAAGCGTTGTATCGCCGTGGGATGAAAATGTCAGAATCTTGGCTCTCATGTTCGGTCTCCTGTGGGACGTTCCTTTTCGGTTTCCTGTGGGAAAGCAGTCGGCAGGTTTGGGTCCCTAAAGGTCATATTGCACCGTTTCCGACAGTTGTCAAGATGGCATCCCGCGGTGCAATGAGGATCGCGTCACGCTTCATGGGCTAGCTGCTTGTGGTACTGGAAATACGCATTGGCATCTTGCGCCTTACCAGAATTGAGGAAAGTAGAATGTACCGCCGTTTTCGGTGGTCGTGTAATTGACGTTAGGAAGAATAGCTCTGCCAATTTTGCCTTGGGGGGCTGTTCACTGTTTGTGGAAACGGAGTCTGGCCAAAGTCAACGCGAACAATCCACGTCCCATTGTCCATTCCCGTTGGTGGTGCAGAGCAATATTGCCCGTCTCAAGCGCCCGAGTGCTCGCGCTCCTTGCACTCGCGGCAGTGGCGTGCCCATGGCACCGCTTCCAGACGAGCCTTAGAGATGGGCTGCTTGCAGACCTCACACACACCGTAGGTACCCTGACTGATCCGAGCGAGTGCCTCTTCGATTGCTCTTAAGAGACGACCATCTGTTTGGTGCAAGCGGATCTGAAGCTCCGCTTCCTCGTCGGCATTCGCTTGGTCAATGAGATCGCCCTCTAAGCCTCCTGCTGCCGGCACCCGTGACTGAGTCTTACCCGCAGCAGACGACACGCCACGCTGTTTCTTCAACAACAATCTGTGGTATCGCCGCAGGTCCGCTGGGACCATGCCCCGTCCTCTGTGGAAGGAAGCTTTGCCCATGGCCCCGCATTCTACACCCACACGAACCCCCGTGTCCGCAACGCGCGTCCGTATCACGGCCGCTAGTTTTGCACCGTAGAATTTTTCGATTCTCCTTGACACCCACATTCTCAGGGAACAAGCTCGTGCCGAGGTTCGCCGTTTGAGGCGAGACTCCCGCTCCATAGTCCGAGCGCAGTTTCTTTGAAAGCCAAGCTCCGCATCGAGTTCTAAGAGGGCAGTACCTCGTCGGTTCCTTTCTCTCCACTCGCGCGGGGCCCAATTTCTTGTTCGACGTACGGGACTGCACGTCCAAGACCGCAGCGGTTTCAGGCCCCTCCAGTCGAGCCCGACTCGCCTCATGCAGGTAGAAACTTCGCATTTCTCAAAGGAGGAGGACACGCCTCATGTCAGCACAAAACAAAGCTATCGTCCGTCGTCTGTTTGAAGAACTTTGGAACAAGGGCGATCTGTCGGTGGCAGACCAGCTCTTTTCTCCCAACTACGCTCACCATGATCCTTCGACGCCCGATTTTGGGCGGGGGCCGGAGAGTGAAAGGAAGAGAGCGACCCTCTACCGCACCGCCTTCCCGGACCTTCAATTGACCATCGAGGACATCATTGCCGAAGGCGAAACAGTGATAGCCCGTTGGTCCTGTCGGGGTACCCATAAAGGCGATCTCAGCGGGATTGCGCCAACGGGGAAGCAGTTCACCATCTCCGGCGTAAGCATCGCCCGCATCGCTGGCGGCAAGATGGCAGAAAGCTGGATCAACTGGGACGCTTTAGGCCTTATGCAGCAGCTTGGCGTCGTCCCTGAGCTCGCCAAAACCAAAGCCGCCGCTGCGAAGCCTTAGATCTCGGACGACTTTCAAATCTGGCTCGCGGGGAGCAGGCCTCACCCGCTTCATTTGGGCGAAGACGAGTGTGTGTCCGCTACGGATTGAGCGAAGGAAAAGGAATCACAATGGAAGAAGAAATCGGCAAGACTGCCGGCGCGATTTGGGATGCGCTCAACCCGAAGGGCGAACTGTCCCTCAGCGAGCTGAAGAAAGAGATAAAGGGGAAGGAACCCGCCTTCGACTGGGCAATTGGGTGGCTGGCGCGCGAAAACCGGATTGTGATCACGCCCGAGAAGCGCTCCTTCCGAATCCGCTTGAAAAAAGAGCATGCAAAGGCGACGGGAGCCTCGTAGGTTGATTGTTATCCCTCTGGAAAACAGCGCTAAGCGTCCTAGCGCATCCTTGCTGCCTTTGCTTGCGCGCGCGTCATTGCTCTTCCTGTGTGCAGGACGCCAGCACAGATCACAGAAGCGTGTCTGGCAGAACCAGCGATTACACCCTTCGCAATACTTGGTGCCGACAATCATGCACGGCTCATCCCAGGGAGAAACGCCCTGGCAGAATAGCCCGCCCGGCTTATTTTTTTTCTTGACCTGGAGTTTCTCGAGCGCTGACGTGATCCCGGAGGCTCAGCTTGCTAACTCTTCTTCGAGGTCACCGCATAGAAGGCTGCCCACCGCTGCTCTACGTCCTTGCTCTTACAGTGCGGACAGACCATCTTGCCTTTCTCATGCTCTGAAATTGTCAGGATTTTTGAGAACTCTTTCTTGCAGGCCCGACAGACAAAATTGTATTGGGGCATGGTTTCCTCCCCGTCGAAAACTCACCTTAGCGAAAATCGTAGTCCCACGCGCACCCGGCGTCAATTGGCTTGGCATTGTAACTTGTGGGAGAGAGTCCCCTATCTGTGATCACCACGACGAATCGTGTTGGCAGCAAAACCGCCGGGTACATCTTTCGGCCCTTCAATGACCAACTTCTTCGTTTTATTGGCAAACTTCCTTGGCTCGTTTCCCATTGGTAGGCTGGCGCTATACGTCTTCCAGTGCCTCTTCGTCAAGGCCGAAATAGTGGCCGAACTCGTGGAGTACGGTAAGGCGCACCTCTTCGCGGATGATCTCTTCGACCGAGCGACCTTCTTCGTTCGCCATGTCTTCTGCGTGGGCCTCGATGTTCTTCTGGTAAAGCACGATGCGGTTCGGCCCGGTATTCGTGCCGAAAAAGCTTCGCTCGGTGCGCGGCGTGCCTTCAAAGATACCCATCAGCAAATCGTTCGAGTCGCGTCCCTTGGGCGCATGGTCTTCGACCACCACAGCAACGTTTTGAATGTGTTTGCGGAACTTCCGCGGTAACGAATCCAAGGCCTCGCGCACCAACTCCAGGAAAGGCTCGCGCCTCATAGTCCGCCTAGCTCACCGCCTCTTGCTCGCCGTTGCCTTCTTGATGAGCGGAGCGGCCGTCTTGGCGTCCGCGTCGGAACCGAACCCAATGACGGCCGCATATCTTCGCCCGATTACTTGTGCCACAAAGAACGTCATGCTTACTCCTGCCCCCGCGATAGCCTCTGCGACGGCGAGCCCCAGGCCGGGCTTGTCGTCTCCCTCAACAAGCAGTGTGGGGATCGAAGAGGGCCCAAGCCCCGCTCCGGAAGCCGCGGCAGTCGCCTTTTTGCCCGAGACCGGGTAAAGTTCGATCGCCGCGCGCCCCTCATTACCCGGATAGCGATACCCCATTAGCACACGCAGATTTGCTCCGGCCTTCGTCACTGGCCCGAGCGTATCTGCGAGCGTCCCTACCTTGTTCTCAACCTCTTTCCGCCAAAGCGAAATGTTTTTCACCATAACCGGCATGGCAGCGCCTCCCGTGAAGTCTCATTGAGACCGGATGAAGCAGATACTACGCCTTCGCTCCGACTTTGCCCAATCCCCGACTTCCTGCGATCCAATCCGTCAGAGTGCTTATTGCTCTTCGTAATTCCAGGTCAGCCCGCCGTCTACGAAGAACGTGGTGCCGGTCACATAGTCCGAGTCCGATGACGCAAGGAAGGAAGCGATGGCAGCGACGTCTTCGGGCTTACCCAGGCGTCTGAGCGGTATATTCCTTAACAAAGCATTAAGCTTCACCGGGTCGTTCAAAAGTTTCTTGTTGATGGGCGTTTCGATGGCTCCTGGCGCGATATTGTTGATGGTGATCCCGAGCGGCGCCAGTTCGATCGAGAGGTTGCGCGTCATCATCTTTACTCCGCCTTTGCTCGCGCAGTACGACGTGAAGTGCGGAAACGGCAGTTCTTCGTGTACCGAACTAACGTTGATCACCTTGCCGCCGCTCTTGACCGCCATACGATGTCGCGCGAAAGCCTGGGTGATGAAGAAAACGCCCTTCAAATTAACATTCAGCACGGCATCGTAATCCGCTTCGGTAACGTCCCAGAAATCCGCGTGGCGCTCGAGCCCGGCATTGTTCACCAGGATGTCGATCTTACCGAGTTGCGCGACGGCTTCGGCAATGAACCTTTGCCCCTCGGATATTTTGCCCACGTCACATTGAATCGCGACAGCCTTCCTGCCGATCGCCTCAATGCCAGTTACGACTTCATCGGCGCCCGCTTTGTTCGCGCGGTAGCAGAGGGCAATGCCCGCGCCGTCTTGCGCCAGGCGCTCCGCGATGCCGCGGCCGATTCCCTGGTCGCCTCCCGTTATCGCCACTACTCTACCTTGAAGTTTGTTCGACACGATTTCCTCGCTCCGTGCAAATTCACCTTTCTGGCTTTGCAGTAACGAATCGAATGGCGATTCGTTCATGCCTGGGAGCCGTCTACGGGAATCACAGTGCCGGTAATGTGCGCGGCGCGGTCGTCCGCTAGCCACAGAACCAGATCGGCGACGTCACCCGGCCGAACCCACTTTGAGAAATCAGCCCCTGGCATTGACCTGCGATTCGTCGGCGTGTCCATGGTTCCCGGCAAGACCACATTCGCAGTCAGGCCCGCGTCCTTGTTTTCGCTTGCCACAGTTCGAACGAGCATTGTGAGTGCCGCCTTGAAGGTCACATATGCTCCGAGCTTGGCGTGTGGTTCCACTGCGGTCAGGCTTCCGATGGCGATGATGCGGCCCTTTCCAGACTTGCGGAGATGCGGTATCGCAGCGCGCAGCACGTAGAACGCCGATGTCAAGTTAAGGTCGCACATCTGCTCCCAGGTAACGTCATCGGTCTCCGCCACGGTCTGCCCGCCGGCGAAACCGCCCAGCAAGTGCACGAGCGCATCCAGCTTCCCAAAGCGGCTGACGACGGACTCCAAGGCCTTGCGGGCGGCGCCTGCCTTGGTGAAATCAACAGGAAGTGCGACGAAATTGGCTTCGGGAAAGTCGGCCAGGGAAATGCTTCGTGAGGTCCCCACGACCGTCGCGCCGGTCGCAAGAAAGCGCTGCGTCACGAACGAGCCCAAACCGCCTTTGGCTCCCGTAATCAAGACCACCTTATTGTTCATGGTCTGGCAGACACTCCTTCCTACCTGAAGAGATTAGAGTGGAATAACTATCAAAAGTTTCATCAAGAGTCGAGCGCGTCCGATGGTCGCGAGTTTCGTGCGCGAAAGCGACCCAGACCAAGTACTATTGCCAACTATCCCCTTCCCTTGTATCATTCCCTTATGTTGGCTTGCCCCCAGTTGAACGCTCAAATGTGCAGCTGCTGTTCTTGCTGTACGTGTGTCTCTTCTGGCGGGGCGAGGCTAGGCAACTAGGGATTCAATCCTAGCTTTAAGAGTTTCCAGCCCACCGCCAGAAACGAACTGGCAGGTGGGTTTTTTGTTTTGCGTCAAACGAGTTTCGAATGTCGAAGCATGAAGAGGAGACCTGCAAATGTCCGACTATAAACATCCCGAAGTTCTCGTTTCCACCGATTGGGTCGCGCAGAATCTGAATTCCCCCAATCTCCGCCTCGTCGAAGTCGACGTAGACACCACCGCCTACGATCAGGGCCATATCACCGGTGCCGTCGGCTGGAACTGGCAGACCCAGCTCCAGGACAATATCCGCCGCGATCTGATTGACAAGTCCGCGCTTGAGAAGCTTCTCGGCGCTTCCGGCATCTCCAATGACACCACTATTCTTCTTTACGGCGACAACAACAATTGGTTCGCCGCTTACGCCTTCTGGCAACTGAAATATTACGGCCACAAGGATGTCCGCCTGATCAACGGCGGCCGCAAGAAATGGCTCGAAGAGAAGCGCGCCCTGACCAAGGATCCCGTCAACGTCGCGCCGGCTACCTATCGCGTCTCGGGCCTCAATGAATCCCTGCGCGCCTACAAAGATGATGTTCTTGCCGTCGTGGACGGCCGCAAACCCGGCCAGCTCGTGGATGTTCGTTCCGTCGACGAGTTCACTGGAAAAATCATTGCTCCTCCGGGAATGAATGAAACCGCCCAGCGCCCGGGACACATTCCCAAAGCCGCGAATATCCCGTGGGCGCAAGCTTCCAACGAGGACGGCACCTTCAAGTCGCTCGAGGATCTTCAGAAGCTCTATCAGTCCAAGGGCATCTCCGGCGCCGATGAAGTCATCGCGTATTGCCGCATCGGGGAACGCAGCTCGCATACCTGGTTCGCTCTGAAGTATTTGCTCGGCTACAACAACGTGCGCAACTACGACGGCTCATGGACCGAATGGGGCAACCTCATCGGCGCCCCCATCGTCAACGAAACCCGTGCCGGCCAGCAGGAGCAGGCTGCCTCCGCCCGCTAACCTCGTTCTTGTAGTGGCGGGTCTTTAGCCCCGTCATCTCATCCGAGCGGCATAAGTTTGCAGGTGCAGCACAGAGCAGGGAACTGGAGGGGGAGGCCCACTGTCTCCAGGCTTCACCCTTCCAGCTCTCATTCGGTGGCGCGGTCGCCAAGTGGTAAGGCAAAGGTCTGCAAAACCTGCCGTTTCCAACGGGGCTGCGAGGAATCAATAGGTTGCAGAGACGAGAATAGGCGTAATTAGGTGTTTGAAGGGCAGTTTGGGTACAGAATTTGGGTACAGTTTTTGGGTACACGATGCAAGGGTTTTGAAGGGTTTTCTCAACCCTTCAATTTGAGGCGGCGATGCCGAAGCGGACGAGGCACCAGTCTGCAAAACTGGATTAGTGGGTTCGAGTCCCACCGCTGCCTCCATTCTTTTCTAAGGAAAATCGCGTTATCCTACCGTTGTCGTAGGCGTTTTGATTTTTGAACGTTGAAGGTCGAATTTGACAGCGGCACGTTCATCTATGTCGAGGACAGAGTCAGCCAGGAAGTCCAAGTCTGAAGTAACAGCACGTGGAGATAGTTTGAAAGGGCATCAAATAGTAGCCGTCCAAAAAAAAAAAAATAAAAATAAAAAAAATGGGGAGCCGAGAACAAAAGCTCCCAAAAAAAAGGTGTAGGCAAACCCTAAATTCCCCCTGTTTTCTGAGGAATAGTTGACGGGTTGGGAATGCGACATTTATGATTTTTGTCTGTGTGATGC
>JACXTT010000672.1_pt1 | contig 58374 bp, 50 predicted proteins | sample 9270951 | NCBI WGS metagenome assembly JACXTT01 (sample SAMN15532306, study PRJNA645909) | rock metagenome | isolation source: weathered quartz diorite | place: Puerto Rico | collected 2017-06-21
GAGCCTCGCCTCCAGATTCTCCGCCTACTCCTTGCCGCTCATCCCGACGGCATGGTCGCCGGCGAAGTGCAGGAAGAGCTTGGCATCCCCGCTTCCACCCTTTCGCACCACCTTGAGAAATTGAAACAGGTCGGCCTGGTCCATGTGCGCCGCGAGAGCACCTATCTCTGGTATTCCGCGGACACCGACGCCCTCCGCGAAGTCATGAACTTTCTCTATGAAGAATGCTGCACGCGCAGCCGCGCCGTACCAGCGGAATCCATCGTCCAGATTTCTAAGGGAAACTCATGAATCGTGGTCCAGTTCGATTCGCGCTCGATTGTTTCTTTGTAGGGGCGCAGCATCGCTGCGCGCCAGTTGGCAAGATTTCTTTGTTTAAGGAGCTAGTCCATGAGTGAGCCAGACATCCAAGAAGCGGTGAAGCAAAAATACGGCGAAGCCGCCAAGCGTGCTGCTAGCGGCGGCACGGCGAGTTGCGGCGGTGGCGCCGAGCTCAGTTGCTGCGATCCTATCATCAAGGATCTCTACAACGACGCCGAAAAAGCCGCGCTCCCAGAAAAAGCTGTCGCTGCTTCGCTCGGCTGCGGCAATCCAACCGCCCTCGCGCAACTCCAGCCCGGTGAAGTCGTTCTCGATCTCGGCTCCGGCGGCGGAATCGACGTAATCCTCTCCGCGAGACGCGTCGGCCCCACCGGCAAAGCCTACGGTCTGGATATGACCGACGAAATGCTCTCCCTCGCCCGCGAGAACCAGAAAAAAGCTGGCGTCGAAAACATCGAATTTCTGAAAGGCGCCATTGAAAATGTTCCTCTGCCGGACAACTCCGTCGACGTCATTATCTCCAACTGCGTCATCAATCTTTCCGGCGACAAGGATCGCGTCCTTCGCGAAGCCTTCCGTGTCCTCAAGCCCGGCGGCCGCTTCGCCATCTCCGACGTCGTCGTTCGCGGTGAAGTCCCCGCTGACATTCGCAAGAGCATGGAACTCTGGGTCGGCTGCATCGCCGGCGCCCTCGAGGAGTACGAATACCGCGACAAACTTTACGCCGCTGGTTTCGAATCCGTGGACATCGAGCCCACTCGCGTTTACAAAATCGATGAAGCCCGCGATTTTCTCGCTTCTGCCGGTCTCGACGTCGAAAAAGTCGCACCGCTGATCGACGGCAAATTCATCAGCGCCTTCGTTCGCGCCGCCAAACCCGCGCGCCGCGGCAACGTCGTTGGCCCTTCCTGCTGCGCGCCAACGTGCTGCCAGTAACATGACCAAGAGACACGTGCACTGCCATCCTGAGCAGCCCGAAGGATCTCAACTGCCTAGCACTGAGCGCCAGCCATGACCTACAACGTTTTATTTCTCTGCACCGGCAATTCCGCCCGCTCCGTAATGGCCGAGGCCATCCTCAACCAGAAGGGCAAACCCAATTTCACCGCCTATAGCGCAGGCAGCTTTCCCACCGGCCGCGTCAATCCGCACGCCTTGAAGCAACTCGAAACAGCGCGCCTCCCCGCTTCCCACTTGCGCAGCAAGAGCTGGGACGAATTCGCCAAGCCCGGCGCACCTCAGATGAATTTTGTCTTTACGGTTTGCGACAGTGCCGCTCGCGAAGCCTGCCCCGTCTGGCCCGGACAACCCATTACCGCCCATTGGGGCGTTCCCGATCCTGCCGCCGTCGCCGGCAGCCCTGGGCAAATCGCACGCGCTTTTCTCGACGCCTTTGTAGTCCTGGATCGCCGTATCGGCTTGTTCCTTTCCTTGCCGCTTTCGAGCCTCGATAAACTGTCCCTCAAAAAAGAAATCAATCGCATCGGACTGCAATGACGCATTCGCTCCTAAAGAATTTACCGCAAATGTTGTATATACCTACCGAGGCCGCTCATGACACTTCCACATCGTCCGTTTCGTCTCTTCGCCGCGATTCTCCTCGCGGGTTTCTCGATTTTCGCCGTGCATGCTCACTCGCGTGCCGCGCAAGGAGAAACGACCCACGCAGCCATCATTACTGTCACGCCCGAGATCAGCAAATCCGCGCTCGAGGATTTCTCCTGGCTCGCCGGCCGCTGGGAAGGCCACCTCGGTCCAATGACTGCCGAGCAGCAATGGATGGCTCCGAAGAACGGCACGATGCAGGGCTTTTTCCGCCTTACCGACGCCGAAAAGACCGTTGTCATCGAGTTGTTCACGATCCTCGAGACACCCGGCGGCATCGAATTTTACTTTCGCCATTTTTCGCCGGAGTTGAAACCCTGGGAGGAAAAGGAAGCCTATCACCTGAATCTTACGAAGTCAGAAGGCGGAGTCTTCCGTTTTGACAATCGCGCCGTGAACCAATTGAAAGACGTGATCCTAACGCGCGTGGATGGGGACACGTACACCTCCCACGGAGATATCACCGACGCCAATGGCAAACCCAAAGCCATCGAAGTCAACTACCACCGCGTGAAGTAGTGGCCGGCCTTCAGGTCGGTTCTTTTCTCTTGCCTTTGCAGGGCCCCCTTCTGAGGCGAGCCGTCCTCCAGGGCGATCGCGCGCCGGGCCCCCGCGGGCCCACCCTGTAACTTCGTTGACCCCATTCCTTCTACCAAATAAGATACGCGCCGGAGCAGGTGCACATTGCCGGGCGAATCTGTCTCGCACTATCGCATTCTTCGCAAACTCGGCGTCGGCGGCATGGGCGAAGTCTTCGAAGCCGAAGACCTCCGACTCGGCCGCCATGTCGCGCTGAAGTTTCTCCCCGAGGCCTTCGCCAACGACCGCCAGGCCCTCGAGCGCTTCCAGCGCGAAGCGCGCTCCGCATCTTCCCTCGACCATCCCAACATCTGCACCATCTACGACATCGGCGAACACGAGGGCCGCACCTTTATTGCCATGCAATTTCTCGAAGGCCAGACGCTTCGTGAACGCATCGCTGGCCGCCCTTTCGAGCTGGATTTTCTTCTCGACACCGCCCTCCAAATCGCCGACGCCCTCGACGCCGCTCACTCCAAGGGCATCGTTCACCGCGACATCAAACCCGCCAATATTTTCATCACCGCTCGCGGCCACGCCAAGCTCCTCGATTTCGGCCTTGCCAAGAACACCGGCGCCTCCCCGCAGAAGGGCACATTCTCTCAAGCCGGTGGTGCCACCCTCACGCAGGATCTCCTCACCACTCCCGGCTCCGCTCTCGGCACGGTCGCCTACATGTCTCCCGAGCAAGCCCTCGGCAAAGACCTCGACGCCCGCACCGATCTGTTTTCCTTCGGCGCTGTTCTCTACGAAATGGCCACCGGCATGCTGCCTTTCGTGGGTGACACCTCGGCCGCCGTCTTCGATTCCATTCTGCATAAGCAGCCGCTCTCAGCCTCGCGGCTGAATCCGGGCATGCCGGACGAACTCGCTCGCATTATCACAAAAGCCCTCGAAAAAGATCGCGACGTCCGCTATCAAAGTGCCGCAGAGATGCACGCCGATCTGAAACGCCTCAAGCGCGACACCGATTCAGGAAAGGCCGTCGCGGGGCATGCCTCCGTTGCTGCGGTGGCACCAAGTCCCGCGCGGGCTCGTTGGCCGCTCTATGCTGCTCTTTTGGTTCTTGCGGCGTGCCTGATTCCTCTTGTCGTTTGGCTGCGCTCCCCTTTTCCGCCCCCCAGAGTCATTGCCACGGCCCAGATCACGCGCGACGGGATCAGTAAAGGTGGGCTTCTCACCGACGGCTCGCGGCTCTACATGAACCTGTTCGGCGATAACACAGTTTTGGCGCAGGTTTCCATGACCGGCGGCGAGACCTCCGTCATCCCCACACCGTTTTCCAACACTTACGTTCTCGACATTTCCCCCGATCACTCCCAATTATTGACTTTCAGTAAAGTGGGTACCGAGCTGGAAGACCAATTCTGGATACTGCCTCTCCCAAGTGGCGCCCCTCGTCGTTTGGCAGATGTCGTAGGCCACAGCGGCGCGTGGTCACCTGATGGACTCCGTATCGTTTTCGCCAGCGGTTCAGATCTCTTCTTAGCCAATGCGGATGGCACGGATACCCATAAGCTTGTTACCGCGCCCGGTTTCGTAATCAGACTTCGTTTCTCCCCCGATGGCAGCCGCATTCGATTCACTGCCGGCGGCGGTTTCGGCCAGAACTCCAGTTCGCTCTGGGAAGTCCACACGGATGGTACGAGTCTCCACGCACTGTTCCCCGGCTGGCACAATCCACCGTTGGAATGCTGCGGTAACTGGACTACGGACGGGCGGTACTATTTTTTCTCCTCGGGAACAGACGTATGGGCGCTCCGCGAAAAGCAGGGATTTCTCCACAAACGTGATGCGCTTCCCACACAACTCACCACCGGGCCGCTGGCATTTTCCGGGCCTGTCCCCAGCCTGGATGGGAAGAAGCTTTTCGTGGTTGGACACCAATTCCGCGGGGAGCTGGTCCGTTATGATTCCCGCGCAAAACAATTCGTCCCTTTTATGTCGGGGATCTCGGCTGGTGAAGTGGACTTTTCGCGGGACGGCAAGTGGGTTACCTACGTCTCGCATCCGGAAGGCGCGGTCTGGCGCAGCCGCGCGGATGGCAGCGATCGCCTGCAGCTCACCTATCCGCCTGATTCTGCCGCGCTGCCCCGATGGTCTCCGGACGGTACACAAATCGTGTATTCCGCTACCCGGGCCGGCAAACCCTGGAAGATGTTTCTGATTTCCTCGCAGGGCGGAACTCCCCAAGAACTTCTCGCGGAAGACGTTGCTGAAGCTGATGCGACCTGGTCGCCCGATGGAACCCGGATCACGTTCGGGCGCTTGTCGGGGGAGCTGTCGATCTATGTTCTTGACCTTAAAACGCATCAAGTCTCAACCATTGCAGGCTCCAAGGGCTTGTTTAGCCCTCGCTGGTCCCCCGAGGGACAACGTCTTGCCGCGCTCTCTCAAGATTCCAAGAGAATCTTGCTCTTCGACTTCAAAACACAGAAATGGTCCGATTGGATCAATGAAGCCGGGGCCATTGGATTTCCCAACTGGTCGTCCGAAGGGCGATACCTTTATTACGATGCCGGTTTCACCGGACGTCCCACGTTTCGGCGAGTCAAAGTCGGAGAGACACGCTCCGAATTATTGCTGGATTTGAAGGACCTGCGCAGATATACCTACGACATTGCAGGTGGTTGGAGCGGGCTTGCCCCAGACGGTTCGGCACTCTTCGTCCGCGATCTAAGCACCCAGGAAGTCTACGCCCTCGACATCGAACTTCCGTAAGTTCCGCGGTCATTGCCCTTCACGCCTCTTTTCGCGGCAAGGTGCAGCGCTCAAACGTTTTTATTATCTGTCACTTCTAAATCACTTAAAATATTCCTTGGTACGGTACCTATGCGTTAACATGAGTCCTGAAAATCAGCCGCCATCTCCATAGAAAGTCTCTGATCTCCAACGCTTTGGACCTAACATCTTTCCTTTCACACTCTTCCGAACTCTTTTGCGTCCCGCAAAAACTCAAACCATTTCTTTTCAATCGATTTCGCACTCTTTCGCGAAAACACCGGGGTATGTGGCGGGCGCGCTGAACGACTCGGAGTACTTCGTCGCAAGTCTCATGCCTCATGCATGAGACACTTCCACGCAGAAAGCGCATTTGCAAACTCTTTTTTATCTATGCGCTGCAAAATCTTCCAAGTTCCGTATCCTGTAAATCCTGTATTTGCCACTCATACGAAAACTGCCGGGTGTGCACCAACAATTCCTATTTTGGTTCTCTGGCCCCGAGCTTTGAGACGTTCCACGCGGCTGGAATTGTCCTCGGTGCCCCTGTGGAACAGCCAATCCTAACTGTGTTCTTCCGCCAGTCACAAGTCATCAATCACAAGTCACGGAATCTCAGTGCAGAAAGTGGCGCATGCCGGTAAAGACCATGGCCAAACCGAGCCGGTCCGCCGCCGCGATCACGTCCGCGTCGCGCACCGAGCCGCCGGGCTGGATCACCGCGGTCGCCCCCGCCTTGGCCGCTTCTTCCACCCCATCGGGGAACGGGAAGAATGCGTCCGACGCCACCACGCTTCCCGCGAGCGGCGATTGCGCCTTCATCACGGCGAGTTTTACGGAATCGACGCGGCTCATCTGCCCGGCGCCGACGCCCAGCGCCGCGTTGTCTTTCGCGAACACGATTGCGTTGGACTTCACATGCTTCGCCACCTTCCACGCGAAGCGCATCGTGTGCAGCTCCTCCGCCGTGGGCGCCCGCTTCGTCACGGTGCGCAATTCGCTTTCCTGGATTTCGCCCAGGTCCGGCTGCTGCACCAGCATTCCGCCGAGAATGCGCTTCAGTTGCAGCTCGCGCTCCGGCTCCAGGCCGCCGGGGGGCAATTCAAGCAATCGCAGATTTTTCTTCGCCGCGAAAATGGCTTTGGATTTTTCATCGAACCCCGGCGCGGCAATGCACTCCACGAAGAGCTTGGCGACCTCTTCCGCCGTCGCCGCATCCACGACACGGTTGAACGCCAGCACGCCGCCGAACGCCGAAACTGGATCGCACGCCAGCGCTTTCAGATACGCGTCGCGCAGCGTCGCCTGCTCCGCCGTCCCGCAGGGATTGTTGTGCTTGATGATCACCGCCGCGGGATCGGAAAATTCCGCCGCCAGGCTCCGCCCGGCTTCGAGGTCCACGAAATTATTGTAAGAAAGCTCCTTGCCCTGGAGCTGCCTCGCCGCTGCCAGCCCTTCCGCTCTCCTTCCCGCCGGCACGTATAGAGCCGCGGCCTGGTGCGGATTTTCGCCGTACCGCAATTCCTGCTGCCGCCGCAGTGCAACATGCACGCGCTCCGGAAGCACCGGCCTTGGGCCCAGCGCAATCGTTCCCGAAGCTGCCGCCAATCGCTCCAATTCCGTCGTGATCAATCCGTCGTACCGCGAAGTTGCCGCAAACACTTTGCGCGCCAGTTCGAGCCGCGTCGCGAGTGTCGTATCGCCCGCGCTCTCGAGTTCCTTCGCCACGCGCTCGAAATCCGAAGAATCGGTGACCACCGTCACGCTCTCGAAATTCTTCGCTGCCGAACGCAGCATCGTCGGCCCGCCGATATCAATGTTTTCGATCAGCTCTTCCGCCGTCAGCCCAGCCTTCGCCGTCGCCTCAAACGGGTACAGATTCACCACCACCAGATCAATCGGCGCGATGCCGTATTCCCCTGCCTGCTTCTGGTCTTCCGCGTTCTTTCGCCGGAAGAGCAGCCCCCCGTGCACTTTCGGATGCAGTGTTTTCACTCTTCCGCCGAGCATTTCCGGCCAGCCCGTGAAATCCGAAACGTCGCGCACGCTAGCGCCCGCTTCGCGCAGTAACTTCGCCGTTCCGCCGGTCGAAAGAATTTCGATCTTCAGCGCGGCGAGCCGCTTCGCAAATTCCACGATTCCCGTCTTGTCAAACACGCTGATCAGCGCGCGCTCCACCGCCATCGGTTCCTCCGCAAAGAGAAAAGCACAACAGTGTACGGGTCTCGCGCGAATAGGGGAAGCGCACAGCCTGTGGGAAACGCAGGGAAAAAATCTACGATTTCACGAGCGCCTTGAGTTTGACCTGGCCTTCGACCGTTTCCACCACGTACTCGACGTCTTTGCAATTTTTCTGTTTCTGGAGTTCCTTGGTTTTTTTCAGCACGAATTCATTGAAGCTCGAGCGTGAAAGTTTTCCGGTGTGCTCGCCGGCCTGCTGTTTCGCTTGCAAAAACGCCTGGTACAGCTGCTCGACTTTTTCGGTCTCGCGCTCCGGTTCGGAACAGGTCATGCGAAATGCCTGCGGTTCGAGCGCATGCTCTTCCTCTTCTTTCTTGCGGCGGGACGCTTCGATCTCTTTCGCCGCTGCGCCAAAGTGGCGCTGGACCTTGCCTTCTTCTTTCTGCGCGGTTTTCTTTCGAAAGATGTCTTTATACTTTGCGTACGTCTGCGAAAGATTATTGAAGCGGAACCGCTGCGCGAATTTCAGTTCGCCGCCGCGTTCCGCGTAGCGCTTCACCAGCAGATCGATGCGCCATTCGATTTCCGTGGGGGGACGCTTCCGGCCGCCTCCGAAAAATTGATCGTATTCGATCTTGAGCTGGCGGATGTCCCGTTCGAGCTGGCCCAGCTCTTCGTCAATGGTCGCCATCCGTGGAGAAAACCCCCGAACCTCCATGCTAGGAGCACAAGCGAATCGCGTCAACCGGAGGGCCTCGCGGCGACGCGCATACGCCACCGTCGCGGGCCGCCGGCATTGCCCGCGGCTCCGCTCTGTGCTGAAATGTTCGAATGGATGCCCGGGCCAAACGCGCGGTTTCGAACGAGCAGGCGGAACTGCTGCGGCAAATTCCTTCGATTGACGAATTGCTGCTGCAGCCGCGGCTGGCGGCGCTTTCGAATCGCGTGGACCGCAGCGTGCTTGTGGAAGTGGCGCGCGCGGTACTGGCGGATCTTCGCGCGCGCATCGCCGGCAATTCGAACTGGAGCGCGGTGGCGATCAACGCGGGCTCGGTGGAAGAGCTCATCACCGCTGCCGTGGAACGAATCCTTTCGCGTTCGCTGCAGCCGGTGATCAACGCCACTGGCGTGATTCTCCACACAAACCTGGGCCGCGCGCCGCTGCCGGAGGCCGCGGTGGAAGAATTTCGGCGGACGGCCACGCAGTATTCGAATCTGGAATACGATTTGGAGGCGGGCGCGCGCGGCAAGCGCGACGTGCATACCGCGGAGCTTCTTACGCGCCTCACCGGAGCGGAATCCGCCATCGTCGTCAACAATTGTGCCGCGGCCATCCTGGTGGTCCTCGCGGCGCTTGCCCGCGGCGGCGAAGTGATTGTCTCGCGCGGCGAACTCATTGAGATCGGCGATGGCTTTCGAATCCCGGAAATCATGGAGCAGAGCGGCGCGCTTTTGCGCGAAGTGGGGACGACGAATCGCACGAGGCTCGCGGATTACGAAAACGCCATCAATGAAAAAACACGCATGCTGCTTCGCGTGCATCCTTCGAATTTCACGGTCACAGGGTTCACGGACAAACCTTCCCTCGAAAATCTGGTGGCGCTGAGCCAGCGGAGTGGATTGCCTCTTGTGGAAGATCTCGGCTCCGGTTGCTTGGCAGAACTTGCCGAACACGGTATTACCGAGCCAACGGTCCGTCAAAGCATTGACGCAGGTGTGGGCATTGTTACCTTCAGCGGCGACAAGCTTCTTGGCGGGCCGCAAGCGGGTATTATTGCCGGGAAAAAGGAACTCGTTGCGCACGTAAGACGGCATCCACTGTTTCGCGCGCTGCGCGTGGACAAGCTCACAATTGCCGCGCTTGAGATTACGCTTGGCGCGTATCTGCGCGCGGCCTGGGATGAAATTCCGATGATGCGGATGATTCGAATGACGCCGCAGGAACTGAAGCGCCGGGCGGAGAATTTTCTGCGCGAACTCCGTCCCGAGCTTCCGCTCGACGAGGTCGAGATGGAGATTGCGGACGGCACTTCGCTCGCGGGCGGGGGCTCCACGCCATCGCAATCCTTGCCGTCCAAAGTGATTCGAATCGCCAGCGCTCGTTATTCCACGACGAAACTTGAACAACGCCTCCGCCACGCGCCTGCTGGCGTCTCCGTGATCGCCCGTGTGGAAGACGACCGGCTCATTCTCGATCTCCGTACGGTGTTCCCCGAACAGGAACCACTGCTGATCAAGACCCTCGCTGCTGCCCTTCACTGATAGCGGAGAGAGGCAAGATGCTTGCGTTCACAGCGCGCAATCACAAACTCGTCTCGAAGAACAGACCGCTGCCGAGATTGCGGAGAGATTGGGCGCTCATCCGAGTGCGGCTGGCGGGAATCTGCAACACGGACGTAGAAATTCTGCGCGGCTATCACAATTTTCACGGGACGCCGGGGCACGAGTTTGTTGGTGAAGTTGCGAAAGTGCACGGTGTTTCAAATGCAACGAAGAAAAAGTGGATGGGGCGGCGCGTCTGCGGGGAAATCAATGTTTCTTGTTCGGCGAATGGTTTCAAACCAGTTTGCAGTTTTTGTAAGCGAGGGTTGAGAACCCATTGTGCGCGCCGAACTGTCCTAGGCATCGTGAATCACGACGGCGCGTTTGCCGACTACCTCGCCCTGCCGCTAGAGAATCTTCATCTGGTTCCAGACAGCGTCACGGACGAACAAGCTGTGTTTGTCGAGCCGCTCGCGGCGGCTTGCGAAATCCTCGATCAGGTCCGTGCGGAGAAGTTTCACTCCGTTGCGGTCCTCGGTGATGGCAAGCTCGCGCAACTCATCGCGCGCGTTTTGAAAACTGTCGTGTCGCGCATCGTAATGTACGGAAAACACGCGGAAAAACTCGCGTTCGCTCGCGGTGCTGGGATCGGAACCAAAGAGCTTTGGGGGAATGCCAGTGATTTGAAGCGCAGCAAAGATAGTTTTGCGCTCCTCGTTGAGGCTACCGGATCGCCAACAGGTCTGGCGTTTGCGCAGCACATTACCGAGCCGCGGGGCACGCTGGTTTTGAAATCCACTTTCCACGGCGCCACGCCGGTCGAAACCTGGCCTATCGTCGTGAAGGAGATCACTGTGGTTGGCTCGCGCTGCGGGCCATTTGCCAAGGCGATTGCTTTGTTGCGTTCCGGTGAAGTGGATCCAACTCCGCTGATCACACGCACGTTTCCTCTTGCGGATGCGGCGGCAGCAATCCGTTTCGCCCAGCGGCCGGGCGTGATGAAGGTCCTATTGAGAGCGTGAGCGCGGGCAGCGATACTTGTGCCGGAAAGAAGAAGAAAGACACAACGCAGAGTCGCTGAGTACGCAGAGGTTCGCAGAGAATTCCAGCGAAATCTTCAGAGGCGGTTGATGCAGGAAGCAACACAAGCGGCGCCGAAGCCGTTGTCGATGTTGACGACGGTGACGTTGGAGGCGCAGGAATTCAGCATGCCCAGGAGGGCGGCGACGCCACCGAAGCTGGCGCCGTAGCCGACGCTTGTGGGAACGGCGATCACCGGCACGGCCACGAGGCCGCCGACCACGCTGGGAAGCGCGCCTTCCATCCCCGCGACGCAGATGATGACGCGGGCTTCAGCGAGTTTGCCGCGATGATCGAGCAGGCGATGGATGCCGGCAATGCCGACGTCATAGAGAGGTTCGGCGCGATTGCCCATCATGCGGGCGGTGAGCAAGGCCTCTTCCGCGACGGGAATGTCGCTGGTGCCGGCGGAAACCACGAGTATCGTGCCTTTGCCGGTGATTTCAGTGCTTCGCTCGATGGTGATCACGCCGGACAGCCGGTGGAATTTTGCGGCGCGATTCAACTTCTTCACCGGCGCGAACAATTTCGCGTCCGCGCGCGTCACTAAAATATTGTGCCGCGAATCTTTCTTGCGCAGCATGGCCTTCACAATGGCGGCAATCTGCTGCGGCGTTTTTCCTTTGCCGAAAACGACTTCGGCGAAGCCCTGGCGCAGCGCGCGGTGATGATCCACCTTTGCAAAACCCAGATCCTCGAAGGGCAGATGCTTGAGGCGCTCGATGGCCACGACGGGAGCGAGCTCGCCAGTTTTCACGGATTCCAGAATTTTCAGCAAATCGCTCTGATTCATATGGTCCGGCCGATGCGAATTCTAACACCGCACGCGGTCAACTCCTCAGCTTGACTTGCCCAGAGGGCGCTGCGAGACTGAATCTATCCTCGCGGAAAGCATGGCTGACACGCAAAAACAAATCGTAACCGTAGGTGTGACCGGGGCCAGCGGGGCCATTCTCGCGCAAAAGGCGCTGGCTTTGCTCGAAGAAGATGCGCGCGTCACGCGTGTGCACTTGGTGGTTACGGAGGCAGGCCAGCGGCTTTTCGCCGAAGAACTCGGTCTCTCCGCAGGCGACCTGAAGCAACTGCCGAGCCGGATTCTCGGGCGGCAGGCCGCAAAAATAGAAATGTTGCCAAATAAAGACGTCGGCGCGTCCATCGCCTCGGGGAGCTACGTGGTTGATTCCATGATAGTGATTCCCTGCTCGATGGGAACGCTGGGCGCGATTGCGAACGGGATCAGCGACGATCTTGTGGCGCGTGCGGCGGACGTCATGCTCAAGGAAGGCCGCAAGCTCGTGCTCTGTGTGCGCGACACGCCATTCAACCGCGTGCATCTGGAAAATATGCTGCGGGCGCAGCAGGCGGGCGCGGCGATCATGCCGGCCGTTCCCGCGTTCTATCACCGCCCGAAAACGATCGACGATCTGGTGACACAGTATGTCTGCCGCGTGCTTGCGCAGATCGATCTGCCTCAAGAAAGAATGTACCGCTGGCCAGGCACACCGGCGTCAAAGAAAGCCGAGGCATGAACTAGAAATGGCGGGCCGAATCAAGACGGTGCTCGAGATGATCAAGTTCGAGCACTCCGTGTTTGCGTTGCCATTTGCGTTGACCGGAGCGTTGCTTGCCGCGCGCGCTACCCAGCATGGATGGCCCACTTTGCGGCAAATTCTGTGGATCGTGATTGCCATGGTTGCGGCGCGCTCCGCGGCCATGACTATGAACCGCATCGCCGATCTTCGCTACGATCGCGAGAACCCGCGCACGAAGCAGCGCGCGCTGGCGACAGGCGCTCTCTCCCTGCAGTTTGCGTGGTTCTTCACCGTGGTTGCGGTTGCTTTGTTTTTCGTCGCAGCCTGGCGGTTGAACACGCTTGCGCTAAAACTTGCGCCGCTAGCGATTGTGATTCTGTTTTTCTACTCGTTTACAAAACGCTTTACGAATTGGTCGCATCTTTTTCTTGGCTTCGCGCTGGGAATTTCGCCCGCAGCGGCATGGATTGCGATCACGGGCGGGCTCGACCTGCGCATGCTAATTCTTTGCGCTGCAGTCACGCTGTGGGTCGGAGGTTTTGACGTGCTGTACGCGTGCCAGGACGTCGATTACGATCAACAAGCAGGGCTTTTTTCCATTCCGAAGAAATTTGGAATCGCGAACGCACTGACGATCGCGCGATGGATGCATCTCTGCGTGATCGCGCTTCTCGGATGGCTGGCGCTCAGCTTCGGTCTGCCCTGGCCGGCATGGGCAGGAATCGCCGTGGTTGCGTCACTTCTTGCTTACGAACATTCCCTCGTCAAGGCTGACGATCTCAGCAAGCTGGACGCTGCGTTTTTCACCGTGAACGGCTATATTAGTATGTTGTTCCTGCTGTTTTGGGGCGCTGCGGCTGCGGTCTGGCACGTTTGAAATTTTCGACGGATTCGAAAATGAGCGAACTGACGATTACCGATCAGCGGTTGAAGCCGATTGTGGCCAGAGTCCTGGCCGATGAACGTTTGAGCTTTGACGACGGCATCACGCTCTATCGCTCGCCCGACTTGCTGGCCGTGGGATGGCTGGCGAATCACGTGCGCGAGAAAAAGCACGGCAACATCACGTATTACAACGTCAACCGGCACATCAATCCGACGAACATTTGCGTGGCGCACTGCAAACTTTGCGCGTTTGGCCGCGATCCCGATGCGCCCGGCGCCTACAATTTCGCGCTGGATGAAATCTATGCGCGCGCGGAACAGGGCGTGCGCGAAGGCGCGCTGGAATTTCACATCGTCGGCGGCCTGCACCCAGACCTGCCTTTCGAATATTTTCTGGAAATGATCCGCGGGCTGAAGCAGCGCTGCCCCGGAGTGCATTTGAAAGCGTTCACGATGGTGGAGGTGGGCTACTTCGCGCGCATCGCGAAGCTATCCACGAAAGAGACATTGCTGAAGTTGAAAGAAGCCGGCGTTGATTCGCTGCCCGGCGGAGGCGCGGAGATTTTTCATCCACGCGTGCGCAGGATCATTTGTGACCACAAGGTCAGCGGGCAGATGTGGCTGAACATCGCGCGGCAGGCGCATGAAATTGGACTGCATTCCAACGCCACCATGCTATATGGGCATGTGGAAACTGAGGAAGAGCGCGTGGATCACCTCGTCCGGTTGCGCGAATTGCAGGACGAGACGCACGGCTTCGTGGCCTTCATCCCGCTGGCATTTCATCCGGACAACACGGCCCTCTCGCACATTCCGAAGCCGACCGGTTACGCGGATTTGCGCAATATCGCCGTGTCGCGCCTGCTGCTGGATAATTTCGCACACATCAAGGCGTACTGGATCATGCTCACGCCGAGCATCGCGCAGATTGCGCTGCGTTTTGGTGCGAACGACCTCGATGGCACGGTGGTGGAAGAAAAGATTTACCACGACGCCGGCGCCAAGACTTCCGAGTTTACACCGCGCAATGAACTCGAGCGCTTGATCCGCGCCGCCGGGCGCGTTCCCGTCGAACGCGACACGCTCTATCGTCCGGTGGACCGTTCGAAGCTGCCGCCACTCCCGCCACCGACACGGCATGATCTGGTCTCTCTCACGCTCAACGTGTGAGTCGCGTGGTAGACGCGTTCGTCAGTGAGCTCCGAAAATCATGAGTCATCTTGCTGCGGCGTTCTTCATTTTTCACAAGTGGTAGACTGCGCGGAGAGAATCGCCGCTCGACAGTTTCAATTTGTGAATATACCCTTCCTGCTTGCCGGAGAATCGAATTCTCCGATTACGAAACAGACGAAATACGCAAAAGGAGAGAAACATGCAGCGCAGGGCATCCGCAGTCTGGCAGGGTGGTTTGAAAGATGGCAAAGGCACGATTTCCACGGACAGCGGCATCCTGAAGCAGACGCAATATTCGTTCAGCACGCGGTTTGAAAATGGAGTGGGTACCAATCCCGAGGAACTTCTTGCTGCGGCGCATGCAGGGTGCTTCACGATGGCGCTTTCCGCGCAGCTCGGCAACGCGGGATTGACCGCACAGAAACTGGAGACGACTGCTACCATTTCGCTCGAAAAACTCGCGGACGGTTTCGCGATCACCAAGAGTCATCTCGACCTCGTCGCGAAAATTCCTGGCGCGGACAAGGCCAAGTTCGACGCTGCGGTCAAGGCCGCGGAAACGGGCTGTCCGGTTTCGAAACTGTTCAAGGCTGAAATCAGCGTCAGCGCACGCCTCGAATCCTGATGGACTGGGGGTACACTTCGCGCATTCTCTTCGAACCCGCCGAACAGGTACAATGCCGCACATGATTCCAGCTCCGGGCGCTTTCGCCGCGGGTGTCGCGATCTTCCTGATCGTCATTTGGGACGCATTCGAGGCCATCATTCTCCCGCGACGCGTCACGCGACGATTCCGGCTGACCCGTTTGTTTTACAAAACGACGTGGACCACCTGGAAGTTCATCATTGGGCTCGTATCGTCGCGGAAGGGGCGCGAAGCGTTGCTGGGCTTCTTCGGCCCGATCTCGCTGCTGATTTTGGTTGGCGTGTGGGCCGTGGGACTTGTTCTCAGTTTTGGGCTGATGCAATTCGGAGCCGGCTCGGCCGTGGTCATGACCGGAGCGCAGCCCGGCTTTGTGACCGATCTGTATCTCAGCGGCACGACATTTTTCACGCTGGGGCTCGGCGATGTCGTCCCACACTCGCCGCTGGCGCGTGCGCTGGTAGTCGCCGAAGGGGGCTTTGGGTTTGGTTTTCTTGCCGCCGTTATTGGCTACCTGCCATTCATCTACGGTTCGTTCTCGAAGCGCGAGGTAAATATTTCGCTGCTGGACTCGCGTGCGGGCACCCCCCCCACTGCGGGCGAGCTGCTTCGCCGCCACGCTTACCCGGGAGGCAACGAGGCGTTGCGTCACCTCCTCAAGGATTGGGAGTTTTGGGCCGCCGAACTCATGGAGAGCCATCTTTCGTATCCGGTGCTGGCGTTCTTCCGCTCGCAACACGACAACCAGTCCTGGATCGCCGCGCTCACGGCAATTTTGGACGCATGCGCGCTGGTCAAGGTCGGCGTCGAAGATGCCTGCCAGCGGCAAGCCGAGCTGACGTTCGCCATCGCGCGGCATGCGGCGGTGGATTTGTCGCAAGTCTTCAAGACTCCACCGCGAGCGCTTCCTCACGACCGGCTGCCCGCCGAGGACCTCCGCCGTATTCGCGACATCCTGGCGCAGCACGGCGTGAAACTGCAGGATGGGCCGGAGGCGGACCGCAAATTGACCGAGCTGCGCCACATGTACGAGCCCTATCTTTATGCGCTGGCGGAGTATCTAATACAGTCGCTGCCGCCGTGGATCCCTGCGAAGAAGGGGAAAGACAACTGGCAGACGACCGCCTGGGGCCGCTCGGCCGGTCTGACTGAGAAGGAACCAGCGCCGATCGCGGTTGACGAACATTTCTAGTGTCGCAAGCAATGCCGTTTCGGCAATTGGGAGATCAGGCGAATGAAAGCGATTCTCGTTCGTGAATTTGGCGGGCCTGAAGTCCTCAAGCTGGAAGAAGTCCCCACACCCAAGCCTGCGGCCGGTCAAGTTCTCGTGCGCATCCACGCCGCGGGAGTGAATCCCTACGACACGTACATGCGCGCGGGCACCTATGCTGTGAAGCCCCCTCTTCCGTACACCCCAGGTTCCGATGGTGCGGGAGTCATCGAAGCGGTCGGCGATGGCGTGAAGAAAGTCAAGAAGGGCGATCGCGTCTACACCGCCAAGACGCTGACCGGCGCTTACGCTGAGTACGCGCTCGCGCTGGAAGAGCAAGTGCACGCGCTGCCGGAAAAAATCAGTTTCAGCCAGGGCGCGGGCGTTTGGGTTCCCTACGGAACGGCATACCACGCGCTGCATCTCTCCGCCGAAGCACGGGCCTCAGAAACCGTCTTGGTGCACGGCGCGAGTGGCGGAGTCGGAAGCGCCGCGGTCCAAATGGCGCGGGCCATGGGCCTGGCCGTGTTTGGAACGGCGGGAACGCAGAAAGGCGTCGATCTCGTAAAGCGCGAAGGCGCGCACCAGGTTTTTGACCATAGCAAAGCTGGCTATCAGGAAGAAATTCTGAAAGCGACAGGCGGACGCGGCGTGGACATCATTCTCGAAATGCTGGCGAACGTGAACCTCGCCGCCGATCTAAAGCTGCTCGCAACGAATGGCCGAGTCATCATTATCGGTAACCGCGGCGAGATCACCATCAATCCGCGCGACCTCATGCTCCGGCGCGCCTCCGCGCGCGGCTTCACGCTGTGGGCCATTACGCCCGCGGAAGAAAGCGAAATCCACGCCGGGCTGATCGCCGGGCTCGAAAACGGCACACTGCGTCCCGTCGTCGGCAAAGAGCTGCCGCTGGCCGAAGCCGCGCGCGCGCATAAAGAAATTCTCGAACCGGGCGCCGCAGGGAAAATCGTGCTCGTTTCATAAGGAACTGCAGTCTGGCCCGGCTGGTTCAGACGCATTGACTGTCAGCATCTCCGCCTTATAATCGTTGTCTCCGCATGCCGCGCGGGGTATCACGCGTGGTTTCTGGATCAGCTCAGCGACGTGAAAACTACACTCTTACTCACGATATTTCTCGCGGCGCAGAATTCCCTCAGCCATTACTGGCACAAAATCACGGATAAGACTTTTGCGGGCATCTATCACGCAAACGCCTTCGACCTCGCAATGATGATTCCCTATTTCATCGTCCTCTTTGTCCTGGCGGTTTATGGCCTGCACCGCTACTGGCTGGTCTACGACTATTTTGCCTATGCGAAGAATGTTCCCCCGTCCCCGCCTGAGGCCAAGGAATGGCCGCGCGTCACCGTTCAGCTCCCGATATTCAACGAGCGCTATGTGATCGAGCGGCTCGTCGAAGCGGTCTCGCATTTCGATTATTCCGCCGAGCTGCTGGACGTGCAGGTATTGGACGATTCCACGGATGAAACGCAGCAAGTCGCACGCGCTTGCGTGGAGCGCCACGCCGCGCAGGGCATGCCGATCACTTACATCCATCGCACCAACCGCGAAGGCTACAAAGCCGGCGCGTTGGAAAATGGGCTGAAGACTGCAGCAGGCCAGTTCATCGCTATCTTCGACGCGGACTTTCTCCCGGAGCCCGATTTCCTCCGCCGCACGATTCCGTACTTCATGAATCCTGACGGTGGCGAAAAAATCGGCATGGTGCAGACGCGCTGGACGTATCTCAACCGCGACTACTCCCTGCTCACGAATGTGGAAACCATCTTGCTCGACGGCCACTTCGTCGTGGAGCATGGCGCGCGCTCACGCCGGGGCACTTTCTTCAATTTCAACGGCACCGCCGGCGTGTGGCGCCGCAAAGCGATCGATGAAGCCGGTGGCTGGGAGCATGACACGCTCACCGAAGACACGGATCTTTCCTATCGCTCGCAGCTCAAGGGCTGGAAATTCCTGTACCTTCCTCAAATCGAGTGCGCTTCCGAGCTTCCCGTGGACATGAACGGCTTCAAAGCGCAGCAAGCGCGCTGGGCCAAGGGCCTGATGCAAACCGCGAAGAAAATCCTGCCAAAGGTTTTGAAGTCGGGTGCGCCCTGGCACGTCAAAGCCGAGGCTTTTTTTCACCTGACAGCCAACATCAGCTACCCGCTCATGGTGCTGCTCTCCACGATGTTACTGCCGGTGATGATCGTTCGCTTCCAGCAAGGCTGGTTTCAGATGCTGCTGATCGACTTGCCTTTGTTCCTTGCTTCCACGTGCTCGATCTCCAGCTTCTATCTCGTCGCGCAAAGGGAGCTTCGCCCCAAGACCTGGCGGCGCACATTTTTCTATTTGCCGTTCGTGATGGCCACCGGCATCGGAATATCGGTGCGCAACGCCCAAGCGGTCCTGGAAGCCATCGTTGGAAAGAAGAGCGAATTCGCGCGCACGCCAAAATTTAATATCGAAGGCAAGCAGGGCACCTTCGCGAAAAAATCCTACAGGAACAAAGCTGGCTGGCTACCCTACGCGGAAATCCTACTTGGGCTCTATTTTTCCATGACCGTCGTCTATGCAACCTTCAACGAAAATTACGCCACGGTGCCGTTCCTGCTGCTCTTCGTTTGGGGCTATCTCTATACCGGCTTCATGTCGCTCGGCCAGACTTACTTCGCACGGCTGCGTTTCGGCGTCAACGCGCCGGAAATGCGTCCCGCCACTTCCGGCGCGCCGGGCTTTTGATAATTTTTGCTCTGGGACGTGATGCCCCTCGGGCAGGTAGAATCTGCTGCGAGGCCGCACACTCTGGAAACACTTATCTTCCAAAATGGCGAAATTGCGTTGCACGTCGTCGCCGCAGGTCCGAAGGATGGTGCGGTCGTAGTTCTTCTCCACGGCTTCCCTGAGTTTTGGTATGGCTGGCATAAACAGATAGAGCCGCTGGCCGCCGCGGGGTTTCGCGTCATCGTGCCAGACCAGCGCGGCTACAACCTCAGCAGCAAACCCTCCGGCATCGCGGCCTACGCGCTAAGCGAACTCGTATCAGACGTGATTGCTATTGCGGATCAGCTCGGGCAGCAGAAAATCTTCCTAGCAGGACACGATTGGGGCGCTGCTGTCGCATGGAGTACGGCGCTGCTCCATCCGCAGCGCGTCGCCAAGCTCGTAGTCCTCAATGTCCCGCACCCCTCGGTGATGCGCAAATTCATGAAGACGCGCCTGCGCCAGTTGCTCCGAAGCTGGTATATCTTCTTTTTTCAACTCCGCTGGCTGCCGGAAACCTTTTTCTCAGCCTTCCATTTCCGCGTGGGCGCGCGCGCGCTTCTCCGCTCCAGTTGCCCCGCCACTTTCTCCGCGGAAGATATTGCTCAATACCGCGAGGCCTGGTCGCAGCCTGGCGCTTTAACTGGCATGATCCACTGGTATCGCGCCCTATTTCGCTATCGCACCAAGTTCCCCAACCGCACCGTTCGCGTTCCGACGCGAATCCTGTGGGGCGAACGCGATACCTTTCTTCTTTCCGAAATGGCGCACGAAAGTCTGCGCTACTGCGCTGACGCGGAGCTCTATACCTTCGCGAACGCCAGCCACTGGCTTCAGCACGAAGAATCCGCTCGCGTCTCGGAACATCTGATTGAGTTTTTCCGAAATTAGGGGGCGTGCTTCGGGCCGTTTAGCTCGTCAAAGTTTCCAAGTTTTATTCAAACTGGAGCAGCACAATTTCCGGACTCGACCCGAGGCGCAGCGGCGGCCCCCACGTCCCCGCCCCGCTGGAGGTGTACACCTGCATCTTCCCGATCCGGCTGAGGCCGTAAGCAAACTGGCGGTAAATTCGCCGCGCCACCCAGGTCCAGGGAAAAAACTGGCCAACGTGCGTGTGACCCGAAACCTGCAAGGAAACTCCGGCTTCCTCGGCGACGTGCGGACGATCGGGCGCATGGGTCACCAAAATGCTCGCGCGGTTTCGATCCACACCGATTTCCCGCAACACGGAGCGCAGATGTCCGTCATGGGTGGCGTGGTTGTACGGCACACCCACAATCTGCAAACGGTCCGCCTCTACTTTTTCGTTGTGCAGGATATGAACTCCAGCGCCAGTGACCGCTCGCAGGAACTGCGAATCGTCACCGAACAGCTCGTGATTCCCTGCCACAAAATACGTCCCCTGCGGTGCGCGCAAATCACGCAACGGCTCGGCCGCTCGCGCCGCATCGATTGCAGTACCGTCGTACAAATCGCCCGCAACGAAAACTGCATCCGGCTTCTCCTTCATCACCTTTGCGACGATCCGCCGCAAGAAACCTCCGTTCCTCACGTGCCCCAAATGCAAGTCGCTAATGAGCGCGGCTCTTCGCCCGCGCCAGGCTTCCGGCAAATTATCCAGCCGGACCGTAATTCGCCGAACCCTCGTCAAACTCGCGTTGAGGACGCCGAAGAAGCCGCTCAGTAGCGCCGCGCCGAATAGCACTTCCACAATCCGGTGAAAGTCCGCGTGCCATCCTGCCAGCAACGAGATCCCAAAGACTATCCAGGACAAAACAGCGGCAAAGAACAGGAAACTGACGAGTCCGAGCCACACCGCAGCGATTCTGTAAAAGACCCGCAGCACGGGGTTGGTGTGACGGAAGGCCAAAAGCGATGCCGCCAGGAAACTCACAGACAACGCAGCCAACACAATCTTCAGCAAAGAGGTGGAGGGAAGGTCCTTCCCCGTCGCCGAGAACGTCCACGTCTCGTAGAGAAAAACGTGAACCAGAAACAGAATGGACTGAAAAATGGCCAGAAAGCCGATGAAGCGTGCTGGTATTCGCATGTGTATTTAGATTCGCAAAACACCCAAAAGGTCATCTGCAAATTCATGGCGCATCGGGGCTGTCCGCCATGAGGAATAGACTTGTACCAATGGAATCCGCGAGCGCTTGTCTTCGTGCTTCTCGGATTGCGCGAGAATTTCGGTCGGTGCCCTATTTCAGCTACAATCGCGGGACCACTTTGGAAGCAGCGAACCCGCTTGCCCTGTGGGTGGAGCACCAAAATGGTGGTTTCGAGGTGAGCAAATGAGTGGTCACCCATGGCATGTCTGGTCGCGTGTTCGGCTCTCCTCCGCGCCGGTAATCCTTTCTGGACTGCTTTGCACGGTCTTCGTCCTCTCCGTCGCCCAAGCCCAGGAGCGCCGCGAGCGCGAACCCAATAGCGTCTACGCCGAACGCCGCGCCAAGATCGCCGCAGAGGTGGACGGGCCGGTCATTCTCTGGGGTTACACGGGCCGCGAAGAATCCGCTCAAACCTACATTTTTCACCAGGAAGATGACTTCTATTATTTGACCGGTCACAACGAAGAAGGCGCCGGCCTGATTTTCTTGCCGAACGCAAAGAACGGCTCCGCAAACGACAGCTGGACTGGCCCGCAAGAGGTGTTGTTCCTCCCGCCGAAGGATCCCGCCAAGGAAAAATGGAACGGCGTTCGCATGTCCCCTTCCGATCCGGGGATTCAAGCACGGACCGGCTTCGCTACGGTCGAAACCTTTCAGGAGATGCGCGCGACCCTGGAGAGGCTCGCAAAACTCTATCCGGCTATCTACACGATTCTGCCGTACGAAAAAGAAAACGGTGGCTACCCGCACGAAAAGGCTGTGGTTGAATGGCTACAGCTCGCCGCGCCGCAAGCCAAGTTGAAAGACGTTCGGCAGCACATCAAAGCGTTGCGGCAGATCAAGTCCCCCGGCGAACTTGCTTTCTTGCAGAAGGCCATCGATCTATCCCTCGATGCGCATCTCGAAGCGATGAAAACGATGCGGCCGGGCCTGTACGAATATCAGGTCGGCGCAAAAATGGTGGAAGTGCACGCCTGGGGCGGTTCAGAAGCGGAGAGCTACGCTCCCATCGTCGGGGCCGGCCCCAATTCCACGGCGTTGCACTACGACAAGCTCGATCGCAAGATCGCGGACGGAGACATCGTGGTTCTCGACGTGGGCGCGCAGTATGCCGGTTACACCGCGGACATTACGCGCACGATTCCGGCGAATGGCAAGTTCACTCCGCGCCAGCGTGAAATTTATTCGATTGTCCTCGGCGCGCAGAATGCCGCGCTCGCCATGCTCAAGCCGGGCAACACCGTCTGTAAGAAGGGCGACAACAGTGCCTATAAGGTTTCCTACGACTACATCAACTCGCACGGAAAAGATCTGCACGGCAAGCCGCTGGGCCAATACTACATTCACGGACTGAGTCATCACATCGGCCTGGATGTTCATGACCCAGGCGAGTATTGTGCGCCGTTGCGGCCGGGCATGGTGATCACCGTGGAGCCCGGCGTGTATATCCCAGAAGAAAATCTTGGTGTTCGAATCGAAGACGACGTCCTGATCACCGAATCCGGCTACAAATTCCTGAGCGAGCGCCTCACCCGCGACCCCGACGAAATCGAAAAGATCATGGCCGCCGCCGCTAAACAGCGTGCCAAAGAATCCAAGAAGGGCGACGATTGACCGGCTTCAAGGAGCGCCCTTATACTGTATATCCGCGCTGGGCATGAATTTCTTCCCAGTGTGCCTCGAGTGATTCCGCGAGTAGTGCAGGGGCAAACTCCAGCCCTCCGGAATTTCCGAAATCAGCCAATTCTCTAGGGAGCCATCGGTCCCGACCCTGTCGGGGCCGCAACAAAAATGAGCAGCGTCAAAGCGACACAACTCCGCCCCGGCATGGTCATCCAGCACGAGGGCCAGCTTTTCACCATCTTCAGCGTCGATCACCGCACGCCCGGCAACAAGCGCGGCTCCATGCAGACGCGCATGCGAAACCTCCGCACCGGCTCGATTATCGACTACCGGTTTCGTGCGGAGGAATTTGTGGACCGCGCCATCGTCGATGAAATCGAGTTCGAGTACCTGTACAGCGAAGGCGACGATTTTCACTTTATGAACACGAAGAATTACGAGCAGATGCAGATGAGCCGCGCAGAGTTGGGCGAAACCGTCCACTACCTGATTCCCAGCACCATTGTGAAAGTGGAATTTTTCGAGGAAAAAGCCATCGGCGTGGACTTGCCTGATACCATGGACATGAAAGTGATCCAGACCGAACCAACGCTGCAGAAGGCCACGGCCAGCGCGGTGATGAAGCCCGCGACCCTGGAAACCGGCCTGGTGGTTCAGGTGCCTCCGTTCGTGAACGAAGGCGACCGGATCAAGGTAGACACGTCCGAAGCGCGTTATGTACAACGCGTCGAATAGCTCTCAGTTTTTTTGTTTCGGTTTTCGGATTCGAGTGCTACGGTTGTGTTGCGAGTTTCTAATCTCTGGATTTCTATTTTCTGATTTTCATTTCCGCCTCCGCAGCTAATTTCAGCGCAAGCCGGAATTAGAAGAGGCAGGACGGCGCCCCGTAAAATCGGGGCGCTTTTTATTTTTGCCGCATCAGCAGCTCGAAATTCTTCAGCGAGCGCTGCGCTAATGTTTTCCCGCCCGCCCCGTCATGGTTTTTTCGCCGGCAGGATGCGCGCCGAAGACCCGGTCGAAGATGGCATCCGCATACCGCAATTGCCACTGCAAATCGAAAGTGCGAGCAAGCGCCTTGGCATCGAGGTATTTGGCGATGCGCGCGTCTGCTGCAACCCGCTCGCGGAAGCTGCTCTCTGATTCCCACGCGGCCATGGCGTTCTCCTGCACCGCCTTGTACGCATCGTCCCGCGGCATGCCCTTCTCCACGAGGTCCTGCAGCAGTTGCCCTGAGAACACTAGGCCGTGTGTAGACTCCAGATTGCGCAACATGCGCTCCGGGAAAACCCGCATCTTGCCAATTACGCCAGCCATTTTCTCCAGCATGTAGTCCACAAGAATCGTGGAGTCCGGAAGAATAATTCGTTCCACGGAGCTGTGGGAAATATCCCTCTCGTGCCAGAGACCGATGTTTTCATACGCCGCCAGCATGTTGGAGCGCACCAGGCGCGCGAGCCCGCAGATCTGTTCGCATGTGACGGGATTGCGCTTGTGCGGCATGGCGGAACTGCCGCGTTGTTCTTCGGCGAACGGCTCTTCGGCCTCGCGGACTTCGGTGCGCTGCAGATGCCGGATTTCCAGCGCGATTTTTTCCAGCGTGGCGGCTATCAGGGCCAGCGTGCTGAGGTAGTACGCGTGGCGGTCGCGCTGAATCACTTGCGAGGACACGGGCGCAACTTTCAGCCCGAGCCTCTTGCAGATGCGCTCTTCCATTTCCGGACCCAGGTGCGAAGCATTGCCTACGGCGCCGGAGATTTTTCCGACGGCCATTTGTCCGGCAGCGTCACGGAAGCGCGCGATGTTGCGCTGATTTTCTGCGAACCAGTTGGCGATTTTCAGGCCGAACGTAATCGGCTCGGCGTGTACGCCATGCGTGCGTCCGATTTGTGGTGTATGGCGAAATTCGTGCGCGCGGAGATCGAGCGCTTCGCCGAAGAGCACGAGATTGCGCTCGATCAGCTTCGAAGCTTCGCGAACTTGGAGAGCTTGCGCCGTGTCCACGACGTCGTTCGACGTCATTCCATAGTGCAACCACCGGGCCGCGGCAGGATCTCCGATCGATTCGCCCACCGCCATGGTGAACGCAATCACATCGTGTTTCACGCGCGCTTCAAGTTCCTGGATCCGCGCCACGTCGACCTTCGCGCGAGAGCGAATTGCCCCCGCCGCCTCGTTGGGTACGTGGCCATTCTCGGCTAGCGTTTCTGTGGCGGCGAGCTCCACCTCCAGCCACTTGCCGAATTTATTTTCGTCGCTCCAAACGTGACCCATCTCCGGGCGCGTGTAGCGTGGAATCAATGCCATCTCCTCAAGCGCAAGAACAGAAAATCGCGGAATTTCCAGGTCGTTGCTCTCTCCATGATACCGCAGATGAGGGTGCTGGCGGCGACTCCGGAAGCCCCCGCGGGTGTCCGGATTTGGGATGCGAAGTCGCGCATGCGGGCGTAGGGAGATGAAGAAACAAGCGAGCAGTCTGGATAAGCCATTGTTGAAAAAGGAGTTGAACGCCTTTCCAGAGCGGCACTGGACTTGCACGGAGCAAGGATGTAGACCGTCTACTGGCTGGCTGTAGAATGTCGACACCCTGAGACAAGACTTTTTGCGGGGTCGCGACGTCAAAGGGACAGCAGGAGCAAACGCGCCGCCGGGGGGAGCAACGATGGCTGAGAAAAAAGAACGGTACCAGAACCGGATCGAGCTGCTGCAGGGGACACTGGATCTCCTAATCCTGCAAACGTTGCAATGGGGGCCGCAACACGGCTACGGCATCAGCGTGGCCATCCGCAATCGCTCCGGCGAAACACTCCAGGTGGATACGGGTTCGCTCTATCCCGCATTGCACCGCCTGGAAAAGCAGAAATGGATCAAAGCGGAATGGAAGACTTCCGAGAATAATCAGCGGGCAAAGTTTTACCGGCTGACGGCCACCGGCAAGAAGCAATTGAGCAAGGAACGTTCCAAGTGGGCGCAGCTCTCCGATGCGATTGCAGGTGTACTAAGTCCCTTTGAAAGGTAGTCCGCACCATGAACTTTCTTTGGTGGAGACGCAAACAGCAAGAGCGCGAGCTGGAAGAGGAATTGCGGAGACATCTGGAGATGGCGGCCAAAGAGCGCGTGGAGCGGGGCGCGGACAATAAAGAAGCCGAGCGAGCCGCGCGGCGCGAATTTGGAAACGTGGGTTTGGTGAAGGAAACGACGCAGGACGTTTGGGGCTGGCGCTGGTCGAGAGACGTCGCTGCTGACGCGCGTTACGGCTTGAGGATCCTGCTCAAGAATCCGGGATTCACGATCGTTGCCATTCTGTCACTGGCGCTTGGCATCGGAGCAACTACAGCGGTCTTCAGCGTGGTCTACGGCGTCCTGGTGAACCCGTATCCGTACGCGAATTCAGATCGAATGGTGCATCTGACGGTCCACGACAACGCCGGAAATCGCCGATGGGTGAACCTCAACGGACCGCAATTGCAACAGCTTCGGCAGGCCAGAGCCGTCGAGAGCGTTGCCGCTCAGGACGAATGGAACCTCACCACGACGGAAGGCGACCTCCCCGAAGACGTCCAGGCTGTATATTTCACTTCCAACGCTTTCAATTTTTTTGGCGTTCCCGTGCTGCTGGGGCGCGGGATGCTGCCATCGGATGCGCCCGAGGGCCAGGACCCGGAGAACATAGCCGTTCTGGGTTATCAGTTCTGGCAGAGACACTACAACGGCGATCCTGACATTGTCGGCAAGAAAATCCAGTTGGTTCGCAAGAACTACGAGATCGTGGGCGTGGTCCGGCCGCGCTTTACCTGGGGCGACGGCGATGTTTATCTGCCGCTCAAGCTCACGGCCGATCCCGTGCGCACTTTCTTCGTTATGACCCGGCTCAAGCCGGAATTCACGCGTGCCGCAGCAAATGCAGAGTTCCAGTCGCTATTCGAACAGTTTGCAAAGCAGACTCCGACCCACTTCCCTGAGCACTTCCGCGTGACTCTCGAAGGTTTGAACGACCAGTTTGTTACTCGAATTGGTGGCACCTTGTTCCTGTTACTCGCTGCGGTGACTTTGTTGCTGCTGATCGGCTGCGGAAATGTTTCGATTCTCCTGTTGGCCCGAGCCACGGGGCGCCAGCACGAGATGGCGGTGCGCTCGGCGATTGGCGCCGAGCGCTCTCGCATCCTGCGGCAGTTGCTCACGGAAGCGCTGATGCTGTCGTTCACCGGGGCTGTCATTGGCGTGGCGTTGGCAAATAGCCTGGTGAAGCTGATCGTCAATTGGCTCCCGGAATTCTCCTTTCCCCATGAAGCCGCCATCAGCATCAATCTGCCGGTTTTGTATTTCAGCGTTGGCCTCGCACTTCTGACCGGCATCGTCTTCGGCATCTCTCCGGCTCTTCAATCCGCGCGTCCGGATATAGCCCAGGTGATGCAATCGTCTGCACGCAAAATGACCGCCGGGCTTCATGGCCGCCGGACCCACAGTGCCCTGATCGCTGGCCAAATTGCCCTGACACTTCTATTGCTGGCGGGAGCCGGCGTTGCGATGCAAGGCTTCGTGCGTATGATGCGCGTGGACCTCGGCTATGACCCGCACAACACGATGTCCGTGGGAATCCCGGTGCACGACAACACCTACACAAACTGGGAGGCCCGGAGAACGTACTTCAATCAGCTCCTGCAGAAGGTCGCTGCTATGCCGGAAGTCGTTTCCGCCGGGCTTTCGACAAATGCCACTCCGCCAAGCAGCGGCTGGGAACAGCGCTTCGAAATTTCCGGCAAGCCGATGGCGGAACAACAGCGAGCGCGCATCAACTTCGTCAGCGCCGAGTATTTCTCCGTGCTTCACATCCCGCTGCTACAAGGAAGATTCTGGGATGAAAGCGAGACGATGCACGGCTCCAAGCTCGCCTTGATTAACCAGATCCTGGCTCGCCAATACTTTCCGAATGGCGATGCCATTGGCAGCGAGCTCCGCATGCCCCAACTGAAAGGCGAGCCTCCTTTTTCGCTCGCGGTTCCCGGGAGCGACGGTTGGTTTCAGGTGGTTGGCATTGTCGGCGATTCTCGCAATAACGGCTTGCGTGATCCCACCAAGCCCGCTATTTATGTGCCGTACACGATCCAAATGCCGGTTTGGACCCAGATACTCGTCCGAACTAGGGTTCCGCCGCTTACCGTGCTCCGCGCTGTGCGCGAACAGATTCATACCGTGGATCCTGACCAGCAATCGATAAGAGACGTTCGCGATCTCAATGGCTGGATCACCGCGCAGCAGGAGTGGCAGCAGGGACACCTGGTGGCCACCTTATTTGTGGGATTTGCCTTGCTCGCGCTGGCGCTAGCCGCAACTGGACTGTACAGCGTGATTTCCTACACCGTCGCTCAACGAACAGGTGAATTCGGCATCCGCATGGCGCTCGGAGCAAGGCGCAAAGATGTTCTGCTGATGGTGTTTCGTTCAGCGGCGATGAGCGTAGCGGGCGGTGTTCTAACGGGAGTAGTGCTGACGATTACTCTCAGTCGTGTGTTCGCGCGTTGGATTCAGGACAGCTCACTCGATGCTCTGGTCCTTGTAGGGGTGATCCTGTTGTTGGTCGCGACTTCCGGCTTGTCATGCCTCATCCCTGCGCGAAGAGCGTCGTCGGTAGATCCGATCGTGGCGCTGCGGTACGAATAGAAATTCGAAAATGGAAGCCAGAAGTTGGAAATCAGAAGAAGAGGTGCCGCGATGAGCTGGACAAAAAGACTCTTCGACGGGCGGGAACGAGAGAAAGAACTCGACGAAGAAGTGCGCACCCACCTCGAGATGGCCACAAAGGACCGCGTGGAGCGAGGCGAGGCCGCGAGGGAGGCGGAACACGCGGTGCGGCGAGAATTTGGAAATGTGGGTTTGGTGAAGGAAACCACGCGAGACGTTTGGGGATGGGGCTCATTCGAACGCCTCATCCAAGACCTGCGCTTTGGCGCGCGCATGCTGGCGAAATCGCCCGGTTTTGCCGCCGTGGCGATTCTGACGATGACCCTAGGAATCGGCGCTAACACCGCACTGTTTTCCATCGTCAACGGAATTCTCCTGAATCCCCTACCCTATCCCGACCCGGAGCAACTCGTCACGCTCGCCGAGAGCAAACCGAACTTTGATTCCGGCTCAATCTCCTTCCCGAATTTTCGCGACTGGCGCAAGGACAACCGCACGTTTTCCATGATGGGCATGTCCCGAAGCTATTCCTACAGTTTGACGGGCAGAGGCGAAGCGGAGCAAGTAAGCGCGGAATTTATATCCTCAGATTACCTTGCCGCGCTCGGCGTCAAGCCCGTGATCGGACGCCTGTTTGCCGAGGGCGAAGACGAGATCGGCGCCAGCCCCATTGTGCTGATCGGCGAAGGATTCTGGAATCGCAAGTTTGGCGCCGCTCCGGACATTGTGGGACAAGGACTCACTCTGGACGGGAAAACCTTCACCATCATTGGTGTGGTCCCCGCAAGTTTTAAGCTGCAAGTCTGGAGCTTCCGTCCCAGTGACGTGTACGCCCCCATTGGCCAGTGGACCAATCCCATTCTTAGCCTCAGAACGGCGGGGCTCGGCTTTCACGGGGTGGGCCGGTTGAAACCGGGCGTGACCATTCAGCAGGCGAGGGCCGATATGAAGCGCGTGACGGGAGATTTAACTGCCGCGTATCCGGACGCCAACACGGGAATCGGCGCGACCCTTATGCCCCTCAAAGAACAGATGGTTGGCTACTTGCGCCCGCTTCTGCTCGTTCTGCTCGCGGCGGTTGGGTTTGTGCTCCTGACCGCTTGCGTAAACGTGGCCAACCTGCTTATGGCCCGCGCGACGGGACGAACACGCGAATTCGCGGTGCGCGCCGCGCTCGGCGCAGATCGGGGAAGAATCGTGCGCCAGCTGCTGACGGAAAGCATGCTGCTGGCCCTGGCTGGAGGAGGGCTCGGCTTATTGCTGGCGGCCTGGGGCACTAAGCTGGCGCTGCGGAATTTACCTTCAGCGTTGCCGCGCGCAAACGAGATTGGCCTGGACGTCCGCGTATTGTTGTTCACCATGGGCGCCTCGCTGCTCTGCGGGATTCTGTTCGGACTGGTCCCGGCGCTTAGGACTTCGAAGCCGAACCTGCACGATACGCTGAAAGAAGGCGGCCGGGGAGCGAGCGGCGGGAAACACCGGGCGCAGGGAGCTTTTGTTGTTTCGGAAATGGCTATGGCGCTGGTGCTCCTGATCGCTGCGGGATTGATGATCCGCAGCTTGAGCGCCCTGTGGAACGTGAACCCCGGCTTCGACTCCCACAACGTTTTGTCGTTTGGTGTGGCCCTCTCTCCTTCCACGAAGGCCACAAGCCCGGACGCGGTTCGGGCGCAGCTCCGGGAAGTCCAAAGCAGGCTGGCATCGACTCCCGGAGTGCGGGCCGCTTCGCTCTCCTGGGGAGCGCTGCCGCTCGCGGGCGACGATGAAGATCTTTTCTACCTCGAAGGCCAGCCCAAGCCCGCAAGCGAGAACGACATGAGCTGGGCGATCAGTTATGTCGTGCAAGAAGACTACTTGAAGGTGATGCGGATTCCCCTCCAGCGCGGACGTTTCCTTACGGCCCAGGACAATGAACAATCATCGCATGTCATCGTGATTGATGACTTTTTCGCGCGGAAATTCTTTGAGGGCCAGGACCCGATTGGAAAGCGCGTGATTCTGAGTGGTAAAGGAGGCGTGGCGGAGATTGTTGGCGTCGTCGGGCACGTAAAGCAGTGGGGACTTGATTCCGACGACAAACAATCGCTTCGCGCGCAACTCTATTTCCCCTTCATGCAGCTCCCCGACGCCGCCATGCAGCCGTCATCCTGGAGCGGCACGGGAGTCGTGGTGCGCTTCGAAGGGGATGCGCACGCCGTTGCGACGGCCATCCGCTCTGGGCTGCGCGGGATGAGCGGCGAGCAAGTGATGTACGGCGTGCAGACCATGGAAGAGGTCATCGCGGAAACGCTCGCGGAACGCCGCGTCTCGATGATTGTACTGGGGACGTTTGCGGCCCTGGCACTGGGGCTGGCAAGTATGGGGATTTACGGCGTGATTTCCTACCTAGTCGGCCAGCGGACTCATGAGATCGGCATTCGAATGGCGCTAGGTGCAAAGCAAGGCGATGTGATGGGGCTGGTCTTGCGCGAGGGCCTGAAGATGACTGCGCTCGGCGTAGTCCTCGGGCTAATCGCGGCCGCCGGACTCACTCGCTTGATGGCCAATTTGCTTTTCGGCGTGAGCGCAACCGATCCGCTGACCTTCGTTGGTGTGGCTGTGGTTTTGACCTTCGTCGCGCTCGTCGCCTGCTATGTACCCGCGCGGCGCGCCATGAAAGTCGATCCCATCTTAGCCTTGCGCTACGAGTAGGGGCACGATACATCGTGCCCTCTTTCCTTTAATCTTGCCGTAGGGCCAGCGCTCCTCCTCGTGGCTCTCTTCTTGTCTAATCCGCTGTCTGCGCTATGTTGTTGACCCATAAGGCGCTACGCGCGACCTAACCGCAAACGCCAAATCCTGTCTAATGAATCGGATGCAACAAAGCATCGAGAGCGCCCAGGCCATCGCAGCTAGCGACGCCCTCGCCGTCGAGCGCACGCTCGCGGGCGAGCGCGATGCCTATCGCGTTCTCGTGGAGCGGCACAGCCAAAACGTGTTCCGGCTGGCCTTTCGCATGACCAGGAATCAGCACGACGCCGAAGAAATCGTCCAGGAGGCTTTTTTGCGCGCGTATCAAAAACTCGGGCAATTCGCGGCACGCGCAAATTTCGGAACGTGGGTCTACCGCATCGCCGCAAACTACGCGATTGACCGCATGCGCCAGAAGCAAAAAGAAGATGCGCGCCGTCAAGCGCCCGGCCCGCAAGACGCGGACGGTATTGAAGACGATCCCGTCAGCCGCGTTCCCGATGCGGCGCCGACGCCGGAACGGCTGACGCAGAGCATCGAGCTGCGCAAACAAATGGAACAGGCGCTGGCGGCTCTCTCCCATGCCGAGCGCACCGCCTTCGTGATGCGCCACTGGGAAGGATGCGGCATTGAGGAAATCGCGGCGGTCTTGAAATTGAATTCCAGCGCCGCGAAGAACACCGTTTTTCGCGCGGTGCAGAAACTGCGGCTTGCGTTGCAACCCTTGGTGGGAACCAGAACGCAGGCGCGAGCCATGGGAACGGAACTATGAAACACATGACCGAACAAGAACTGATTGCCTACCGCGAGGGCGTCGTCGAGCAGCGCGCCGCGGTCTCAGAACATCTCGCCGCCTGCCACGAATGTCGCGAGGAGCTCGAGCGCATCGAAGCGGTCCTCGCCGCTCTTGATACTCTGCCTGTCCCGGATCCCGGCGCGGACTACGGCCGCCGCGTTTGGCAGCAGATTGCTCCGCGGTTGCCGGAGAGACCGCAAGCATGGTGGCAGGCGTGGTTCCAGCCTAGCCGGCTCGCGGTGATCGGAGCGCTCGCCGCGCTAATCATTGCGGCCTTCGTCGCCGGGAGAATCACGAAACGAGGCCCTGACAAAGACAACATCGCCAGCACCGAGCAGGTTCGGGAGCGCGTCCTGATCGTTGCCGTCGGCGAACACCTCGGCCATTCCGAGCGAATGCTCGTCGAGCTTTCCAACGCGGCGCCCAGCGATCCGCGACAGAAAGAAGTAAACATCTCCGCCGAGCAGCGCCGCGCGGAAGATTTGCTCCAGGAAAACCGCCTGTATCGCCAGACCGCGCTGCAAGAGGGTGATACCGGGCTTGCCAGCACGCTCGACGAACTGGAACGCGTGCTCCTGGACGTCGCGCATGGTCCGGAGGAAGTTACGCCGAAGCAACTCGAAGCGATCCGTCAAAAGATCGAAGCGCGAGGAATTTTGTTCAAAGTCCGGGTAGTCGGCAAGGAACTGCAACAACGGCAAGAGGCGGCGCAGCCTGCGCCAGCGCAAAACGACTCTACGAAGAAGGGAAGGAACAAAGTATGACCATCGGAAACTCGTCGAGACCCACCGGCATGGTCTGGCTCGCAGTCGCGGCGCTGCTGCTTGCGCCAGTCGGCGCACGCGCGCATCGGCTCACGAAAACGAACCTGCAAGCCGCGGATTCTCTCCAGGACCCGCAAGAGCTCCAGGACAAGGAACAGGAGCGTCGCGACCGTGAGCAAGAAGCTCGCGATCGCGAGCAGGAGAGACGGGACCGTGAAGAGGAAGCCCGCGACCGTGCGCAGGAAAGGCTGGACCGGCTGCAGGAATTGTACGACGACGGCCGCGAGGCCCTGGACGAGGACCGCTACGACCAGGCGGAATCGAAATTCAAGCAGCTCGCGGACATGAACGGCCCGCAGACGGATGCGGCGCTCTACTGGAAAGCTTACGCGCAAAACCGCCAGGGCAAGCGCGACTCCGCCTTGTCCACCATCGCGGACCTCAAGCGCCGCTTTCCGCAAAGCCGCTGGCAAAAAGATGCCGGCGCCCTGGAAATCGAAGTGCGCCAATCCACGGGAAATCCCGCACATCCGGAGAACCAGAGCGACGACGAACTGAAGATGCTCGCCATCCAAGGGCTCATGAACAGCGATCCGGAACGGGCCATGCCATTGCTCGAAAAAGTGCTCAACGGCTCTGGGTCCCCGAAGGAAAAGTCCAAAGCGCTCTTTGTAATGGCACAGAGCGGCTCGCCGCAATCCCGCGAGATTCTCGGAAGAATTGCGCGCGGACAGAGCAATCCCGAGTTGCAGCGCAAAGCGGTCGAGTATTTGGGAATCTTCGGTGGCGCTGAATCGCGCAAGACGCTTGCCGAGGTGTATGCCTCGAGCAGCGATGCTTCCGTGAAGCACGCCATTCTTCGCAGCTACATGATTGGCGGCGATCACGAACGTCTTTTCGCGGCCGCCAAGGGTGAAAAGGACGAGTCGCTGCGCCGCGAGGCCATCCGTCAGCTCGGCTTGGTCCACGGTACGAGCGAACTGGAGCAGTTGTACCAGACGGAAACTTCCACGGACGTCCGCCGGGAAATTCTCCAGGCATTCTTCCTAGCGGGTGACTCAGCGAAGCTCTTACAGGCCGCGCAATCGGAAAAGGATCCGGAGCTGCGCCGCGCCGCGATCCGCAACCTGGGACTCGTCCATTCGAACGATTCCGGCAAGGCCCTGCAAGCCATTTATGCCAAAGAAACGGACCGCGAAGTGCGCGAAGAAGTGTTGAACGCATTCTTCCTGCAGGGCAACGCCTCCGCTCTCGTGGCAATAGCAAGAAGTGAGAAGGACCCCGAACTGAAAAAGGCCGCGGTGCAGAAACTTTCGCTCATGCATTCCAAAGAAGGCACCGATTACCTGATGGAACTTCTCCAAAAGTGAGGCCTCCCATGCGAACTCTACGAACCATTCGAATCGGACAAGTCATGCTAGGCGCGATGCTCTTCGCACCCGCCGCACATGCCTCGCAGCGCACCGCCGAGATGCCGCGCCTTGAAAACGCCAAGGTCGAAACGCGGCCAGTGACGGGAAGTCTCGAGGCAACAGTCCGCGAGCTCGCAGGAAAGGCCGAGAGGCCGGAGTGGATTAGCTACAGCGTCGATCAAATTGCCGGCGAGCGAAGCGTCTGCTGTGGCAATTATCATGATGGCGAAGGCTGCGGCACCTGCAGCCTCGAAAAAGATCATGATGGAACGGCGAGCACAACGCAGAAGACCGGAACCGTAAAGCTCGAAGGAGCGCGGCAACTCGTCGTGCTCTTTCGCCTGGAAGCGAAACAGGTCATGCGCGTACGCGTCGCTTCGGGGGATTGCACGCTGGACGCGGGTGGGCTGCCGTTCGTCTGGCTAACCGGAGTGAAACCCGCGGAGAGCGTCGCGCTTCTCGAGACCTACGTGCGCGGAACTCATTTCGAGGAGCACGGCGACCACGGTATCGGCCACGGTGCCTTGACAGCGATTGCGCTGCAAGCCGACGCCTCCGCCGATCGCGCGTTCGAATCGTTCATCAAGCCCGACCAACCCGAAGGCCTGCGCCGCCAAGCCGCCTTCTGGCTGGGCGCAGCGCGCGGCAAAGCAGGATTTGCTGCATTGCAGCGCATGGCAAAAAGTGATCCGAGCCCAGACGTGCGCGCCCACGTGGCATTCGCCCTATCCGTCAGCCACGAAACCGGCGCCATCGACGAAATGATTCGAATGGCTCACGACGACACAAGCGCACACGTCCGCGGCCAGGCTCTCTTCTGGCTCGCGCAAAAAGCCGGTCAAAAAGCCGTCGGCACAATCACCGGCGCAATTGACAACGATCCCGACACCGAAGTGAAAAAGAAAGCGGTATTCGCCCTCAGCCAGTTGCCAAGAGAAGAAGGCGTCCCGAAACTGATCGAAGTCGCCCAGAACAATCGCAATCGCGAAGTTCGAAAGCAAGCCATGTTCTGGCTCGGCCAATCCCACGATCCGCGAGCCCTGCAGTTCTTCGAAAAAGTACTAGCGCAGTGAAGCCCTAGCGCAGAAGATCTTCGAGCTGCACGCGCGTGTCGGTTTTTGAATCGCGATACTTCACGATGACGGCAGCCTGAAGCGAGAGTCCCCATTTTGCGCCGGAGGCATGCGAGACCGCGCGCGAGCCGGGAACCACGACAGCTTCTTCGGGAATGACCAGCGGCTGGGTTTCCGTGGCGGTGTAGACAGTGTCGCGCATCAGATCGTAAACAGGAATGGAGCGATTGAGAATCGTCCCCGTGCCGAGAATGGCGCGGCGTTTCACGACCGTTCCCTCATAGACGCCGGAATTCCCGCCGATTAAGACCTCGTCTTCAATAATTACCGGCAGCGCTCCGACAGGTTCGAGGACGCCACCAATCTGCGCGCCGGCGGAAATATGGCAGTTGCTGCCGATCTGCGCGCAACTCCCAATGAGGGCATGGGAATCAATCATCGTTCCTTCTCCCACGTACGCGCCCACATTCACAAACATGGGCGGCATGCAAATGACTCCGCGGCCAACGTAGCTCCCATCGCGGATGCTGGAGCCGCCGGGAACGACGCGCACGCCATCCTCCGCCGTAAACGCGCGCACCGGATAGGTGGACTTGTCAAAGAACGGCTGCTTCACGGAATCGATGGACATGTCGGCGATAGCGCCCATGCGAAATCCCAGGAGAATTCCCTTCTTAACCCAAGGGTTTGCCCGCCATCCGGTTTTCGCGGATGGATCTGGTTCGGCTGCGCGGATTTCCCCGCGATTCAGCCCGGCTTTGAAATCGTGGAAAAGCCGGAAGTGTTCTTCTTCGTAGCGCGCCGGGGCTTCGTCAAACAGACGCTCAATTTGCGAAGGCAGCATGAACCCTCGGCACAAGTTCGAGTGATTCGAGAACGGCGCGGATGCGTGCCTGATTCTCCGCCTTCGGCGGGACGAGTGGCAAGCGCCACACCGGTTTGAGCAAGCCCATCTCCGCCAACGCAGCCTTCACCGGGATCGGATTCGACTCCACAAAATTGATTTCCATGAGCGGATGGAAGCGGCGGTGGATCTCACGCGCGGCGGGATGGTCGCCCTGCAATGCGAGCCGCGTAAGTTGCGCCATCTCCCGCGGGATTTCGTTGGACACGACCGAGATGACCCCCCGGCCACCGAGCGCGATAAGCGGCAGCGTGATGGCGTCGTCGCCGGAAAGAACAATGAAATCATCCAGCACGGCGTTGAGAATCGCCGCCATTTGGGAAACATTGCCGGACGCTTCTTTGATGCCAACGATGTTTTCTATTCCGGCGAGGCGCTTCACCGTGCCGGGCTCAATGTTCACGCCAGTGCGTCCTTGCACACTGTAGAGAATGATGGGCAGAGAAATGGCCTCGGCGATAGCGCGATAGTGCTGGAAGAGGCCCTCCTGCGTCGGCTTGTTGTAGTAGGGCGTGACGGAGAGTATGCCGTCGGCGCCGAGATCCGCAAGCTCGCGTGCAAGGGAAATCACTTCTGCCGTGTTGTAGCCGCCCGCCCCTGCGAGAACCGGGACCTTCCCCTTGGCAAGTTCGACGGTGCTCTCAACGACGCGTAGGTGCTCTTCGTGTGTGAGCGTGGGACTCTCCCCGGTCGTTCCGCACGGAACCAGGAAGTCGACGCCTGCGTCGATCTGTCTTTGGACTAATCTGCGCAGAGTTGCTTCGTCGAGCGAACCATCGGCTCGAAACGGGGTGACAAGAGCGGTGCCGGTGCCAGTAAACATTGTGTATCTCCTTGCTTGAACATCAACTGCCGAAAACCGAAATGAGCGTTTCCCGCTTCTTCAGGATGAATGCGGCCTCTACAAACGTCCGTCAGCCCAGTTCACCGAGGATCTCGCGAAATTCGAATACACCGCGCTTGCCGGTGACCCAGCGCGCGGCCTGCAGCGCGCCGCGCGCAAAACCTTCACGGCTGCGCGCCGTGTGGCGCAGCGTGATGGTGTCGGCGGAGGAGTCAAAACCAATTTCGTGCGTACCGGGATGCGAGCCGGCGCGATTGGCCGTGAGCGTGAGAATGCGGTCATAGCCGGAGGCGCGGATTTCTTCGGCAAGTTTCCTGAGCGTGCCGGAAGGCGCGTCCTTCTTTGTGGAGTGGTGAATTTCCCAACCCCAGGCCTCGTATTCGGGATACTTGGCGAAGAAGGAAGCGGCGCGTGCGACAGTTTGGAAGAAGACGTTGACGCCGACGGAGAAATTGGGGCTGTAGACCAGAGCGGTGCCGGCAGCGGAAGTGGCTTCGCGGATCGCGGGGAGATGTTCGAACCAGCCGGTAGTTCCGCAAATCGTATTGATTCCAAGAGAAGCAAGGCGGCGCAGATTGTCGGGCGCGGCATCGGGCGAGCTGAATTCGAGAGCGACGTCCACCCCACGCAATGATTCGCTCGTGATCCCAGCGACATGGAGGTTGTCTAAGCGCGTAAACTTGGCGCGCACGTCGAAGCCGCATTCCGGCGCGAGCTGTTCGATGAGCCGCCCCATCTTTCCGCAGCCCACTATGGCGAGGCCCCGGCTCATGCGGCGCTCCGGCCGATGGCGAGGAGTTGTAATGCCATCCGCGCGTAGATCTCAACCGCCTCGGACAATTCTTCTTTCGGCACGCGTTCTTCCGCTGTATGCGCCACGTGAATGCTGCCGGGACCAATCAGGAAGGGCTGTCCCCAAACGCCATTGAAGGTCGGTATATCCGTGGTGAAGGCAACGATCGTCGTGGGCAATCCATCGAATTTCGCCAACTGCACCGCCGGCGTGTGCAGGACTTCGCGCGCCTCGACGCGACCCGCAGTCGCCGCGGAAACAGCTTCCCGGATCGCTGAAGGATCGCCGACCGTGCGAAACATGATTTCTGCTTCCGCGTGATCGGCAACAACATTGGGGGCACGGCCCCCGCCGATCGTTCCGATATTCAGCGTGCTGCGGCCGAGCAACGCGTCTTCAGGCAGTGGAATCTGGCGAACGTCGCGGAGCACATCGAAGAGAGTGTGAATCGCGGAATGACCGAGTTCCGGATACGCGGAATGCGCGAGCTTTCCCTGCGCGGTGATTTCGTAGCGCAGCGCGCCCTTGCAACCGAGAGCGAGGCGGTTCTCTGTAGGCTCTCCATTGATGAGAAACCGCGAGCCGCGAGGATTTGCGGCGGCGGCCTTTGCCCCGGCGCTGTTTCGTTCCTCGCCGACAACAAACAGCAGGCCAAAATTCCGCGCGCCGGCAGCGAGCAATTTCTCTGCTGCCCCGATCATGGAGGCAGTGATGCCTTTCGCATCGCAGGATCCGCGGCCCCAGACGAATTCGTTGTCCTCATGCGAAGTAAAAAACGGCGGGACCGTATCCATGTGGGTAGAAAGCGTGACGATCGGCTCGCCCCAACAGGCAAAGACATTGTCGCGATTTGGTTCGACGGGCATGCGCTCGATTTGGCCGTTGTGTCGTGCGGCAATGGCAGACAAGTGTGCGAAAAGGTAGTCCCCCACGTGCTTTTCGCGGTTGGTGGTCGACTCGATGTCAACGAGCGCGCGCGTCAGTTCGAACAGATCCATTGCGACTTAACTTTTCTGGAGGAGCAAAGACGAAAGGAAGGAACCGCGAGGGAGAGCACTCGGGCCGCTGCCTCTCGATAGCGCTCCATCCGGATGGTACGGATGACAGTGGACAGGCCTTAGACCCATCCCCCAACCGCGACGGCTTCAGCTACCGTCGCGACTTCGGCGGACAACCACAGAATGGCCCCTTTTGCGCGGGCGTTCGAAGCTGCTCGAACAAGCTCGCCCGGCTACTTATGGCCTCCGCACCTCTACCAAGAAAAATAAAGTTTACGGGAACGGGCCTTAAAAAGCGAACCATATTTCAAATGGAATCCATCGAGAAAATTGCTACAGCTCGAGAGGCTTGAGCGGGGCGTGCTGTGAGGCGACCAGCAGTTCGCCGCTGAACGCGCATTCCGCGGGCCTGCGCCGCAGCGCTTCTTCGGCGGAGAGTAATACGAGATCCGGATTGTTGTTTTCCTGCGAGACGTGCGCGAGAACCAGATAACGCGCGATCGCATCGAAACCGTCCGGATCCGAAAGATATTCGCTGACCGCGTGATTCGAAAGATGACCCGTGCGGCTCAGCACGCGCTGCTTCACCACCCACGGGTACGGCCCCACCTTCAGCATATCGAGATCGTGATTGGATTCCAGAACCAGGCAATCCGCGCCGCGGAGATGCACTTTTACGAGCTCCGGCATGTAACCGAGGTCGGTGACGATCGCCATTTTCGCGCCATTCGAACGGAACGTGAACCCGATGGGATCAGCCGCATCGTGGGGTATCGCGAATGCGTGAACATCAATGTCGCCGATGCTGAAATGTTGCCCCGCGTGAATTGTTTCCACTCCGTTGAGCCGCTTGCCAAGGGTTCCTGGAAGAATGCGCTGCATCACGTCCATAGTCGGTTCGGTGACGTAGAGCGGCGCTTTCCACAAGCCGAGCATTTGTGGCAAGCCGTTGCAGTGGTCGGTGTGTTCGTGAGTGATGAGGATGCCGTCGAGATGTTCGACGGTATTTTCGACGGCGGCGAGCCGCGCGAGCGTTTCGCGCTTGCCGAGCCCGGCGTCCACGACGAGTCGCGTGCGCTCCGTCTCGAGTAACGTGAGGTTGCCCGAGCTGCCGGACGCTAGAATGGATACCCGCAAGCCGATCGTTATCTCCTCAACATCTCCTTGCAATTCCGCTTCGAAACAAATTTTTAGAATCATGTCAGAGCGCTGGCCGCGCGTCAACACACACTCCTCTATTCCAACAGTGATATACTCCCGCGGCGAACCATGGAAAAGTACGATCTTATCGTCGTTGGTTCCGGGCCCGGCGGACAGCGCGCCGCGATTCAAGCGGCGAAGTTTGGAAAACGGGCCGCCCTCGTTGAAAAGCTGGAAGTGATCGGCGGAACGGCCATCAACACCGGCACGATCCCCAGCAAGACCATCCGCGAGGCGGTCCTGCATCTTTCCGGCTACCAGTATCAGAGCATTTACGGCGTCAATTATCGCGTCAAGGAACCGATCACCATGGCGGATCTCTCCTTCCGCGCGCTCAACGTGATCAAGACCGAAATCGATGTGATTCGCGCGCAGCTTTCCCGCAACGGCATCGACGTCCTGACCGGAACGGCCAGCTTTATCGATCCTCACCGCATGCAGGTGACGGGTTTGCGCGGACAATCCGAACTGGAAGCGGGCAACATCGTTATCGCCACGGGTACGAAACCCGCGGTTTCTCCCTTGGTCCCATTCAACGATAAGACCATCATCAACAGCGATCAGATTCTGCGCATGCCGGAGATTCCCAAGTCTATGATTGTCGTGGGCGGCGGAGTCATCGGTGTGGAGTATGTTTGCATGTTTGCCACGCTGGGCGTGCGCGTGACGCTGATCGAGAAGCGCCCCCGGTTGCTGGAGTTTGCCGACGCCGAGATGGTGGAAGCGCTCTGCTACCATCTGCGGGATCGCCGCGTCACGCTGCGGCTGAACGAGGAAGTCGAAAGCGTTGAAGAAACCCCGGAGCATCTGGTGGTGGCCAACCTGAAGAGCAAGAAAAAGGTTTCCGGCGAGGCGCTGCTGTATGCCGTCGGCCGGCAGGGCAATGTGGATGAATTGAATCTCCCCGCGGGCGGTCTGGAAGCGGACGCGCGAGGACGCATTGCCGTGGATGAAGATTACCGGACCAAGCAGCCGCATATCTTTGCCGTTGGTGACGTCATTGGGTTTCCCAGTCTCGGATCGGTCTCCATGGAACAGGGCCGGATCGCCGCCGCTAGAGCGTTTGGCATCCCGACGAATTCCAACCGCGCGAATTATCCTTATGGCATTTACACCATCCCCGAAATTTCCTTCATCGGAAAAACGGAAGAGCAATTGACGGACGAAGGCGTAGCTTACGAAGTGGGTATGGCTTTCTTCCGCGAAATTGCGCGAGGCCAGATTCGCGGCGACACCACCGGCCGCCTGAAAATTCTCTTCGATCCCTCGACCAAGCAACTCTTGGGTGTGCACATCATTGGGGAAGGAGCTTCGGAACTGCTGCACATCGGGCAGGCGGTGTTCGCGCTGAAAGGCACGGTGGAATATTTCGTGGATACGGTTTTCAATTATCCGACGCTCGCGGAATGCTACAAGGCGGCCGCGTTCAATGGGCTCAACAAACTGGCGAGGAATTAGCCAGGCTCGAGTAAGGAGTCGCGCGTTCGCATTTTCGACTCCCTAAGATTGGCAGGAGCACGATGCGCAGGACAGTTGGTGTACTGGTTATGGAACATATTGCCGTCGGCCTGGTGGAAGGCCACAAGGTCCTTGGTCCGCCCGACATTTTCCCGGAGAAAATGCAATCGCTCGACTCGCTGCAATCCATGCCCGCGGAAGGCATCGTGGATTGCATTCGCCGGCAAGTGGAAAAAGTCGCGGGCGGAGAAAAAATCGAAGCCATTGGAATTGGCTTTCCAGGAATCATTCGCAACGGCGTCGTAGAGGATTCGCCCAACCTCCATCAGGCCAAGGGGTTTCCATTGCAAGCGGCTTTGTCCTCCGCACTGAGCGGCAAAGCTGCGGGCGCGCAGGTTCGCCTGTTCAATGACGCGGACGTCATGGCCGCAGGAATCGCGGCGGCGCAAGGCAAGCTGCATGAGCTGACGCGTGTGTGGACGCTCGGGAATGGCGTGGGCTTTGGCCGCTATCCTTCGAGCGAGGGAATCTGGGAAGGCGGGCACTCCGTCGTCACTCTGGATCCCAAAGAGAATTTCTGCGGCTGCGGCGGTCGCGGACATCTGGAAGGAATTCTCGGACGCCGGTCCATGCGTTTGCGCTTTCTGGATCTCGAACCGGAAGAAGTTTTTGAAAACGCCCGCACGGGTGACGCGCGCTGCACCGAGTTTGTGATGCTGTGTCATCGTGCCTTGACCGCGGCCACCGCCACTAGTATTCACATGGAAGGCCCTGGAACATTTTTCATCACCGGGCCGGACGTGAAGTTCATCGATATCGCCTTGCTGGACCGGCTGCTGCATGAAATGGTCAAGATGAGTCCGCTACAAGGCAGCCGCTTCGAAGTCATCCCGACCTCCGATGAAATGGGCATCATCGGCGCCGCCGTCAACGCCGACCGTGCCACGTCGGGCTAGCCTGGCGCTAGCAAGCCAGGCGGGAGCGGTCGAGGGTGAAGCCGTTGAGGGGGCCCAGGACGGTTACGGCGATCTGGTCGGTTTGGAAATATTGGCGGGCCAGGGACTGGAGTTCTTCGCGGGTGACGGCTTCGATGCCCGCGAGAATTTCGTCGAGTGAATAAAAGCGGCCGAAGTACAGTTCCTGGCGCGCAAGATTGGACATGCGCGAGCTGGTGGACTCCAGCGAGAGCATCAGCGAACCCTTCAGGTGATTCTTCGAGCGGCGAAGTTCTTCTTCCGTGACGGGCGATTCCTTCAATGCGCGAAATTCCTGGATGGTGAGATCGATCACCTGGCCGACGGTGTCCGTAGCTGTGCCGGCGTAGACGGTCATCATGCCTGCATCGGAATACGGCGTGAGCTCGCTGAACACCGCATAGGCAAGGCCTTGCTTCTCGCGAATATTCTGGAATAGGCGCGAAGACATTCCGCCACCCAGAAGATTGTTGAGCACAGCGATGCCAAAGCGGTGTTCATGGCCCAGCGGAACCGAAGGAACGCCGATGCAAAGATGGACTTGCTCGAGGTCGCGCTTGGTTTCCAAATGGATCGGAGCTTGTGTGCGCGGCGCGCCGTCGTTCGGGGGCGGGCCCGTGGGTTTCATGTGGCCGAACTCGCGCTGAACGAGATCCAGCACTTGCTCGTGGGTGACGTTGCCCGCGGCGGTGACCACTAGATGATCCGGCGCGAACCAGTTCCCGAAGCGCGCGCACAGCGCCTCGCGGTTGAATGTTCTGACAGTTTCGGGTGTGCCCAGAATCGGGCGGCCCAGCGGATGCTGCGGCCAGAAACCTCGCGTGAATATGTCGTGAAGCAGATATTCCGGATTGTCCAGGTCCATCTTGATTTCTTCGAGGACCACCTGACGTTCTTTTTTCACGTCGTCGGAATCGAATTTGGGGCGGAGGACCAGATCCGCGATGACATCAAACGCGATGGGCAGATGCTCGTCGAGAACTTTGGCGTTGAAGCAGATCTGCTCCTTGGAAGTAAAAGCGTCGAGCATGCCGCCGATGGAATCCATTTCGCGGGCAATGGCTTCAGCGGAGCGGCGTTCCGTGCCCTTGAAAACCATGTGCTCGATGAAGTGCGCGAGGCCGTTTTCCTCGAGAACTTCGCAGCGGGAACCATTGCGAACCCACACACCGACGGAGACGGAGCGCACGTGGGGCATGGTCTCCGTGAGGACCACGAGGCCGTTGGGCAAGGCGTGCTTTTGAATGTCGCGCGTTTCCGTCGCCATACCTAGATTGTGACACAGGCGGAGCAGAAAGGATAAAACGGAAGCGAACGGTTGGTTGCATTCAAGGACTGCAATAACGTGCAAAAAAAAGAAGCTCGGCGTCTAGAATAGCTTTTCGGTGGGATTGAGCTTGCCGTATTCGCTGGTGTAGAAGAGCGGAACATCAGAGTAAGTGCCCTGGTCGCGCAGATAAACTTCGCAACTGTCGAAGGGCTTCGAATACACGTGAATGCTGACCGCGCGCTGATTGAATTCCGCGAGATTGATGACTTCGTGGACGGGCTCGATGGGATTCACATAGGCGGGATGCGTGGCATCGAGTTCGTAGATATCCGTCGGAATGATTTTGCAAGTCCCGTGAGAAACGTCGCGCCGATCGACGCGATAGTTCTGCACGCGAAGGCGGCCGATGGGCGCGGACATCCAGCAGTTCTGATCGCGATGATTGTGGATGCGACTGTGCTGGCCGACTTCCCAGCAAACGGTCATGCACTCGAAGAGATCATTCTTGAAAATCAGATTGCGCGTATAGCAGCCCTTTGAGAAATAACAATACCTGTCGAGCGTTTCGGGTCGCACGGCATGCCGAATAACGTAGTCCTGGACGTTTTCGAGCGTGAATTCGCGCACAGGAATGGCGGCGAGGCCCTTCACCCAATCGGTGATGGTGAGCTGCTCGGTTGCGAGTCTTTGCGGCATCGCGCGCCTCCGGAAGGCTATCCTGAAAATGCGGGGTTGCTAAGGAATTATAGCGTGATTCAGGGGCGAAGTAATGAGTAACGAAGTAAAGAAGTAAGGAAACGAGGTAATCTGTGTATTGCGCTCGCTGATGCGCTAGCTGCATCTCTGCGTGAGCTCGAATGACCGATGGAACTGCTGGGCAAATCGAAAGAAGAGTTGCGCGAATTTTGCGCGGCGCTGGGGGAGCCGGCGTTTCGCGGAGCGCAGATTTATCATGCGCTTTACTCCGAAAGAAAATTTGATGTAGCGCAAATTACGAACCTTCCGGCGGCGTTGCGGGAGCGGCTCTCGAAGGAAACGAGGGTTACGCTGCCGGAAGTGAAGCAACGATTTGCGTCAGCGGACGGGTCGGTGCGGTATTTGTTTGATCTGGGAAGCGCCGAAGAAAGCAAAAAACTTAACACAGAGGACACAGAGAGCACAGAGGTCGCCGAGAAGAACGCAAGAGAAAGAGCGGGCGGCTTGCTGAAGCCTGCTTCGGTGGAAGCGGTGTTCATGCCGAGCGAGGGGCGGCAGACCATTTGTATTTCCACGCAGGCAGGGTGCGCGGTGGATTGCCACTTCTGCCTGACGGCGCAGCTTGGGCTGATCCGCAATTTGACTGCTGGAGAAATGCTTGCGCAAGTGCTGCTGCCGCTTGAGGAACACAAAGGGCAACTGGCAATGCAAACAAACATTGTGCTGATGGGGCAGGGGGAGCCGCTGGTGAATTTCGAGCCGGTGATGGCGGCGGTGCGCATTCTGCTCGATCCGGGCGGGATGGGAATTTCGCCGAAGCACGTGACACTTTCGACGAGCGGGATTGTGCCGGGCATCGAGAGGCTCGGGCAAGAAAAAGCGCGGCCGAAGCTGGCGATTTCGTTGAATGCGTCGAATGACGAGCAGCGAGGCGAGCTGATGCCGATCAACAAGAAGTATCCGCTCTCCGTGCTGATGGAGGCTTGCAAGAATTATCCGCTGCGGACATGGGAGCATTTGACGTTTGAGTACGTGATGCTCGGCGGATTGAATGACACAGCGGAGGATGCGCGGCGCGTGGTGCGGCTGCTGACACCGCTCAAGAGCGTGAAAGTAAATTTGATTCCGTGGAATCCGGGCGAACTGCCGTACCGCGAATCTTCGCCGGAGAGAATTGAGGAGTTCCGGCGAATTCTCGTGGATCGCGGCGTGCCGACGTTCGTGCGGTACTCGCGCGGGCGCGACGTGATGGCGGCTTGCGGGCAGTTGGCGCTGCTACAGGTTCAAAGTTCGCCGTTGACCACACTTCGATCTTCCCTGTAGCTGAGAATTGCGCAATGGCAGCAGAAAAAAGCGCGGGCCTAAAGTGAAAGTGCCACGACATGCTTTAGGCCTTCCCCGGACTTGGGCAGCTTCTTTGCGGTAGGTGAAGAGAAGGTCGCGGCGGCAGGCGGTGCACGTTCACTGACAAAGCTATTAGTGTGCGGTCTAAAAAAACGGATTCTGGACGCGCAAGTCGTTAAACGTTTGGCCGTGTTGAAGGTCCTGGGTGTACAGAATGCGGCAGTCACTGTCGAGGGCAGCGGCTACGAGCAGCGAATCGTACCAAGAGATCTAATGGCCGCGGGTAAACTGGAGCGCTCGCGCGTAAAGGGCGTAGGAGGACTGCACAGCCAGCAGCGGGCGAAACGTCACGGCGAGAAACTGTTCGGCCTCGGCTAGTGTCAAAGGCGGCGTAAAACGGCGAAAGGCAACGCTGAAGAATTCCTGCACGACCTGAAAGCTGATGGTGCCCTTCCCGGATTCGATGGCGTCCTCGACAAGCCGGCTAGCGATGACCTGTTTTAAGGGAAGATTCTTACTCAACGAGTATACGAATACGTTGTATCGAGAAAGATCCTATCGCTCATTCATCTCGTCGCGCGTGTAGGGGCCCCCAGAATCGACGTGCTCGAGGCGCTCCATTAAGGCCAAATGGGGGCGAACGTCGCCTGCATGAGATGTGTAGTCCTTAAGCCATTCGCGGAAAGCGGCGTTTAGGGTTTTGTGCTCGGACTTGGCAACTTGGCGAGCCTTTTCGATGAGGTCGGGGTCGGCGCTAAGGGTGACGTTCTTCATACGATTTCAGTGAGCACTATTCTAGTGCGATTTGCAAGCGGAGATCAGATCAGCGCTCCGTCTATCGGAAACGAGTTACGGCCTGATGCCTATGACGGACATAAGGCGGCCAGACTGGGGGCCTTGTTTGCGGTAGCTGAAGAGGAGGTCGGGGCGGCAGGCGGTGCAAAGGTCGCTGACGAAGATGTTTAGGGGCCGGAGGCCGGCGGCGAGGAGTTGGGCGCGATTGGCTTTTTTCAAGTTGAGGAGGACGTTTTTGGGCGGGGGCTGGTGGCCGGGGGGCATCATGTTGAGCCACTGGATGGGATTGGGTTCGTCGCCGCTGCGGAATTCGTCGAACCAATCGGGGGCGTCGGCGAATTGGGAGTGGAACTGGATGGCGACTTCGGTGCCGACTTCGTAGCAGCAGCCGCCGATCGTGGGGCCAATGGCGGCGAGCAGGTCGGCGGGCTTGGTGCCGAAGTGCATTTGCATTTGGCCGATGGCTTTGACGGCGATGCGAGCGAGGGTGCCGCGCCATCCGGCGTGAATGGCGGCTACGGCGCGGGTTTTGGGGTCGACGAGGAGCATGGGGACGCAGTCGGCGGTCTGGATGCCGAGGAGGAGGCCGGGACGGTTGGTGGCGGAGGCGTCGCCCGCAACGGTGGGCAGGCCTTTGCAGGGCTCGTGGGGGACGACGTTGAAGAGATGGATGACGTCGGAATGGATTTGCTTGAGGGAGATGAGTTGGAGGTCGTTGGCGCCGAGTCCCGATTGGAAGCGGTGGCGATTCTCGAGGACGTTCTCGCGAGGGTCCCATTCGGTGAAACCGAGATTCAGCACTTTTTTAGCTTCGAGCTCGCTGACGCCGCCGGGGCGGGTGCTGAAGCCGTGGATGAGCCAGGGGAGATTGTTTAGAACGGGGACTTGGAGGATTTGGAGGCCGCGGGATTTGCGGGTGATCCATTTGGAGTCGGATTGGGCGGAGAGGACATGGACAGGCAGGAATGCCTGTCCTACTTTGCGGACCTTGCGTTTGGGCTTTAGTGTTTTCGCGGGAGCCACGTCGATATCAGTATAATCTCAGTTGTGTGAACAGCCGAAATTGAGCTGCGAGAGAAGCTAACGGGTCTAAAGACCCGCCACTACAGTAGGCCGGGCTGAAGCCCCGTGGCTACAGGCGAATCTGAGAGGGTCATTTGATAGTTGGGATGGGGGTGGACATTGCGGAGGTGGGACGGATTCAGGGGGCGATTGAGCGTCATGGAGAAGTCTTTCTACGGCGGGTGTACACCACGAGAGAAAGAGAATACTGCGAGCAGTTCAAGAACAAGTATGAGCGGTATGCGGGACGGTTTGCAGCGAAGGAGGCGGCGATGAAGGCATTAGGGACGGGGTGGCGGCGCGGGGTGAAATGGGTGGATTTGGAAGTGGTGCGGGAGATGAGTGGGCGGCCGACGCTGGCGCTGGCGGGTGAGGCGGGGAAAATTGCGGCGGAATTGGGAGTGAAGAATATCGCGCTCAGCATTACGCATACGGAGAGTCAGGCACTGGCACAGGTGATTTTCGAAAACTAATGGAGTCTAAGCCCGGCTTGCCTCCTTGATCGTTTTTCTAACGAGTTGCTCAAAAGTTGGTGCGAGTTCAGCTACGACCCTCGTTCGCTCGTTACAAAGAATGTCTTCGTGGTCGAGCTTGACGATCGTAAATTCTCTATTCTTTTTCCGTGACTTCAGATCGAAACACACAGGATCGTAATCGATGTCCGGTCCCTTGCCAAAAGGAATGTATCCGTTCTTTAGAAGACACGTAGATAGAGATTTGTCCTTCGAGATTTCATGCAGGAGCCCCGAAAGATCTGTCCCTAAAGGATTTCCGAATAGCCGATACGATCCCAGATCAACCTCTGCCCAGCGGTACGTCAGCACAAGTTTTTCGTAAAGGGGCGGGAATCGAGAGGGAAGTTTTGCATAGAGCGGGTCAAGCATCGTTGCGTCCGTAGTTTGAAGAATTGGGCGCCAAACCGTGCCGCCTAACCTATTTTTTTCGCCTGTCGAGAATGCCGACGCATGTTCACCAAGGTTTTCCTCGACGCTCAATCCGTCCAGTTTTTCCCAACTCGCAACGAACTGTCCCAGAAGTTGAGCGCGACGATTGTCAGAGTTCACGGTAAGGCCACCTGCCAAGTCTCTGAACCATGCGACACGCCAATTGGTGCGCAGCAGGTGTCATCACAAGACATTTGGACATCGAGCCAAGTATTGGCTAGAAGGCGACCCGAGACGATGAGTCTGAGGTAATTAGAGGAGATCGCTGGAGTGGTACTTGGATGTTCAGCCTCGTCACAGCGGAGGGTGAGGACGCGGAGGGTTCGGCCGATTTGGGATTGGCGGAAGGCGGCGGCTTTGGCTTCGCTGAGGGCGCGCAGTTCGCGGGCGCGGCGCTTGATGACAGCGCCAGGGACTTCGTTCGAAAGGGCGGCGGCTTTGGTGCCTGGGCGTTCGGAAAAGGAGAAGACGTGGAGATAGGTGAAGGGCAGGCGCTCGATGAAGGCGAACGTGGCGGTGTGTTCTTCGTCGGTTTCGCCGGGGAAGCCGGTGATGACGTCGGCGCCGATGGCGGCATGCGGGAGGCGCTCGCGGATGAGCTCGACGCGGCGGGTGTAGTGCTCGGCGCGGTACCAGCGGTGCATGGCGGCGAGGATGCGGTCGGAGCCGGATTGCAGGGGCATGTGAAAGTGCTGGGCGATGCGGTCGGTGGAGGCGAAGAGTTCGACGAGATCCTGGGTAACGTCCAGCGGCTCGATGGAGCTGATGCGGAGGCGTTCGATGGAGGTTTCGTCGAGGATGCGGCGGAGGAGATCTTCGAATTCGACGCGGGGCGAAAGATCGCGGCCGTAGGTGCCGAGATTGATGCCGCTGAGAACGATTTCACGGAAGCCGGATCCGCAGAGGCGCTGAATTTCTTGCAGGACCATTTCGGGCCGGAGGCTGCGGCTTTTTCCGCGAACGAAGGGGATGACGCAATAGGAACAGCGGGAATCGCAGCCGTCCTGAATCTTCAAGGTGGGGCGGGTGTGGTTCCCTTCCCCGCCGAGGACCGGGGCGCTGAGCAGAATATTTTGTTCAAAAATATCGCCGGTCAGGATTTTTGCGGGCGCGCGCAAGAAGGACATGGGGTCCGCTTCCAGAGCGGCGGCTGGGAAAAAACGATCTGATGCAGAAGTTGACGGATGCGAGGAAAGGGTCTGTAAGAGATCGGGGATTTGCGGCTTGTGGGAATTGCCGACAACCCAGGAGACGCCGGGGAGCGCGGCGAGCTCTTCGGGGGCGCGCTGGGCGTAGCAGCCGGTGACGATGACGCGAGCGGCGGGGTTTGCGGCGTGGAGCTTTCGAATGGCGTCGCGGGCCTGGGCGTCGGCGGAGGCGGTGACCGTGCAGGTATTCACGACGACGACGTCAGCGGACGCGGATTCAGATGCGGCAGTGCAACCGCGATCGAGCAATTGGCGCTCGATTGCCGCGCCGTCGGCTTGCGTGGCGCGACAGCCGAATTGTTGGATATAGAAGGTCGCCATTGATCCAGCGGATTCAAAAGCAAGAATTTAACACCGAAATCACAGAGTCCACACAGAGAACGCAGAGCAGTTGAAGGCCGACACAGATCAACTGCCAACTGCATTCGCCGCACCACCATGATAACTGCTTGCAAGGGTCGAAGAAAGGCGTGAACTCCGCCGGGTACTACGCCTTTACTCGTTGCGGGCTGCACCGTTACAATCTCTCGACTTCGATGGCCCGTCAACGACGCAATCCGCTTGCGCTGGACAACCCAACAATTTCAATCGTGATTCCTGTCTACAACGAAAAGGCGACGATTGACGAAATCTTGCGGCGCGTCTTGGACACGAAGATACGCAAAGAAGTGATCATCGTGGATGATTGCTCGACCGACGGGACGCGGCAGATCCTGGAAAACATGGCGGCGCGGCACGCGAACGGGGAGGCGTTCGCGCCCGCGCAGGACGGGAACGATGCGATCGAGCTGCGCGATTTGCGGTTTTTCTTCCAGGCGCCGAACCAGGGAAAAGGAGCGGCTTTGCGGCGCGGATTTGCGCAAGCGACGGGCGAAATTGTGCTGGTGCAGGACGCGGACCTGGAATACGATCCGCGCGATTATGCAGGATTGCTGGAACCGATCGTCGATGGCCGCGCGGATGTGGTGTACGGTTCGAGGTTCCTGGGCGGGCCGCAGCGCGTGCACTACTTCTGGCATTACGTGGCGAACAGGGTGCTGACGCTACTTTCGGATATTTCCACGAATTTGAAACTGACGGACATGGAGACGTGCTACAAGGTGTTCCGCAAAGAAGTGCTGAAAGGGATCGAGATCAAGTCCAACCGGTTCGGATTCGAACCAGAGATTACGGCCAAGATCGCCAAGCACAAGTGGCGCATCTACGAGGTGCCAATCAGTTATGCGGGGCGCACGTACGAAGAAGGAAAGAAGATTACGTGGAAAGACGGCGTGCAGGCATTGTGGTGCATCGTCCGGTATAAGTTCGGCGACTAAACGTAGGCGGTAGAGTTGCCCGAGTAGCCGTGGGGATGTTTTTGCTTCCACGCCCACGCGGACTGAATGATTTCTTCGAGCGAAGAATGGGAGGCTTCCCAGCCGAGGGCTTTCTTGAGTTTTTCCTTGCTGGCGACCAGAACGGCGGGATCGCCAGGGCGGCGCGGAGCGAGCTTGCGGGGGATTTTGCGGCCGGTGATGCGTTCCGCCGCGTCGATGACTTCGAGAATAGAGAAGCCGCGGCTGTTCCCAACATTGAAGGCTTCGCCGGTAACGCGATCGATGGCTTCGAGCGCGCGGACGTGGGAATCGGCAATGTCAAGGACGTGGATGTAATCGCGAACGCAAGTGCCGTCGGGGGTGGGATAGTCCGTGCCGAAGACATCGACGTGAGGCAGATTACCGGCAGCGGCGTCCAGGACGCGGGGGATGAGGTGCGTCTCGATACGATGATGCTCGCCGAGCTCCTTCGAGGCGCCGGCAGCATTGAAATAACGAAGCACGGCATATTGCAGACCGGTATAGGAGCGATAATCCGCGAGAATTTGCTCGAACACGAGCTTGGATTTGCCGTAAGGATTGATGGGCGCTTTGCGATGGTCTTCGGGAATGGGGACGATTTCAGGTTCGCCGTAGGTGGCGGCGGTAGAAGAAAAGATGAAGTTCTTCACGCCGTGGCGGGTGACGGCGTCCAGCAAGTTCACGCCGCCGGCTACGTTGGTAGCGTAGAAGATGCTGGGTTCGCTGACGGACTTGGCGACCAAAGCTTCGGCGGCGAAGTGCATCACGGCGTCAATCTTGTGCTGGGAGAAGACGTTGTCAAGCTGAGAACGATTCGCGAGGTCGACCTGGAGAAAGGTTGCGCCCGGAGGCACGGCGGGGCGATGGCCTTCGACGAGGCTGTCCATGGCGATGACGGGCATGCCGCGCGCGAGCAGGACCTCGGCGCAGATGCTGCCAATGTATCCCGCTGCTCCAGTGACAAGAATATTCATCGGTAAGTTCTCCAAGAGTTAGCCCGGGCAAAGCCTGTGGCGCTCAAGACCTCGGACGATGACGACAAAATGTGTGCCCAAATATTGGACACCAATCCTGCAATTTCGGCAAAGACTAAACTTGGGACAAACGGCGCTGGAAGGTAAGAAGAATCAGGTCGGCGCGACGGCGGACGCCGAACTTGTTGAGCAGGTTCGAAACGTGGAACTTGACGGTGCGTTCGGCAATGTTGAGCTTGCTGGCGATTTCCTTGTTCGAAAGATTTTCGAGGAGCGAATCGAGGACTTCCTGCTCGCGGCGGCTGAGATTCGTGACGGAATCGGTCTTCAGGCGGCGGCCCTGGCTCGTGAGGATGGAATCTACGAAACCGGAGAGGAGTTGACGCGGGACCCAGAAACCTCCGTTGGCGACCAAGGGCAGGGCCCGAATCAATTGCTCGCGGGCTTCGACGTAGGTGAGCAGGCCCTTCACACCGAGACGGAGAAGCGAAAAGCTGTTGGCATCGTTGTGCTGCTCGCCAACGACGATCAGGCGAGCTTCGGGATGGCGTTCGAGAATATTGGCCAAGAGAGCGCCGGTGGCGGGCTTGGCGGCGTGGGCATCGATGACGTAAACCTGGGCGCGAGGCGGTTCTAGGTTACGGAGATCGGGCGCCAGCGTGGATTCCAGTTGCTTAACGATAACCTTGTATTGGGCTTTGGCCAAAATGCGCTCGAACTCGCTTAGCACCAGGGGGTGCGGCGAGAGGACGCAAACGGTCAATTTGGAAGCACCACGTTTCGTAGCCATTATTTGCCAGCGTAGAGAAAACTGGCCAAAGGGGCAAGTCCCTTTGATGGGCCTGTACTCGAATTGTTACTGACACCTACGATGCTTTTGCCCGGGGTATCACCTTCAGGAGAATCTCGACAATACGCTTGGCCGCTTGGCCGTCCCAGAGAGGCGGGATGCGGCCGGTCTTGCCTTTGCCGGCCAGAGTGTCGCGAGCGGCGGCAATGATTTTGGCGGGATCGGTGCCGACGAGAAGGTTTGTGCCTGCGGAGATCGTGATGGGACGTTCGGTGTTCTCCCGCAGAGTGAGGCAGGGGACGCCTAGAGCGGTGGTCTCCTCCTGGATGCCGCCGGAGTCCGTGAGAACGAGGATGGATTTGCTGAGAAGGCAGAGAAAATCGAGATAGCCCACCGGCGGGATGAGACGCAGCTGCGGGTGATGACGGATGCCGTCTTCGGTTAGGCGCTGCTGGGTGCGGGGATGGACGGGAAAAATGACGGGCATTTCCGCAGCGACGGCGTCGACGGCGCCCAGGAGGTGGCCCAGCTTTTCTGTGGAGTCGACGTTCGAGGGACGATGCAAGGTCAAGACACCAAAGCGACGCCAGCCAGTGCCGTTTTTCAGACCGAGCTCGTCTCCGATATTGGATTGTTGGGCGACGGGCAGAAAATGGCGCAACGAATCGATCATTACGTTGCCGACCAGGAAAATGCTTTCGCGGGAACGGCCTTCCTGGAGAAGATGCTTTACACCATCTTCTTCGGTGACGAACAGATAATCGGCGATGGCGTCGGTGAGCACACGATTGATTTCTTCAGGCATCGTACGGTCAAAGCTGCGAAGGCCCGCTTCGACGTGAGCGACGCGAATGCCTAGCTTCACGGCGGCGAGCGAAACGGCGATGGTGGAGTTAACGTCGCCAACGACGAGGACGAGATCGGGCTTGTGTTCCAAAAGAACGGGCTCGATGCGTTTCAGGATTTCGGCGGTTTGCGAGGCGTGGGAGCCCGAGCCGACTTCGAGGTTCACGTGGGGCGCGGGTATGCCCATCTGACGGAAGAAAATGTCGGAAAGCTTTTCGTCGTAGTGCTGGCCGGTGTGAACAAGGATGGGTTCGATCTCTGGAAGGCGCTGCATCTCACGCATAAGCGGAGCGATTTTCGGGAGGTTGGGGCGGGCGCCGACGATATTCAGGATTTTCAGGCGTTGGCTCATGGGATATTCCAAGATCGGCTTCAAAACCCAGTATAGCACTGGGGTCTTGGGCATTCCGCAGGGCCTAATCTCCGTTCGCACGAAAAAAGTACTAGTTCAATGCTGAGAAGTTCGCTTCCCGGAGAAAACGCCGTAAGATAGAGGGGTTAGCAAAAGTCGGCTATTACTGCCACTTTCCGCATTTCACCAGGGAACCCCAGAAGGAGCATTGCCTTCCAGCGGATGCGTGATCTGAACGAATCGGCCAAAGCACTGCGGGAGCTGCTCTCGCAGCGAATCCTCGTGCTGGACGGCGCGATGGGGACGATGCTGCAGCAGCGGGAGCTGAGTGCGGCGGACTTTGGCGGAGCCGCGCTCGAAGGTTGCAATGAAAACCTGGTTCGAACGCGGCCGGACGTGGTTCTGGATATCCACCGAAAATATTTTGAAGCGGGATCGGACATCGTCGAAACCAATAGCTTTGGCGGGGCACCAATTGTGTTGGCGGAATACGGACTGGCGGCAGACGCGCATTTGCTGAACAAGTGCGCGGCGGAGTTGGCGAGGCAGGCGGCGGATGAATTCAGCACAGCGAGCAGGCCGCGATTTGCGGCGGGTTCGATGGGGCCGACGACGAAGGCGATAACGGTCACAGGCGGCGTGACGTTCCACGAGTTGCGCGAAGCATATTACGTGCAGGCGAAGGGACTGGTTGAGGGCGGCGTGGATTTGCTGCTGGTCGAAACCTGTCAAGACACAAGGAACATCAAGGCAGCGATCCTGGCGATCCAGAGACTTTCCAAGGAAATCGGGAGCGAGGTGCCGTTTGTGATTTCGGTGACGATTGAACCGATGGGGACAATGCTCGCGGGGCAAACGGTGGAAGCGATGTGGGCGTCGCTGCGGCACGCGAAGCCGCTGGCGTTTGGAATGAATTGCGCGACCGGACCGGAATTCATGACGGACCACATTCGAACGCTGAGCCAGCTGACCGGTGAGTACGTCTCTTGCTATCCGAATGCGGGCTTGCCGGATGAAGAAGGCAAGTATCTGGAGACGCCGACGACGCTGGCGGCGCAGCTTGAAAAGTTTGTGGACCACGGATGGTTGAATTTCATCGGTGGATGCTGCGGAACGACGGAAAAGCACATTCGGGCGATCGCCCAGATGGTGGAAGGCAAGAAGCTACGGATGCGACCGGCGGAAGCGCACCGCGCGGTGTATTCGGGGATCGAGACCATCGAAGCGGAAGAGAGCACGCGGCCGCTGCTGGTGGGAGAGCGGACGAACGTGATCGGGTCGCGGCTGTTCAAGAATTTGGTGGCCGCGGAAAAGTGGGAAGAGGCGAGCGAGATTGCGCGGCGACAAGTGCGGGGAGGCGCGCATATCGTCGATGTGTGCCTGCAAAGCACGGAGCGGGATGAGAAAAAGGACATCCCGCCGTTCTACGAAAAGCTGATTCGCAAAGTGAAAGCGCCGGTGATGATCGATACCACGGACCCCACGGCCATCGAGCTGGCTCTGACCTATTGCCAGGGCAAGGCGATTCTGAATTCGATCAATCTGGAGGATGGCGAAGAGAAATTCGAACGGGTTGTGCCGATTGCCCATGAGTACGGGGCGGCGGTGGTGGTGGGGTGCATTGACGAGGACAGGCTGCAGGCGCAGGCATTTACACGCGAACGAAAGGTGGCGATTGCACAGCGTTCTTACAAATTGCTCACGGAGAAGTACGGACTGGCACCGGAGGACATTGTTTTCGATCCTTTGGTTTTTCCCTGTGCGACGGGCGACGAGAATTATATCGGCGGCGCGGTCGAGACGATGGAGGGAATCCGACTGATCAAGCAGTCGTTGCCGGACGTACGGACAATCCTGGGGATTTCCAACGTGTCGTTTGGATTGCCTGCCGGCGCACGCGAGGTGGTGAACTCGGTTTTTCTGTATTACTGCACGAAGGCAGGGCTGGATCTCGCGATCGTGAATACAGAAAAACTCGAGCGCTTTGCGTCCATTCCGTCACATGAGCGAGAGTTGGCGGAGAATCTGCTTTTTTCGCATCCGCCGAAGGAAATCCCGGGGGATTCGAACGCAGCGCTGCTGCGGAATGCTCCGGCGGACTGGCGCGAACAGGCGAAAGAGCAGCGTGCGGCCGTCAATCAATTTCACATCGCGGCGATCACGGAACATTTTCGAACCGCAAAAAAGAAAGATAAAGCACGCGCGGCAGATCTGCCGCTGGACGAACGGCTGGCGAACTACATCATTGAGGGCACGCGCGACGGGCTGATCGGCGACCTGGAAAGGAAACGTGCGGGAGGCACGCCGCCGCTGGACATCGTGAATGGACCGCTGATGGCGGGGATGGCGGAAGTCGGGCGGCTGTTCAATGCCAATGAATTGATCGTTGCAGAAGTGCTGCAATCGGCGGAAGCCATGAAGGCGGCAGTGAGCCATCTCGAACAGTTCATGGAGAAAGCGGATACGGCGAAGCGCGGCAAAGTCGTGCTGGCGACGGTGAAGGGCGACGTGCACGATATTGGGAAAAACCTCGTCGAAATTATTTTGAAGAACAACGGGTATGACGTGGTGAATCTAGGCATCAAGGTGCCGCCGGAGGATTTGATCAAGGCGTATCAGGAACACCATCCGGATGCGATTGGACTGTCCGGGCTGCTGGTCAAGAGCGCGCAGCAGATGGTGGTCACAGCCAGCGATTTGAAGGATGCGGGCATCAAGATCCCGTTGCTGGTGGGGGGAGCGGCGCTTTCCGCGAAGTTCACGCAGACGAAAATTGCGCCGAGTTATGGGAAAGCGGTGTGCTACGCGAAGGATGCGATGACCGGCCTGCGGTTGATGAATGAGCTGATGGACCCCGCGACGCGGGAAATCGTGGTGCAGGCGCACACGGCTTCGGGAAACGGATTTGGAGTAACGACGACGGTGAGCGTGACGGAAATTCCGAAGGTGAGCCGCTCACCGCGCGTTCGAACGGACCTGACGATTCCCCGCGTGGCGACACTAGAACGCAAAGTGCGGCTGGTGCCGGATTTACGAGAGGTTTGGAGTTACATCAATCCGTTCATGCTCTACGGGCGGCACATGGGATTCCGCGGCGACTTCGAGAAACGCCTCGAAGAGCGAGACCCAAAGGCCGTGGAACTGTTTGAGAGTATGGAAGAAGTGAAGAAGGAAGCTACGGAATTCATGAAGATTCGCGCGGTGTGGCAATTCTTCGAGGCAGAGGCGGCGGGGGAGTCCCTGCATCTCTTCGCGCCGGGCGCCGAACAGCCGTTGCACACGTTTCGATTTCCGAGACAGGGGCAGGGCGACTATTTGTGCCTGAGCGACTATGTGTTGCCAGCGCAAAACAGCCAGCGCGACCACATTGCGCTCTTTGTAGTCACGGCAGGGGAAGGAATCCGCGATCGCGCGGAGAAGGCGAAGAACGACGGCTACTACTTCAAATCGCATGGGTTGCAGGCGCTGGCGATTGAGGCAGCGGAAGGTTGCGCGGAATGGCTGCACCGGCGCATCCGAGAGGATTGGGGCTTCCCTGACTCGCCAGAGATGACCATGGCCCAGAGATTTACGGCGCGCTACCGCGGAAAACGATACAGCTTCGGGTATCCGGCGTGCCCGAATTTGGAAGATCAGGCGGGGCTCTGGAAACTGTTGCGACCGGAAGAAATTCGCGTGGAGCTTACCGAGGGAATGATGATGGATCCTGAGGCAAGTGTCAGCGCTCTTGTGTTCCATCATCCGGATTGCACTTATTTCGGCGTCGGGGATATTAGCGAAGTTTAAGTGTGACTCTTACTCGTCAACGAAATTACTTAAGAAGCTTCTAGACCGGTCGTGTTGTCACTCAATCACCAAATATAGCTTGCTGACGATCTGTCCTTCTTGCAGGGCGAGAACCCCGCCCCGCGGACGTGTGGCAAAGAGCGATTACCTGGGGATAGCAAATTGCCACTTGGTGGAAGTAAATCGGGACTTCCGGCCCAGTAAAAAGGAGGTCTCAAGATATTGAATCATCTGTAAGATATTGATTGCAAATACTTTACATACTCCAGTGGAGGATAAAGCTGGGTTTCCCACTTGGTATGGAACCTGCTCAGCCTAGATATGGAAATCCATGGGGACAATCGCGACAGACGCCTTAGGGCATTCGGCTGGCACCGGATTCGTATGCGGGCAGGCTGCGACAGTGCAATCCCTAAATGCCATGGTCGGGGAGATTGCGAAAACAGACATTCCCGTGCTTCTAGTGGGGGAGAGCGGGACTGGTAAAGAGGTTTATGCGCGGTTGATCCATCGGCTATCGGGACTGGGTGAAGAACCCCTCAAGAAAGTGAGTTGTGCATCGCCGGACGCAGGGCCGTTGCTGGCAGAGGTAAGGCAGGAGCTTCTCTCGGGCGGTGGAGGTGGAGAAGCCAAGCCGCGAACTGTGTTTTTGG
>JACXTT010000673.1_pt1 | contig 58368 bp, 59 predicted proteins | sample 9270951 | NCBI WGS metagenome assembly JACXTT01 (sample SAMN15532306, study PRJNA645909) | rock metagenome | isolation source: weathered quartz diorite | place: Puerto Rico | collected 2017-06-21
GTGAAGTCCTTGAACCGCCCATTGATGGACATCAGGTGCTGGTGCGTCCACTCCCCCTTGGGGTTGTGCGCGAAGGAAATGTCGTACGCAGGGGCCAACTCCCACGGCTGACCCTGGCGCAGGCGGAATGAGATGTTCGTGGTGTGGTCGTCGCAGTTCTTCCCCACCACGTTGAACACCATGCGGCGGTACGCCTCCTCCCGCTGCTCATAGGGCAGTCCCAGCCGCTCCATGGTGGCAAACAACTGCTCGTAGCTGTTAGTGCCCTTTTTTTTGTAGTCCAGGTGGTTCATTGCGCACAAGGTCTGCATGTGGTGGCGGGTGTTGCTGCCCTCACGATCAAAGCGCCTGGTCATGAAGTGGGCACGGCCGTTCTCTTCCAGCAGGCGGCAGGCTGACATGCCGATCCCGGCGTCCTTGGCCATCAGGTAGTAGGCGAACTCAATGCGCCCGTAGTCGGTCCCGCTACCCAGCTCGTTGTCGCTGCCCATGCCATCGAACTTGAGCAGCCAGTGCTCAAACCCCTCGGGGGCCTCCAGCTGCCCGGCACGGATTTCCTGCGTGGTGGGGTTCCAGGCAATCACCGCCTTGGCGCGCGCACCGCCGGCCGAGGTGCCCACGTCCAGGATGCTGCGCAGCGCCGCGTGGGCATGATCGTCATCATCCAGCGTCCCCTCGACGGCTTTACGCGCCTGGGTGACCAAGTCGCTCAGCACGATGGCCGAAGGCTTGTGCCGCGGCGGCGAGCGCGTGGGCTTGTACTCCAGCGCCCCCATCGCTCGGTTGCCCATGTAGGCCAAGCGGTCCAGGGCGGTCACATTGGCCTTGTCCAGGCCCTTCTCGGCCATGTAGCGGTCGATCAGGGCGTTGCCGAAGTCATCCGGCAGGGTATCCGCCAGCATCGCCGGCAGGCGCTTGAAGGTGGCCTCGGGCAGGTCGGTGAACATGAAGGTTGCACCCGGGCCCACGGGCATCTGCAGGGGCGCGGGCTCGATCCCCAGCGAGGCGAACGCGGGCGTGTATTCGAAGACGTAGTAACCCCAGGTGGGGTCCAGGGCCACGGCCCCGATGTGCTTGCCCCACAGGTGGACATTGACGACGTCCACCTGCTTGTAGGTGGCGGCTTTGGGTCTGGATTTCTTGGGGCTGGAGGACATGGACGGTCGCGCTTATGGGCTGGTGGACAGGGCGCGCGGGCGCGCACGCTGGCGGGTATGCCCTGCCTTGGGCAGGCTCAAGGGGCTGATGGTGGCCATGGGGGCGACGTTGCGCAGCCAGTCCTCACGGCCCAGGGCGCGGATCACGAGGGTGAGCGTGCGCAGGGTGGAGCCATTGCCGGATTCCAGGTTCTTCAAGGCACTCAGGCTGCAGCCGGCCCGCGCGGCCAGGGTGGCCTGGTCGATGTTCTGTTTCAGGCGCAGGGACTTGATCTGCTGCCCGACCTCGGCTTCGAGTTCTTCAACCGTGTTTGATGGCATAACAATGGCTCCAAAATGAACTATTATCGGCCTGATAATGCGTTAGTAGCGCTTTTTAGAACCATTGTAGACATCTACATTGAAAATATCAATAAGAGGTTATTTTAAAGCTATAAATTATCTTTTAAGCTATTAATGGCTATAAATAAAGCTATTGCTGTAATGAAAAATGTTCCAACTTGAGAACAGTCTCAATTCAAGGCAAGTACCAATCCTTCGTCAAACGCTGGGTTTTCCAGCTTGAGGTCCGCAGCACTCTGCAAGCTACTTTTCCGGTTTAGCGCATACCCAGCGGGATTGGACACCACCCTGCATCGCCCCAACTTGTAGTCAAAGCTGTCATGGGTATGCCCATGAATCCACAGGTCTGTTTGGTGCAGAAGGTCCGTCAGATCGGACGCAAACGCCGGCGTCAGAGGGTCTCCCACATACTTTCGATGGACACTCAAGCGGTGCGGCGCATGGTGGGTGATGACAACCGTCCTGCCTTGGAAAGGCACCTTGAGCTGGCTGTTAAGCCAACTGCGACTGGCTCGATGGTCTTCCAGGAGCAATTCGGGCGTCAGGAGCCCCGACGTTGGATCACCGCGCTGGCTGCGAATCTGAAAGAAGTCATTCAAGCCTGTTGCGGCCAGTCGCATGGAACTGGCTGCCGGCCGGGCCCGGTCGATCTCGAAATCCGTCCACAGGGTGGTTCCCAGGAATCGAGCATCTCCCACCTGGTACGAATCGTTGTCCAGCACCCTGACCGCAGTCCCTGCCGCGGACTCCTGGAGCTTGTGCCGGGCTTCCTCCCAGATCTGGCCATAGAACTCATGGTTGCCGGGGACGTAAAGCACGGGGACCGGCCAGTCCTTGAAGCATTCGATGGCCTGCGCCCCTCTATGGACATCGCCAGCCAGGACCAACAGGTCTGCGTCTGGATGGGGGGCGAGCAGATGCCTGGCCCCCCAGTCCGCTGGCAGGAGTTCCAGATGGAGGTCGGAGGCGACTTGGATCTTCATGTCGGCCTGATGATTATGGCCCTGCGACCATGGCCAGTTTCTCAGCGTCGGCCGCTCTCCACCGGCCACGGACTCACTTGTAGAGCGACTCGCGGTTCACGAGCTTGAGCTCAACATCCTTCTCGTCCAGTTTGGTCGCGTCCACGGTTCCTTTCAAGGAATCCCGCACGAACAAGTCTCCTGTCGCGTCCACGTTGCAGACCACAAAGATGTCCTGCTTCCTGCAACGGATGTTGGTGAGCTTCAGGTTGTGGACTTCACTGTGCTGAGCCATGTGGCGGCCAGCCACCAATTGCCGGTACTGGACCTCCAGCTTCCCGATCGGTGGCGTTTCTACTTGGCTGCATGCAGACATCCCAACTACACCTAGTAGCGTCGTCAACACCATTGCGGCGCGCACATTCCTTTGTGGCATGGTCTACCCTTATTCAAGTTTTAAAGCGCTTCTATTGGGAAATGTCGATCTAGTGAGAAAACTGAAACTTCAGAGTCTCGCCAGCCAATTCCTCTATGGACAAACTGCAAAACGAGGCTGGATACTTTTTGCCGGAGACAGTCTCAAAGATGTCCATGGGAATCTCATAGTCATCCACCGGTTCTCGGCCTTGCCAGACAGCCTTTAACCGATCCATTTGCCAGTTGTCGCTGCCATTGATGTGCCCCGGTGTGACGATGTGCACGGACTTGAGATGTACTTTGCCGCCTTGGTCAGACTGCATGAACTGCTCAATACTTTGAAAATCAAAGAGCAGGACAGTTCGGCTGCTTGAGAACTCAGGTTCAGTGGCTCCGATCTCTTCGAGATGGACCAAGAACCATATCTGTTGCAGAGCCAACTCTGCTGCGGACCACCCGGCCTCCCCCTGACCCATGAGAAGTTCGGAAACGGGTGATTTGTAGGCGTCTCTAGTGATAAGCATGGCAAACAAAATGAACACTATAGATTGTAGCTCTATAGGGTTCATTGTTAATTAATAGGAGGCCATGTCGAATGCCTACACGCCGAATAACAACTTCGCCAAAGCGCTCAAATTGGTGCGTAAGTCCAAAAGACTGAGCCAGGAAGATTTCAGCCTGACATCTAGCCGAACCTATGTGAGCTCCCTGGAGCGACGCATGAAGTCTCCAACTCTGAGCAAGGTGGATGACTTGGCCACTGTGTTGGGCGTCCACCCCTTGACCGTATTGACGCTCTCCTATTTGCGGACGGTCGATGCCGAAGAGGTCAATAGGGTTCTTGAGCTTGTGGCTGACGAAATATCAGAGCTCAAATAAGTTTGCGCCTCGGCGGAGGTATCTGGTTCATGCGCCATTGAGCGATTTTGAAACTGATGCATGGGCAGAAATGAATCCGCTTGCAGTCAAGCGTGGCAAAACCTGGGCGTCGCAGCGCGCGAACTGTCGCAGGCGGCCACCCCATGCCCAGGCTCCGTCGACGGGACTACCGCCCTGTAACGGACGCCGTCGTTGAGGAAAACCAAGGACCGACCGTGGCAATCGTTACACGCAGTTAAGATTAGTCATGCGCCTGCTCCACCTCTCTGACATTCATTTCCGTGAACCTGAGTGCCTGAATCCGGATACAGACTCCAACTTGCCGTATCGAACTGTGTTGACGCGGGATGTGATAGACCATTGCATGAGCGACGGCCGGCCAGTCGGAGCGATTCTGGTCGGCGGAGACATCGCTTTTAAAGCACACCCCACGGAATACGTTGCGGCGCGTGACTGGCTCCTCAAGCTAGCCGACCAATGCGGATGCCCTGCGGAGCGCATTTATGTGGTTCCGGGCAACCATGACGTCAACCTCAAGGTGTGCAGTGACTCCATGGCGGTTTCAAATGCCCAGGAGGCTGTGGTGGCGGCAAACGGCGGAGAAGCCGCGCGTGAACGCGCTCTGAGAAAGCAACTTGGCGATCCCGATACTGGGCGCGCCCTTTTTCAGCCACTGTTCGCCTATAACGAATTCGCTGCGGCATTCGGCTGCAACGTATTTCCAACCCAGCCCTTCTGGAAGGACGCGATTGACCTCGGGGCGGGTTTGAAGCTCCGCCTCTTCGGCCTGACATCTACTTTACTATCGGGGCTTGGAGCGCGGGACGACGAGCCGGGCCGCTTGTATCTCAGCCCGATTCAGACAGTTCTGAACCCCGAGGACGACGTGGTCACCCTCGTTCTGTGCCACCACCCGCCTGTATGGTTCCTGGATCGGCCAGAAGTCGAAGACAAGATCAACGCTCGCGCAATGCTCCAGTTCTTCGGACACGAACATAGACAGCGATGCGTGCGCGACCCCGCATACATGCGCTTTTTGGCGGGTGCCGTGAACCCGGACAAAATGGAGCCCGATTGGCGCCCCGGGTACAACTTAGTGGACCTAGACATCGTTGGGACAGGTGCAGGTCGTACTTTGAAGATTCGAGCGTTAGTGCGTCAGCATCAAGCAGTGCCTGAGATGTTCATCCCGCAGATGGCTGGGCCAAACATGGCTGAATGGAATCATAGTATTTCCATACCTCAACGCGCCACGTTCGCGTCGGCTCTCGAAAGGCCAATGCCGGAACCACCGCATTCGCATACAAAGGTCGCTAACGCTGCTCACGATGTAGTTGTCGAAGTTGCCCTCGAATCAGTAAAGACGGAGGCTACGATGAGTGCACCTTCCACCAAAAGACTCGTCTTCCGGTTTTGGAGTTTGACTATTGGTGAGCGCCGTAACATTGTCATCAAATTGGGCTTGTTGAAGCAGGAAGATTTCGTATCACCCGAACCAGATCACGAGCGGTACACCAGAGCGCTGCGCGAAGCAGCTAGTCGAGGCATCCTCGCGGAACTGGCGAGAGAAATTGAAGCGATAGAAAAGAAGCATTGAAAACACTTAGGGAGGCAAACGTGCAAACAGAATTCTTCAACTGGTACAGCTCGATGGAGCTCAATGGCGACGAATCCGTCCGGTCGGCTCGCTGGGCCCAAGTTCAAGCAGCAGCCAAAGCGCCTTCGAGGACTGTCCTGGAGTCGTTCACTCGCCTCACGTTTCGAACCAAGTTAGCAGATGCCGATGCAGGGATTATTCGTACCCTATTTACAGCGGAAGGGAGTCCAGCGCCCGGCGATCCGGAATTGCACCTGCTCGCTGCGGCCACGCTTGCTGTTTTGGTGAATCGGCGCGATGCAACAGCTGCCAAGGCTGCGATGTTCATCTTGGCCGCATCGTGTGCAGGCCAGCGCCAGCTACAACAGCCGATGGACCTTGTCGCATATGCAGTCGACGCGTTGACATCCTTGTCTGAAACAGTCCGCCGTCGACCGCAACTTGAGCTTGAGAAGCCAGGGAATCACCAAGTGGATGTGAAGGTAGTGACCGACGCAGTTACCACACCCGATTTGGCGGGTATCCATGCGGGGCTCACGGCAGTGACCGGTGCCTTCAATAAAGCACTAACAGCCATCCTTGCTCGACAGAAAGGTTTCGAATCGGCCGTCCAGGAATACGTCAGAGTGCAAGATGAGGAGTTGGACGTCCTCTGGTGGCTCCTTGGCGAGCATTGCGAGATTCGGGACACCCCATTCCACAATGTCCCCGAAGTCGAGCGCCCTCTGATTTTTGCCAATGATCTGGCTGCGCTAACCCGGGTACTTCCTGGTCCTCCGGCTATAAAGTCGTTGCTGAGTCGATCGGGCATTAACGACAAGACCATGTTGTCCATTCCTGAGGTGGTGCAAGCCTTGCCGGTCAAGTTGCTGGTCCGGTTTGTTCCGGAGGACACCCTTACTAAGGTGTCGGTTGTGACCACGCCCATACTCGATGCTATTCGTCGGCGTCAGGAAGTGGACGGTCAAGATGCCTGGGCTCAAACGTGGGCTGCAGTGTGCGGACTGAACCAGGATACAAAGCTCCCCGCCATGCGACTGGCTGAGGCCGCATATCGCGAACTTCTCCTAGTTAAGTTCGGATAAAAGCCATGGCTGTCGACGAGATAAATCCACTGCAGTGCGCAAATCCGGACTGCAAGGTCTCCGCCGGAGGAAAGTGCTTTGAAGGATTTGCCGATGCGGCAACCTGTCCGCAATTCGGTAAGACCCTGGTCGTCCTTGAAGTTGCTGAGTCCACCAAGACAGAGTCGGCACGACTTGGCGTTCCGCTTTCCCTTGCGGAGGCATTAACGCTAGCGGAAGCGGAGCAAGCACTTCGTTCCAAGCCCTGCAATGTCGTTGCCATAGTGGGTCCGCAGGATGCGGGAAAGACGAGCTTAATTGCGAGCATCTATGACTTGCTTCAGGAGGGGCCGCTCGGCTCTTACAGTTTTGCTGGCTCCGACACATTGCATGCGTTCGAGCGAGCCTGCCACGACTCCCGCCGAGAATCTCAGCGCGATAAGCCCCACATGGAACGCACGAAACTCGGTGAGGTCACCTTCTTCGACCTGAATCTCTTTGATGCTGACTGCTCACGTAAGCATGCAGCCTTGCTGGCCAATCGTGCGGGTGAGGACTACATTAATGTCCTGGCCGACCCTGACCTCGCACGCAGTTATGCAGAACTGGGCCGTGCCGACACCATCACAGTGCTGGCTGATGGCGAAAAATTGTTGGGCAGTGAGCGGCACTTAGCCCGAAGGGACATGCGGCTAACCATCCGTGCGTTTCAAGAGGTGAGCGCAACGCGTCCTTGGCAACGTTTGGGCATCGTGCTCACCAAGGTTGACGCCATACGCTCGAACCAGGAGAAAGGGGCGGGGGCTTTTCAATTTTTCGACGAGCTGGTGAACTCTGTCCGTATGGAGACCGCTGGTCAATTCATGGAGGTGAAAGCGTTTCAGGTTGCTGCATCGCCAAAGTCGGACAAGGCGAAGCGTGGTGAGGGCATGCTTGAGTTGCTCCAATTCTGGATGCTTGGCACCGGGCGTCACATGCACTCAGGTTCGACGGAAGGCCCCGCGCTTGCTGCGCGCGCGTATGGGCGGCTCCGCCCGTACACCAATGGAAATATGCAATCATGAATCACGATGTAGTTGTCCTCGGGCTTCCAAGCAGCGGAAAGACCACTTTTTTAGCAGCCCTTTGGCACCTAGTCACTGCAAATGAAGTCGATTGCGCCCTGACGTTAGTGAGTTTAAAGGCTGGAGAGGCGGCCCACCTGCACGCACTTGCCGAGCGCTGGTTGCGAGCACAGGAACAGGATCGGACTCGCCATTCCGGAAATCGTACTGTCACCATCTCACTTCGGACTGGTGATACCACTGAGTTTCTGCTTTCGTTTCCGGACGTTGCCGGAGAATCATTCCAACTGATGTGGGAGTCGCGGGAATGCGACGAGTCCGTGGCAAATTTGCTACGCAGTGCATGTGTGATGCTCTTCGTACACGCCGACACAATCAAAGCCCCGGGATGGATAGTGGATGACGCAAAGGAATATGCCACTCTCGGACTGCCCGTGGAAGAAGGCGTACCCGCTCCCTGGCACCCGCGTGTTGCACCCACCCAGGTTCAGTTGGTTGACCTCCTGCAATCGCTCCAGACCCAGCCCCTCGACGTTGGCCCCCGGCGGCTCGCGGTCATTCTTTCTGCGTGGGACACAGCAATAGGTGAGGGCCTGTCCCCTGAAGACTACCTCCGCCGACACTTGCCGCTTCTCGACCAGTACTTGAAACAAGGCCTTGACGACGGTTGGGAAGTGCAGATTTACGGTGTCAGTGCTCAAGGTGGCAAGTACGACGAAGTCGATTCAGTCCCGGGTGAGGATGCCGAACGCATGCGGGCGATGGATGTGCCGTCTCACCGCATCCTCGTTGTCAATGGCAAAACTACTGCCCATGATCTCACCACTCCAATTCATTGGTTGTTGAGTTGAGGTAAGTCGTGGGCATAACGATTCATCAGGCGCTGCATGGGTACTCGGAGGGGCACCGTCAGCTGGCCTGTTCTGTAGTTCTCCCTCCGAAGGATGCGCGCCTCGTTCTGGTGATGAGTGACGTGTCGGGCTCCGGGGTGGTCGGCGAAGGGATACCGTATCTAACGGGCTATCCGCTTCAAGAGTCCGGGTTCTACGCTATCGCTAAAACATGGCCTGCGCCGGAAATGCCGAGGCCGGGTTGCGTTTGGACTCATACCCTCTTCATAGAGTTCTCAGAACTTGCTGCGCTAGATTGTCCGTCATCACTGACAAACCTGTTTCGGAGTCCCTCCGACGAAGTAATCGGAGGCTTCGGTATTCCCCTTCACCACATGGTCGACGACATCCGCGATCAATCTCTGTCTCCGATAGAGTCAACTTGGTTTTGGCGCATGGCTGGTGCGCTTTACGATCAACCGCTGGATCAAGTCTGGGCTAGGCGTGAATCAGATACTGGCGTAGATCGTGCCGTCTTACACCTATGGGATCAGCAATGGCCAAGGCTAAGGCGTTCTTTTAAATTCTGTACGCTCACCACTACAGACCGGTCGCAGGACGGGCTGCCCTTCGACCTGCAGCTCTGCCCAGACACGACTTCGTCTCGTCTGCGCTTCAACGGGCGTTCTCAGGGGTGGGAGGCAAAGGACCTGATTAACGCCCGCTGGCTGGAACTCTTGGTTAACGATGCGCAGCATCTCCGACGAGACACTACTAGGCAACTGACACAAGAGTTACGACTTCTTGGTGCCGATGTGCTGGGCGGAAGAGAGGCAATGAAACCAATTTGCGAGCTGCTGGTGGCCTTACGCGAAAAGAGCGGAGCGCACATTGATAGCGCCATTGGTTTGGTGGAGGGTTCAGCGCCGCTGGCAACTTCAATGGTCGCCAAGGGCCTGGTTCTTCGTACTGCAGTTGCCGAGCCGAATGCTCTTGATTTCGAGGCGCAAGACTTCGTGATTCGGAACTTGGATCTACTCAGCCAAGAAGAATTGACCCGGCATGCTGATGGCCTTGCTCGACAAGTCTGTGGAGGAGATCCCGCGCGATTCTTAGAGCTTTGTTTCGACGAGAGAGGCGCCGTTCGCGACGCGATGCGTGTCGCGGCTAGAGACATTCCTCTGGACGATCTGCTTTCTGAACCCTTCAACACATCAAATCTGGCAGCGCCACTGCTCACAGTTCGTCCGGATCTGGCAGCCAGTGTTGAATTCTGGGATCGAACCCAGGCCTGGCCAACGACGATCCGCAATGACAACATCGACCTCGCCGACGGACCTATTCTGCGTGCCATGATTCTAGGCTTACGTGAGGATGGCGCGATTGGGTCCGCGCTGCAGGAAGTTGGCGCCATAGCCATCATTGATTGCATTGCCGACCTTGGCGCGCAACGAATCCAGGTTCCTCAGTCTAATTCGTGGCTTCACCAGGCCTGCGCCGACACCGATGCAGTTGCCCGCTTTCTCTCACAGGTGCGCGCTCCCTTGAACGGCATCGTGTCCGCTATTTCGCAGCAGCTGCACCCAGATGCAGTGCCAAACGACTACGGCGATGACCCGTGGTTCATCGCGTTGAATCAGTTACACCAAGATCCAGCTGGGCTCTCGATCGAATTGCTGACCTATGGGTTCCGTCGAGCACTTGGATGGCGATCTCGTAGCGTCGCTTCTTTGCTAAAACTTACTTTTGAAGCGATGCATCAAGCTGCGGAAGTGCAAAATATTCCCAATGAGTGCTGGGAGCAAATTGAAAAAGCCTTGCCGATGGTCAAGTTCAATGAGAACTGGGACCGAGGGCTGAGGTTAAGGAAGGCAGTCGCAAAACGTGCCGTCGACTTGCGAATCGAAGCGAAAACCTTCATTGAATTGACTGGGTCAGAGGCCCTATTCCAGGCACTTTTGGATGAAGTCTGGAATGAGTGGGGTGGTCGACGGTACTTGAAGGGTGTGAGGGAACACCTACAGGGTTCACATTCAAGCAAATATCGCAAACGCTATCGACTTATTGATGACTACATCGACAGTCGGTCGCATTGGTGGTCTTAGAGACGTTCAGTTTCAATATCGGGCCCGAATGGCGGGTGTACGAGGTACTGTGATCATAGAGGCTCCACGACTCGACTTGCACACCGCACGACCGACCGCTTCCACATTCCCTGAGCTGCAGGTAGATCCGTGGCGGTCTTTCACTTTGCGGAGATGGTTGTCCGACAGTTGTCATTCGTGTCTTTCGTGCTCAGTCTCCTCAGCTGTGGGGGGCTGTAGGCTGGATCCTTCTGGTGTGCGAGGGTATTGATGACAGCCCATCTTCGTTGCGGCTACTCGGAGGCAAACGAGGGGGAGTCGTACCTGTGAACGTGCCAGATGAATGCTCCACTGATATAAAGAAAGTAGAGAGGATCACGACATCCTCCATTGACAAACCGGCCGGTTCAGATAAATTAAGTCAACATTAGGAGCGCGCGTGCCCACCCAAATCACCCTCGAGCGGAGTGACCTACGATTTCGGTCCGTCGGGACTCTGATCATGAAGGTCACCAATCGCTGCAATTTGGATTGCTCTTACTGTTACGAGAACGTTGGCAGAACTGGCGATGACATGACGATCGACTTATTTAAGTCTGTTGTCGGACGTGCGTTTCACAATACAAGCCGTCATGAATTGGTGATTGTCTTCCATGGTGGTGAGCCTACACTGCTCACTGACGAGTGGTTCCGAGCCGCCGCCGCTTACAGCTATGAGGTTGCTGCCAGGCATCGAAAGACGGCTAAGTTGCTAGCGCAGACAAACTTGATCAAGCTAAGCGACAGTCGGATTGCTCTGTTCAAGGAACTGGGTATTTCTCTTGGCGTTAGTTTGGACGGTCCTGAAACAATCCCCACGCCGATGAGAGAGCGAGGGCGACAAGCTTTTCGTAATTTTCTGCGCGCGAAGAAAGCTGGTCTTAGCTCAGGTGTGCTGATGACAATCAATCAGTCGAATGCAGATCGATTTGACCGCATCCTCGAGTGGCTCGAAACTGAAGCGGAGGTAGACGAGTTCAAAGCAAATGTTGTTACGCCGGTGGGCCTGGGGAAAGACCTAGTTCCCATGCATGAAGACCTTGTTTTCGCCGCTTGGAAAACCATCCTCGAGTACATGGTCCAGACAGGCGGGAGAAAAGTTATTGAGCAGAACATTGCAGAGTACATCACCCGGTACTTCGAAGGGAAGACGAGCGAATCACTTTGCAATGACAGAATTTGTGGCGCTGGCAAGGGAGTAGTCAGCGTCACCATGCACGGGAATTTGCTTCCATGCGGAAGATTCGAGTGGAACGATGATCAGCATGTCCTCGGCAATATCGCTGATGTTGAGCCCTCGCATGACGCGGCCGCAGCTCAGATCGTTCGCTTTCAATCCAAGGAGCCTCAGAACTGGCTGAACTGCGACACTTGCGAGGCACGTCGTATCTGCTCTTATGGCTGCCAAGCCTTCATAGTGCGCAGCCGCTCTCGAGTGAATGTTGAATGCAGTCCCACGAAGCTGCTGTATTCCTACTTAGCGGCGAATGTTGAAAAATTTCGGCCTCTCTACGAAAATTTGACTGCATTCCGTAAGCAACTACCTTTGACAAGGAGGAAACACATGTCTGACGGGTACACCGACTACTACAAAGATGGGTTCTACAAAGACTCCGGGGGGGGCTATAGGGATAGTTATCACGACTATTACAAGGACGGGTTCTACAAAGATGCCGGCGTATCGCGCTTCGGTCCTCCTTTCGAGGATAGGCGGATGGGTGGTCGCGACTTACGTGGCGCAGCTTCGTTTGGTGGGGGGCGAGAAGCCGCCAACCAGTACAACGATTCTTATCACGATTACTATAAAGACGGGTTTTATAAGGATGCTGGAACGACAAATATGGGGCATCTTGCAAATCCGGGGCGTGATCGTGACTTCCAGCGCGAGCGCCTCTTTTCACCTGGAAGCATCAATGGGCTGAAGTTCCACTTGGAGAAAGAGGGTGTCCCCACCGCTGAAATCGATCGGCTCGCTAATCTTCTTGCAGTTGAGGACAATTCGCCAGATGTCGGCCCGGACGGCCTCGGCCCCCAGAGCAAGGAGTGGGTTCACGAGATGTTCAAAAAGTCACTTGCGGGTGAGTGGAAGGTCGATCCGGCATTCGGCGCAAGTCACCTTCTACGCGTGTTGAAGACGTACCGATCCAAGTGATTCGCGCTCAGCGCGTTGTACGCCCCCCGTGTAGAGTGGACAGCTGGGGGGCGGCCCCCCCCCCCCTGAATCTCCCCGCGTTTCGTGGAGGACCGTTGGGCTAACTAAAAAGTGTTAGTTGTTGGAACGTGGTTCTCCAACAACCATTTTCTGCCTACTAACTGTGAGTTGTCATCAGAAGGATTGGATGGTGAACCAAAACCCGTTAATTAGAAAATTGCCATAGACATGCATGAAGGCAAAGCAGGACAGTCCCCGCATTCCTGCGCTTCTGCCATTCAACGCATGGTGCTTGGCAGGAAGGGCGTCCAAGCGGCTTGACGCATTCCTCCCATCGCAACGCGCATCCGTTGCCGTTGCAAAGGCAAATTCCCCATGGAAATTGCCTGCAGCCTCCACCAATCATGAGTAGTCAGCTATTCAAACGATAGCAACCAGCGCTTCGCCGAAACTGCCAACCACGGCAGAGGCGCACTTAGATTGGAGCCATAGACCGCTGGCGCGGCAAAAAGCGGCCAAAGCGGTGTGCCCGGCCTAGATCGGGCGAAGGTATATCGTTTTCAAACGCCACATTGCCGTTGATGATGGTGGCCTTGACGATGCCGTCGTTGCGGTTGACCACGCGTTGCATACCGCCCAGCTCTTCGAACGCCGCCTCGGCGTAGCTGCCCAGGTCGCTGGTCTTCAGGGCTTGGGGGTCGAGTACCACGATGTCGGCTTGCGCGCCCACTTCAAGTTTGCCGGTTTTCAGCCCGTACCAGTCGGCAATCTCACCGGTCAGGCGCCAGACCGCCCTTTGCGGCGTCATTGCCGGCTGGTCGTGCAGCGCCATTTGGAGCATGCTCAAACCGAAGTTGTAGAAGGCCATGTTGCGCAGGTGCGCGCCGGCATCGGAAAAGCCCACCAGCGCGCTGGCATCGTTCAGGTTCGTGGCGACGCGCTTGGGGTTGTGATTGGCGATCGTGGTGGACCAGCGCAGCGCACGCGAATGTTCGATGACCAGGTCGAGGAAGACATTGACCTCGTGGTCACCGCGCTCTTTGGCCACTTGGGCGATGGTTTTGCCCACCAGGGTTTTGTCGGGGCAATCGATGATGTGCGCGTCGCCGAAGTCGCGGTGCCACACCTTGCCGCCCCATTTTTTCCGGTATTCGGCCTTGAAGCGCTCGCGGTAGCTTGGGCTGGCGAAGAGTTTGTTGCGGTCGTAATCGCGCTTAAGGTGCAGCGCCATTTCGCCGGTCGGGAATTCTTCAAAGATGACAAAGTCGATACCGTCCGAGTACACCTTGAACGGCTGCGGCAGCGCCTGCCAGCGAAAGCTCGCACCCAGAAACCGGTTGAAGAAGCGCGCCGCAGCACTGACTACGATATCCAGCTTGGGCTTTGCCTTGACATCCATCAGCGTGATCAGCGTGGTCTTGAGTGTGCTGCGCATCGCCAGGCTTGCCGAAGTGAAGAAGTAGAAGACCGCGTTGATCGGGTTGTTCAGGTTCGGGGCCGATTGCAGGATGGCGCCGCGCTTGCGCAATAAGCGGTGCAGACGGCGGTACTCACTCCAACGTGCATACACCGAGGGCAGCGCCGACGAACGGAAGCGGTCGCCGTCCACCTTGTCCCAGGGGTTGGTCATGCCCGACATACCCAGCAGGCCCTGGTCTATCCCCTCGTGCAGGTGCTTTTCCATCAGTTGCATTTCTGCTTCGGTGGGTACCTCTTTGGGATCGACCGCCCGGCCCAGCCCCATCGCAGCGGTGCGCAGGTCCGAGTGGCCCATGTAGCTGGCAATGTTGGGGCCCAGCGGTAGCGTGTTCAGGTGCTGGATAAATCCCTTGGCGTCGCTCCAGGTCTTGGTCTTTTGCAATGCGGGCAGCACGTATTCGCGCGGGATCGATTCGACACGGGTAAAGATGTCGGACGCGTCTTCCGGCTCGCTGTAGATCATGCTGATGGAGCAACTGCCGATGAAGCAGGTGGTCACACCATGGCGCACCGATTCGCTTAAGCCCGGCGCGAGCAGGGTCTCGGCGTCGTAGTGGGTGTGGATGTCGATGAAGCCGGGCGTGACCCACTGGCCTTGCGCGCCTATCAATTTGGTGGCGTTCTGCGGCGGCAAGGGGGTGGCGCTGATGGCCACGATTTTTCCGTCACGCACCGCCACGTCCGCCAGTTGCGGCGCTGCGCCTGTGCCATCGAACACCATGCCGCGCTGGATCAGCAAGTCAAAAGTTTCTGCCATGTTGTTGTCTCCGAATAGGTATGCCAAGAATGCCTGTTTCGGGCAGCCTTGCCTTGACCGCTACCGACATGTTTTTGATTTTTTGCGACAATCCCCCAAAATCTCTTTTCCGGGCACGATCTTCATGAACCACGCTCTGGTCCGCAGCGCTGCACTGCACGGCTACGAAACACTAGCACGCTCGCTGGGCGTCAACGTGCCGGCCGAACTGCGGCGCGTGCACCTCTCGCCGGTGCAGCTCAACGATCCAGACGGCTTGGTGCCTCTCACCGCAGTGATCGCGGTGCTGGAGCACACCGCTAGCGTCGCGCAGTGTGCGGATTTCGGTCTGCAACTGTCATTGAAGCAGGATCTGGGCATTCTGGGGCCGGTGTCGGTGGTGGTGCGCCACGCCAGCACGCTGGGTGAGGCTTTGCAGTTGGCCTCACGCTACCTGTTTGTCCACAGTCCCGCCTCGCGCTTTTCGGTTGTCCCGGCGGACGGGGCTTCGGGATGGGTCGATCTCACCTATGCGATTGAACTGCCTGACTTGCCGCCTTGTGCGCAGCTTCTGGAGTTGTCCTTGGGGGTGATGCGGCAAGGCATGCAGTTGCTGAGTCAGGGGCGCATACAACCCGCGCTGGTCTGCTTGCCACATGCCCGCATTGCACCGCTGCGCAGCTACACCCAGTTGTTTGGTTGCGAATGCCGCTTCGAGATGCCAATGGCAGCCATGCGGATTCCCGCTGCGGCCTTGCAACAGCCCTTGCCCGATCACAATCCCATGCTGCTGCAACTGGCACAAACCTATCTGGATCAAAATTTCAACGCCGGTGCACTCCACCTCGCCAGCCAGGTGCGCGCCATGCTGCGCCGCTTCCTGAGCGCCGGCAAAATTGCGCAGACAGAAATCGCCTCCATGCTGGCCCTGCATCCACGCACCATGCAGCGGCGGCTCAAGGAAGAAGGTGAATCTTTCGACAGCATTCTGGACAGCATTCGCAAGGAGCAGTTGCTGCACTTGCTGCGCCAGCCTAACCCGCCTCCCATGTCCCAAATTGCTGCGATGCTGGGCTATTCCGAACAGGCGGTGCTGACACGCAGTTGCCGCCGTTGGTTTGGCGTGTCGCCTTCCACGCTGAGGCGTAATGCGGCTGCCGGCTGAGGCAGGGTTTTCCCCTGGGTGTCGCTCAAAGTTAAATTTTTGTCCACTGACGTCAAGCATAAAAAAGCGCTGCCCACGATCATCGCCACTCTTCCAACCAGCTTGCGAGTGGCACTGTGCAATCTCCAAAATTTCCGATCCGGTTAACCCCTGTCAACACCTTGCTGCTGGCAGCCAGCATGCTGGGCCATTCGCTGGCCACTGCAGCATCCAGCGCAACGGCTGCCCCGCAAGGCGCGGGTAGTGCCGGGCACAACGCCGCGCCCAAGCCCCAGTCCAAACCGCAGGACAGCCAGACCCAGGCGCCCAACATCCTGGTCATCATGCTGGACGACGCGGGCTATGCGCAGTCCGATACCTTTGGCGGCGAAATCCACACGCCTACGATGACGCGCATTGCCAATTCGGGCATCACCTACAACACCTTTCACACCACCGCCATCAGCTCAGCCACCCGCGCGGCACTGCTGACCGGGCGCAACCACCACCGCGTAGGCAATGGCACCGTCACCGAAGCGGCTTTGGAAACGCACGACGGCTACTCGGGGGTCATCCCGCCCAGCGCGGCCACCATCCCCCAGTTGTTGAAGCAAAAGGGCTATGCATCCGCAGCCTTCGGCAAATGGCACAACACCCCTACCGACGAAACCGGACCGCGCGGTCCATTCACCCATTGGCCTACCGGCTATGGGTTCGACCACTTCTATGGTTTCTTGGGTGGGGAAACCGATCAGTACCACCCCAGCCTGTTCAACGACACCAAGCCGGTGACCTTACCCAACAACCCGCGCTACCACCTGACGGAAGACATTGCCGACAAAGCCGTTGCGTGGATTGACCAGCAACACAAGGCATCCCCCAGCAAGCCTTTCTTCTTGTACTGGGCGCCGGGCGGCGTGCACGCACCGCACCAGGTGTTTCCAGAGTGGTCTGACAAATACAAGGGCAAGTTTGACAGCGGCTGGGACGCCTATCGCCAGCGTGTGTTCGAACGGCAAAAGGCCATGGGCTGGATTCCCAAGGACACGATCAATGCACCCAGGCAGCAGGAAATGCAGGCCTGGAACGATGTGCCCGCCGATGAGAAGCCCTTCCACGCGCGGCAGATGGAGGTGTTCGCCGGGTTCCTGGAGCACACCGATACCCAGGCCGGAAAAGTTGTGGACGAACTGGAGCGCCTGGGGCTGCGCAAGAACACGCTGATCTTTTACGTCTTCTCGGACAACGGGGCCTCGGCGGAGGGCATGCAGGGCTCGCTCAACGATGTGGTCGGCCTCAATGGCATCACCGTGCCCCCGCAGAAGAGTATCCAGGCGCTGAACACCATGTACGGCGGCTTGAAAGCGCTGGGCGGGCCCCTGCTGGGCTCGCACTATGCGGCCCCCTGGGCCTGGGCCAGCATGTCGCCGCTGGTGGGAACGAAATTGATGGCCGGCTACTTTGGCGGTACGCGCACGCCCATGGCGATCTCTTGGCCAGAAAAAATCACACCAGACAAGGCGGTGCGCACACAGTTCCACCATGTCAACGACATTGCCTCCACCATTTATGACGTCGTCGGCCTGACGCCGCCGGACACGGTGAACGGCGTCAAGCAGGTGCCCATGGATGGTGTCAGCATGACCTACACCTTTACTGATGCTACGGCCAAGCCACGCAAGACGCAGCAGTATTTTGAGGTGATGGGCAGCCGGGCCGAATATGCGGACGGTTGGTCTGCGGCCGTGATGGGCCCGCGCAAGGCCTGGGTGGCCGATCAGGCCAGCTTGCTGAGTTGGCCAGGCAAGCTCGCGTTCCTGTTGAAATCTCCCTGGATTGGCAACACTTTTGGCTGGATGAAGTGGAAGCCGGAGGACGATGAGTGGTCGTTGTTCGATTTGAAAAATGACTTCAGCCAGGCCACCAATGTGGCCCAAAAATACCCGGAAAAACTGAAGGAACTGAAACAGAAGTTTGACCGTGATGCGCAAGACAACCATGTGCTGCCGGTGGGCACCAGTTTTGTCCGGGTTTTTGACCGCAAGCAAACCGCGCAGACCGAATGGCATCTCGGCCCGGACTTTGCGCGTGAACCGGAGATTGCCGCGCCCAACATCAAATCGCGCGACAACGTGGTTACGGTGGACGCCGATTTTCCTGAGAAGGCCAATGGCGTGCTGCTCAAGCTGGGGAACACGAGCGCCGGCATCACGCTGTTTGTCAAGGATGGCTATCTGGTCTATGAGTACAACGCCTATTCGCTAGACCGCACCATCGTGCGCTCGCCCCAGCGCATTCCAGCCGGGCGTGCCACGGTGGCTGTGGAGTTGACCATGGCTGGCCGCCTGCCCCGTAGCCCGGCCGATGTGTCGCTGCGCATCAACAACCAGGAAGTGGCAACAGGCAAAGTGCCGGTTACCGCTCCTATCGTTTTCACGGTGACGGGAACCATGGACGTTGGCAAAGACGTGGGTGCCCCAGTGTCCCTGGAATACCTGAATCAGGCGCCGTTTGCCTTCAACGGCAAGATCCGGGACGTAGCGATTCGCTACAAGTAAAGGATGAACGCGACCGTCACTCCTGCGCCAGCTAGCGTGGAGGCCGCCCCCCAGGGCATCCACCTGATGGCCAAACCCGTGGGGCCCCTGTGCAACCTGGATTGCAGTTACTGCTTTTACCTGGAGAAGGAGGCCTTCTTTCCCAAGAAGGAGCGCTTCCGCATGAGCGACACGGCGCTGGAAGCCTATGTGCGCGGCTATATCGAAGCGCAGGGCACGCCCGTTGTCGAATTCACGTGGCAAGGCGGCGAGTCCACGCTGATGGGCGTGGACTTCTTTCGCCAAGCGGTGCAGCTTCAAAAGCGCTATGGCGCAGGCAGGACGGTGCGCAACACCTTGCAGACCAATGCCACGCTGATTGATGCGGAGTGGGCGCAGTTTCTGGCCGAAGAAAAGTTTCTGGTGGGCGTGAGTCTGGACGGGCCGCGGCATCTGCACGATGTGCACCGCTACGACAAACAAGGCCGCTCCAGCTTTGATGCCACGGTCCAAGGGCTGCAATTGCTATTGCAGGCCGGTGTGGAATGCAATGTGCTGGTCACGGTGTCGCGCGAGGTGTCCCAGCAGCCCCTGGAGGTCTACAACTTCCTCAAAGAGTTGGGCGTGCGCTACATCCAGTTCAACCCGGTCGTGGAGCGCGTGACGCAAGGCGAGGAAAAGACCATAGGCCTGTACTTTTCCCGGCCGCCCAATTTGTCCGGCGCTGGTTCAGTGACGGCACGGCCGGCCACGGAAGTGGCGACACCGCAAGTCACCGCGCAATCAGTGGAAGCCGGTGCCTATGGTGACTTTCTGATCGCTATTTACGACCAGTGGGTGCGCAACGATGTGGGCGACGTGCATGTCATCAACTTCGACTGGGCGCTGGCGGCCTGGTGTCAGGTTCCGGTGGGCGTGTGCTTGTTTTCCCCGCGCTGCGGCAAGGCGGCCATCGTGGAGCATGACGGCAGTGTCTATTCATGCGACCACTTCATGTATCCCGAATACCGGCTGGGCAATCTTCAGCAGGACGACATCACCACCATGATGCAATCGCCCCAGCAGCAGCGTTTCGGTGCGGCCAAGGAAGAGAAATTGCCTGCGGTGTGCCGCAGCTGCACCTACCAGTTTGCTTGCCACGGCGAATGCCCCAAGAACCGCTTTGCCACCGCACCTAATGGCGAGCCGGAGCTGAACTACCTGTGCCCCAGCTACCTCCAATACTTTCGCCACATCACGCCGTCCATGAATGCGATGGCCAAGCTGCTGGCGCATGGACAACCCGCTGCCTTGGTCATGGACGCGTTCAAAGGGCCGCTGATTGTCAAAATCTAGCCGCCATTTGCCGAACGGGAACAAGCGGTATAGCGAGATACACACCATGGAATTCAGAAAAATGCGGGTTGCCACCAAGCTGTGGATATTCATCGGCTGTGTGATCACGGCCATCGCTGCTGTGTCGGTGGTCGGCTCGGTGCGCGGCAGCAAGATCCTGGCCGAGGGGCGTCAGGCCATTAACGCCACCGCCGACATGGTCAAGATCGCCACCCAGTGGAGCAACCTGACGCAGGCCAACACCCTACGCAACCAAGCCATCATCTTGAGTTCGGAGCCGGCCGTGGAGGCGGCGTTTAAGGACGGCGCGACGGCCACCACCAATCAGATTTCGGAGCTGCAACAGCAGATCGAGGCCATGCCCTTGAATGAGGCCGGTCGGGCGCAGCTGCAAAAAATCACCGAGCTGCGTAAGACGGCGGCCGCGGCACGCGACAGGGCGCGTCAGGCCAGAAATGATGGCAAGACCGACGAAGCCATTGCACTGCTGAATCAGCAGTACCTGCCGAACATGGCCAGCTACGTTGCCGCACAGAAAGACTTTGTCAAGCAGTTGGAACAGCACATGCTGGACTTGCAGGTGGAAACCGAGCAGCGACGAGTGCGCCACACCACCACTCTGGTCAGCGCGTTGGCGTTCATCGTCACAATGATCTTGCTGGGCACTGCCTGGCTGATTCGGTCCATACGAGATCCACTGCAGCAAGCCAATAGCTATGCCGAGCGCATTGCCTGCGGCGACCTGAGCGCGCATATCCATACCACTCGCCAGGACGAGTTTGGCCAACTGCTGCATTCCCTGGGGCAGATGAACGAGTCGCTGGGCCGCATGGTGAGCCAGGTGCGCCAGAGCACCGACAGCATTGCCACTGCCAGCACCGAGATCGCCACTGGTAATAACGATCTGGCGCAACGCACCGAGCAGACCTCCAGCAACCTGCAAAGCACCGCTTCCAGCATGGACCAACTGACCAGCACCGTGCAGCAAAGCGCCGGCAACGCGCGCCAAGCCAGTGCGCTGGCCGCCAGTGCCTCCACGGTGGCGGAGAAGGGCGGCACGGTGGTGCGCCAGGTGGTGTCCACCATGCAGGAGATCAATGCCAGCAGCAAGCGCATATCCGACATCATCGGAACGATCGATGGCATTGCTTTCCAGACCAATATCCTGGCGCTGAATGCTGCGGTGGAGGCCGCGCGCGCCGGCGAACAGGGTCGCGGCTTTGCCGTGGTAGCCAGCGAGGTGCGCAGCCTGGCCCAGCGCAGTGCCGAGGCGGCCAAGGAAATCAAGGGGCTGATAGAAGCTTCGGTGGAACGGGTGGAATCCGGCACCCAGCTGGTGACGGATGCCGGCGCCACCATGGGCGAGATCGTGCAGTCGGTGCGCAAAGTGGCTGCCGTGATCAGCGAGATCACAGCCGCCTCAACGGAGCAGAGTGCTGGCATTGCCCATGTCAACGAAGCTGTGAACCATTTGGATCAGATGACCCAACAGAACGCTGCGCTGGTGGAGCAAAGCGCCGCAGCTGCGGAAAGCCTGCGCGAACAATCGCAACAATTGGCGGATGCCGTGTCGGTCTTCAAGATCAATGACTCGGTCTACCTGTCAGCGTCTTCGATCCACGTGACTGGGCAGCGGAATCTGTTGCCTCCAGCCTAGCGCATCTGCGACGGCACGATGCCGAACCAGCGGCGGCAGCTTCGTGTCAACGCGGACTGCTCGGCATAGCCCAGCATCGCAGTCACTTGGGACAGTGGCAAGGGTGTGGGACTCTTCATCAGTTGCTCGAGCAAGGCGCGACGCACTTCGTCCTTGATGCTGTCGAAGCTATTACCTTCGCTGGCCAAACGACGCTGCAAAGTGCGTGGATGTATGCCCAGCGTCGCGGCAATGTTCTCTTGGCTTGCTTGTTCGGTGCCAAGGAATTGCCGGATCAGTTCACGGACCTTGACCGAGAGGGCCAGGTTGGGCTTGGTGAAGCGCGCATCCAGGTAACTTCGGGTGATTTCCAGCAGCATGGGGTTGTGTAGCGGCAGGGCGCGCGACAGCGCGCTGGTGGGCAGACGAACGGCCGCATAGGGCTGATCGAAATGACATGGGCAGCCAAAAGCACGCGCATAAATGTGCGTCGGAGCCAACTGGGCATGGGGAAACAGCATCAGCTCCGGCCGCGCCTGGCCTTCGCTGAGCTGGATCACGAACTTGAGGATGACGTACAGCGCATGCTCAAAGGCCTGACGCCGCGCCTTGGGGACGGGCATATCGATGGCAAGGCGCAAGTCGGTGAGCTGGGCGTTGCCGTCCACCGGCACGACGGAGACACGCAGGGCAGGGCTTTGCACAAAGGCGTAGACGGCCCCCAGGTGCAAGGCCTCCAGCATCGTGCGCGCATGCTGCATGACCAGCGCGATCGGCCCCAGGATGTCGCTGCCCTGGCTCTGTGCCAGCCTGATGGCAAAGTCAGGGCAACGGGCGTCTTCGGCCGTCTGCTCCAGCAACTGGATGACCGATGCATAGGAAAGCAATCCACCCGGATCGCGCAGCGCCTTGAGCGATATGCGCGCACGGCGGGTTGCCTTGGCCACATCCACGCCCAAAGACCCGGCCAACTCTTCAAAGCCCGAGATTCCGGCGGCGCGGACCATCGTTGTCATCTTTCAGGGTTTTTCATAAGGTGTCGGCTAATGATAAATCATTGTCGGCTCCCGGCAATGCAATTCGGGCCCAGGAAAGTAACCTTGACATGGTCCTATATCCCCCCCAATCGGAGACGAATATCCATGCAGAAATTTGACGTCAAAAAGCTCGACATTACCAACCTCAACACCGCCGTGGACCGCCTACTGGCTGTGACCGAAAACCCCCGGCACCGTTTCATGCTGACGGCCTATGCCCGTCACCGCGCCCTGGAAGTGGCTGGGCGGTACCAGGAAATTGTCAAACCCGACATGATGTCTCCCAACGCGGTCTATCACCTGAAGGCCAACGGCAACGATGTCACGCTCGTCGGACCTGAGCGGATCGCGGGTTTGTACCGGCTATGGGCCCAGACGCACCAGTCCATCTTCTACGTGGAGAGTGAAGAAATCATGATTTCGGATCACTACATCACGTCTGTGACGACGGCCTATCAGCAGGTCACCGGCAAGACTTTGCGCGAGAACAAGTTGCTCAATGCCCTGCCCAAGTTCATTGGACGCAGGCTTATTGAAAAGGCGCTCGCTCAAACAAAGCACGATGTCAACATCAATGACATGTACCTGTACAAAACCGTGGGTGTACAGATGATCTGGCCCTATGACGAGCAAGGTCGCGTGTTGGGTGAGGACATATATGAACCGCTGATCGAGCAGTCCGAATTGTTCAAGCTCGACGCCAAGGATGTCATGACGTCAGAGCAGGCCGCCCAGGCGCTCAACCCTCTCATTCCTGCGCTTCCGTCCTTCGACGAAAAGGTGCATGGCACGAAGGCGCCCCGCGTGGCTTGACCCATTCCTAGATCACCAACGCACAGCGGAGCCGCTGCAACGGCGAATTTCTCATGAAAAGTGCCTGCAGCGATACCCAATACAGCACAGCCAGCTACATAAACAATAGCGACAAGGGGCTGTTCAATTGGGCATCGTTGCGGCTCGGATCGATCAGGGTCTTGGCGTGGCGCCCGGGGTCGCGCAGGGCTTCAGAGGCGTCTTCTACGAGCAGGCTGCTTATCAGCAGCGACTCGTACGTCATTTGTCTTTGCTGTGAGTCCTCTAGCATCGAATCTTGGGTTTGAGGTCAAGGGTGACTGCTACTCGGCGCAGGTGCCAACAGCAGTTCCTTGAGACGGAAGTCGACCGGTGTGGCACCGATCTGGTTGGCCATGAGGGCCTTGAAAAATTCGGGTTCCCGGAAGGGTTCACCGACGGACGTGCCCCGCAACATGATCTGGGTGCCTCGACCGGGGATCCAATCCATGACCAGGGTGTCCCCCTGCATGAGGCGCTTGTGCATCGAGAAGATCTGGCCCATGCGCAGCAGGCTGGGCACCAAGCTTGCCCGGTTGGCACGTTCCAGGTTGTCTTCCACACCGCGGGTAAAGGCACGGCCCAGTTCTTCGGAATCCATGTCACGCAACAGGATCATGTGCAGTCTCTTGGCGCCCGGCGTGGCCATGACGTCTTCAAAGCTGGTGGCGTGCCGCTCCAGGTACAGCGCCACAACGCCCACTTTGAATGGGCCCTTGTAGCGAATGCCGGCACCGTTGAGCAGCAATTTGTGACCCTGTACGTCAACGCTGTCCTCCACCCGCACTCCCTGGATGTCAGTGGCCGCAGGCACTTCGCGCACGAGCGCAGTCAACATCAATGCGCAGATGACGCGTGCCCATGGACGATGCATGGCGCTCAGCACTTGACGGGTACCGCGTCGTGGCGGCTGGGATCGATGAGGATCTTGGCGTGGCGCTCGGGATCGCGCAGCGCTTCAAAAGCGTCATCCACGCCCTCCAATCCCACCACACCGGTGACCAGGTGCTCGCACCGCACCTTGCCCTCGGCAATCATGTGCAAGGCATCGCGGTATTCCAGCGGTGAGTAGCCCATGGAGAAGCGCAAATCGATTTCCTTGTTGTTGCCCATGGCCGGTTCGATCTGGTCGGTTTGCATGCAGACACCCACCACCACGATGCGTGAAAACAGCGGCGCGCCGTCGATGATCTGGTTCAGCACGCCGGGCACGCCCACGCATTCGAAGATGATGGGCTTTTTGGGTGCCAGGCCCAAGGCTTCCGCCAGGCGCCAGGTGTGCCACCAGGGCACGGGCAGCTTGCCAAGTTTTTCGCGCGTACCCACGGCCAGTTCCAGCAGTTCGGGGATGCCGCCGAGGAAGCCGTATTGCTCCCAGGTTGAAAACGGTGACTCATCGGCCGGGTTGATGACCACGTCGGCGCCGCACTGTTTCGCCAGCGTGCGACGGCCTGGCGAAAAGTCGCTGGCAATCACGGTGCGTACGCCCTTGGCCTTGAGCATGCAGATGACGGCCAGGCCCACCGGGCCGCAACCGATGACGATGGCCACATCGCTTTTCTTGACCTCACCGCGGTTGACCGCGTGCAGGCCCACGGCCATAGGCTCGGTCAGTGCTGCCATGTCATTGGACAGTCCGTTGGGCACCGGCACCATCATGGTGTTTTCGACCACGATGCGCTCGGCGTAGGCGCCATGGGAGCGCGCGGACAGGCCTATGCAGTCGATATCGGTCCCCTTGCGCAAAAAGGGCAATGCGCAGACGCGCGTGCCTGCTTTGATGTTTTTAGGTGTGTTGGGGCCATGGTCCAGCACCTCGCCGCAGAATTCGTGGCCGAACACCATGGGCTCACTGGCATCGGGGAAGTTCTTGTAGCCGGCACGGCCGATCAGCTTGCCGAAAAGGTTGCAGTGGTGACGCACGTGCAGATCGGAGCCGCAGATCCCGCAGCACAGCACCTTGAGCAGTACCTGGCCCTCTGCGGGCGTTTGTTCTGGGATAGTGCGAACCGACAGTTCAGCGTTCTGACAGATAACAGCTTTCATGGAAAATTCCTCGCAGAAAAATTGGGGGGAGTAAAGAGTCAGGCGACGCGGCGTGCAGCACGGCGCCAGCCGAAGGCCAGGAAGACGGCCACGAGCAATCCACCCAGCAGCAGGCGGTAGTCGGGTACGACGAGGTCACCGGAGGTGGGTACCAGCAGCAGACGCAGGGCCATCATCTTGTAGGGTTCGATCGGCGCGTAGTCGGGGTCGCTGACAAGCTGGAGGAAATTGCGGCGGCTGGGGTAGCGAATCACCAGCACGCGGCTCCAGTGGTCCATCGCCGGATCGCTGCCGATGGTGATCAGGTTCTGGCCCTGCGTCTCGCTGCCGTAGGAACCACCCACGCCCCCCTTTTTGAGGATCAGGCCCATGGCCTTGTCCTCGTAGAGCAGATTGGCTTCCTTGGGCGTTCCCTTGAATCCCTGGGGCGCACCGGGTACATCGTCGATCTTGTCGTTGTAGCGCATGAGGTTGAGCATGTAAGCCGGTTTGCCATCGTCTGCTTCGGCCCAGGCACGTACGCGACGCAGGATGTCCTGCTTGTCCACATCGGGCGGGAAATGCAGGTTGTGGTCGGCTGCCGCAATGTATTGGTCGATCTCGGCGGCTGTGAGCTTGCCCACAATGAGGGCGGGTTGCTGCCACAGGCAGAAGGCGCCAAAAATGATCAGCAAGGCCAAGCCCAGCTTGAGCATGAAACGGTTGGAGGTCATGGTGTTGTCTCTTTCTTCGATGGGAATGAAAAGGGTTCAGCGAAATGGGTTCAGCGCAGAAAATCCAGCAGCAGCGGATTCACACGCTCGGGCGCTTCGGTGGTCATCCAGTGCCCCACGCCTTCAAGGCGTTCATAGCGCCAGCCGGCCTTGCAGTACGCCTCGGAGCGCACCACCTGGTTTTCCACCAGAAAGCGATCCCTGGTGCTGAACACGCCCATCACCGGCACCTGGACGAAACCGTGGTGGCGGGGGATGAGTAGACCGATGTTGGCGCGGTAATAATTCATGCCCGCCGTCAACCGCCCCGGTGGGGCCATGGCGCGGCGCACATGGGCATATTCATGGGGCGCACCGGCAAACAGGCGAAAGAACCACCAGTCAAAGACGGTGAATAGCCACTCTGCAAAACCACGCAACTGGATCAGTGCGATGTAGTAGCCCTTGAGCTTTTGCATCAAGCCCGCCGTGGTGTAGCAACTGAGGTGGCCGACCGACAACGCCGCGTAGCGCTCTACCCGCTCCTGGTGGCGGATCGTGAATTGCCAGCCTATGAGCGCACCCCAGTCGTGCGCCACCAGGCGCACCTTTTGGACGCCCAAGGCGTCGAGCAGACCAGCCACGTCCTTAAGCAGATTGTCCAGCCGGTAGTCGCGCACCTTTGCAGACATGTCGGTCAGCCCGAAGCCGCGCAGGTCGGGGGCGATCACACGGTAGCCCGCAGCCACCAGGGCGGGGATTTGCGCACGCCAGATGGCGTGGGTGTCGGGGAATCCGTGCAACAGCAGCACATCGGGGCCTTGGCCCTCGACGACCACGTGCATTTCTATGCCGTTGACCTGGAGTTTTTGACTGTGGAATGCCATGCGACCTCTGCGTAAACCTGTGAAACACAAGGCTGCAGATGGTGCCGAGTCATTGCGTGGCGAACGACGTCAGTAGCCGACAGGCTGGAGTCCCCAGCCGTCAAACGCGGGTTATCCCTCGGTGGCGGTAGATAGCTGGACCGAGCGCCGGTATTCGCTGGGCGAAATGCCCAGCACGCGCTTGAAACCGCGGCGAAAGTTGGCCGCATCGCTGAAGCCCAGTTGCAGCGCCACCTCGGTGGTGGAGCCGCCCGGCGCGCACAGCAGCTCGCAGGCGCGCTCGAAGCGCACCTTGTCTGACAGTTCGCGAAAAACCAGGCCCTCTTTCTTGAGATGGCGCTCGATGGTGCGCACCGAGACGTTGACGCGCCGTGCAATGTCTTCAAGGGTAGGTTGGGCGCCGCGTGCCTCGCGCAGCGCCATCATGATGTAAGCGGCCCAGCCCACGTCGCTGCGCGGCGGCGTGCGGCCTAGCGCGGTGCAGCGTTCGTCGATGTCGCGCATCACCTCCTCATTGGCCAGGGGCAGGGGCGCGTCGAGTACGGCCGCGGGCATGATGACACGCAGACCCGGCGGTGCGTCGGGGTTGAAGTGGAAGCGGGCCGGCGCCAGTTCCTGGTAACGATGAAGGTGCGGCGGCGGTGCCATGGCGATATGGAATTCGCAAGCCTGCAGCCGCTCGCCCAACATCAACTGCATCTGGTTGTGGTGCGCCATCACCAGCGCCTCCAGGTAAAAATTCATGCTGACCGGCGACAGTGCCACCAAGGGTGTGTAGGCGGCCTCACCGCCTTCAGGCCAGCGGTGGTAGCGCAGCGTCCAGGTCTCGAGCATGAGGTGGTAGTGGCGGCTGGCCATGCGAAAGAACGCATCCACCGTGGGGCAGCTCACGAGACCATAGCCCAGCAGGTCGTGCGAATTCATCTTCACGCGCCGTCCCACCTCGAAGCCGAGGTCGCTGCGACCACTCTGGCGCGCGGAGGCCTGTAGCAGGCGCTCCACCTCGTCATGGCTGAGCATGGCCTCACGCCCTTCCAGACTTTCGGGCGCAAGACGTGCTTGCGCCAGTACGGAAGCGGTGTCCAGGCCCCAGTCGCGCAGGCATTGCAGCAGCAGATACAGGTAGCGCACCGGCACACGCCGGGTTGAAATTGCCATTGCGGGGTTGTCTCCTTCTCAGGGTTATTCCTGGTCTGTCGCACAGTGACTCGTGACTGTCGGCTCGTGACGTCGCGCAAAAAAACGGCCTGTCGCACCATCTTCACCTGTCCCTGAACCAGGTCACTCCGTGGCCTTGCACCATCGGGACATCCAACAGATGGAGTATCCAATGAGTTTATTCAGCAAAGGGTCGGCAGTTTCCCTATCCTTGTGTGCCCTTTGGGGCCTGCAACTACCGGCCCAGGCCGGTGTTTTGGGCGGCACGGTCATGGACCACGGCCAGCCTCTGGCGGGGGCCATGGTCACAGCATTTTCCGTCGACCAGAAGCGTCGCGACACCGTCTATGCCGATAGCAAAGGACGCTTCACACTGAGTGTGGACTTTGCGGGCGAACTGACGGTGCGGGCCCGCATGCCCTATTACAAGGACGCCAGCGCTAAGGTGGTGCTGCCGTTGATGGCGGCCAAGACGCAGGATTTCGCGTTGGAGCGCCACAGCGTCGCAGCCGAACTGTCGGAAAGCCTGCCCGCTTCGGCCCATCTCACAGCCTTGCCCTGGGGAAACCACAACACGCGCGAAGCCTTCATCAGCCAGTGCAACTACTGCCACCAGATGGGAAACGCGCTGACGCGGGCGCCCAAGGAGGAAAACCAGTGGCGCGACACCGTGAAACGTATGGAGGGTTATTTCGCCATGCTGACCAACCAGGAAGCCAAGGACATCACCCAGGTGCTGGCCCGCGGCTTTGATGGGAAACCCGTGGTCGGCGTGCAAAAACAGATCTGGGACGAGCGCCTGGTGCCGACCAAGATCAAGGAATGGGTTGCGGGCGATCCCATGACCTTCATCCACGACGCCGAAGTGGGCGAGGACGAGGACCTGTATGGTGCCGATGAGGGCCATGACGTGATCTGGCACTTGGACCGCAAGACCGGCAAGATCACCGAATACAAAGAGCCGGATATCGACCTGCCAACCGGTGGTGTTTTTGCGGGTGTGCAACTTCCTATCGGTGTGTTCACGGGCAAGCACGGGCCGCACAGCATGGCCCAGGCCAAGGATGGCAAGTTCTGGATCACCAACGCGCTGTCCAGTACGCTGACCTCGTTCGACCCGGCCACCAAGCAGTTCAAGCTCTATGACATAGGCCGCACCCACCTGTACCCGCACACGGTGCGCATCGACAAGGACGGCATTGTCTGGTTCACCATCGTGGCCTCCAATGAAGTGGCCCGCTTTGATCCCAAGACAGAGCAGTTCACCATCATCCACCTGCCGGAAGAGGGCTTCTGGTCGGGTGTGTCCCACTACCTGTTTCCCTGGGTCCTGAAGATTGCTGCCTGGTTTCCCGGAATGAACATGCAGATGGGTGTCAACCACACCAAGTGGGCGTTCCAGGGGCGCAGCGCTTTCCCCTTCCCTTACGGTATTGACGTCAATCCGGTGGACGGCTCCATCTGGTACGCCAAGCTCAATGCGCACAAGATCGGCCGCATCGACCCCGTGACCCAGGCGGTGACCGAGTTCGACACGCCGCTCAAAGGGCCACGCCGTTTGCGTTTCGACGCCAAAGGCAACCTCTGGATCCCCGCGTTCGACGACAGTGGCATCATGAAGTTCGACACCCAGACTCGGCGCTTCGAGACCTTCAAATTGCCACTGCTGGCGCACAACGAATACGAAGTGCCCTATGCGCTCAACATCCACCCCAAGACAGGCGACGTCTGGATCACCTCCAACATGTCGGACCGCATCTTCCGTTTCGTACCCTCCAGCAAGCAGTTCGTCAGCTACCCGCTGCCGACCCGTGTGACCTGGCTGCGCGACATGGTGTTTACCAAGGACAACGCCGTCTGCTCCAGCTCTTCCAACCTGCCAGCCTACGGTATCGAGGGCGGATTGGCCTCCTTCATCTGCCTCTATCCCGACGGCGAACCGGCCCAGTCCGTCAAGCTGGCCGCGCAATAACCAGGATCACCAGGAGCAACCCATGGATCTGCAGACTTTTTTACTCTACGCCCTGATCACGGTGCTGATGACGCCGCTCCTGCTGGTGTACGGCATCCCCTTCATCCTGGCAGCCAAGCTGTTCAACCACATTGCCAAACGCTGGGCCAAGGATTCCATACGCTTGATCGCAGCCTGTGGCATTGCCGCGCTGGGCATTGCACCCGCCTATGACATCTACCGCGCCCCGTTGCCCATCTACGTCCACCTGCTGCAGGGCGACGGTGTGGGTGCGGGCTTGATGCTGGTCTCGTTTGCCGTGACCTGGGCCCTGGTGGTGCTGCAGGTCAGGCTGCTGTTGCGCAAGCGGGCAAAGCGGCAGCAGGGTTGAGGCCGTGGTGCACCTGTGACGGCACGATGCTGAACCAGCGGCGGCAACGGCGTGGGACTTGCCATCAGTTGCTTGTGCAAGGCGCGGCGCACCTTGCGCGGCAGCACGCCGCTGACGGCGCGCGCCCGCTCAGGTCTTGGGCGGCGGCCGGCCCAGTTTGCGGTACACCGTGGCGCGGCTGATGCCCAGGGTTTGGGCGGCGCGTGCCACATTGCCTTTGGCCTGGTCCACGGCCTGGCGGATCAGCGCGGTTTCCAGGTCTTTGAGTGGCGCCGGGTCGCGCGTCCCTGCCAGGGACCGGTAGTCGCCGGCAAATGCCTCCTGGGCCTTCTCCAGCGGCAGGGCCTGCAGACGCAAGCCGGTCCATAGCGGGATTTCCAGCGTGGCGTGGCTGCGCCGTACCGCGTCGAACAGCATCTGGTAGGGCAGGCCGAAGACTTCGCTGACGTGCACTGCGGGCCCGCCGGGCGTTGTCAGGTGGGGCACCATCTGGCGCGCCACCGGGTTGGCGCCGGTGACCCAGCCGTCGGCGTCTAGGCAGACGATGCCGTCGGCGTCACTGCCCAGCGTGTGGCCGGGCCAGTTCAGGCGCACCATCAGGCTGTGCGGGCGGGCCAGCACCAGGGCGTTTTCGATTTTGCTGGCGGTCTGGGCGACCAGGTGCTTGAGTTCGGGGCGCTCCACGGCTTCGATGCCGGTGAGGTCCAGCATGCCCACACAGGCGCCGTCCGGGCCGAACAGCGGCGCGCCGGCACAGCTGTACACCGAGGTGCTGTGGAAGAAATGTTCTCCACGGTGCAACCACACCGGCTGCAATTCGCGCAGCGCGCTGCCAATGGCGGTGGTGCCCACACTGGCCTCGGACAGGTCGGTGCCTATGCGTGTGATCAGGTCGGCGCGCGGGTCGGTATGGTCGATGGCGCCACTCACGTCCACCACTACGCCGTCGGCATTGGTCAGGATGGCGAAGTAGCGGGTGTTGACGATGGCCCGGCCCAGATGCTCCAGCAATGGCCGGGCGGTTTGCAGCAAGGCCTGGTTGGCGTCCTGCGTGCGGCGCATCTGCTGCGTACTGACCGTGTCGAAGCTGACGGTTTGGTGCGGCTGCAGGCCACGTGCCAGGCAGCGCTGCCAGGAGCGCTCTATCCACGGTTCCACCCAGGGGGCGGGGGCGCTGCTGCGGTCATGCAGCACGGCGTGGCGTGCGCGTTCGATACCCGCCAGCCGCGCGTTCGCGCCGGGCGGTAAAGAGGTCGCAGGGGGGAGGTTCATGGTGTGCACCCAGCCGTTTTGCTGCCCGGATTTTGCGGCCAAAGTGCATCGTTGTGTGCGTTTTCTTGCGGCCCCGTCATTTGCCCGGGGCTGGCACCTCGGCGGCGTGCTGGCTGCGATACTCCCAGCCATGATGACCAGTCTTATGGACAGCGCGGCCACCGCGCTGCAACTTATCGTGTCGCGGGATCCGGGCCTGTGGGCCATCGTGGCCCGCTCCCTCGCAGTCAGCGCCAGTGCCAGCGCCCTCGCCGGAGTGCTGGGGCTGCTGCTGGGCGCCTGGCTGGGGGTGGCGCGCTTTGCCGGGCGTGCCGCCGTACTGGCCGTGCTCAATACTCTGCTGGCGGTGCCGTCGGTGGTGGTGGGCCTGCTGGTCTACCTGCTGCTGTCGCGCACCGGGCCGCTGGGTTACTTGGGCTGGCTGTTCAGCTTCAAAGCCATGGTGCTGGCGCAGGCCCTGCTGGTCTTGCCGGTGGTGACAGCCCTGACGCGCCAAGTGGTGGAGGACGCCGAGGTCGCACACGGCGAACAACTGCAGTCGCTGGGCGCCGGGTCGTGGGCGCGCAGCCTGCTGCTGGCCTGGGATGAGCGCTACGCGCTGCTCACGGTGGCGCTGGCGGCTTTTGGCCGCGCCATTTCCGAGGTGGGGGCGGTGATGCTGGTGGGCGGCAATATCGAGGGCTTCACCCGCGTCATGACCACCGCCATCGCGCTGGAAACCAGCAAGGGCGATCTGCCGCTGGCCCTGGGCCTGGGCCTGGTGCTGCTGGCGGTGGTGCTGTTGCTCAACGCGTTGGTCGCGCTGCTGCGGCGCTGGCGCGAGCGCGCCGAGGGCCGCGCGCTGCCCCGTCTGGCGATGGGGGCGGCGCCATGAGCGCGCTGTTTGCGCTGGACGCGGTAGGCGTGCGCCTGGGCCATCCGCAGCGGGGTGTGCAGGCCCTGCACCAGGTCACGCTGCGCATCCAGCCCGGCGAGCGGGTGGCGCTGATCGGGGCCAATGGCAGTGGCAAGAGCACCCTGCTGCGCCTGTTGCATGGCCTGGTGGCACCCAGTGCGGGGCAGGTGCAGCGCGATGCGCAGGCGCGCCAGGCCATGCTGTTCCAGCGGCCGCACCTGCTGCGCATGTCGGTGCAGGGCAATATCGCCCTGGGCCTGTGGCTGCGCGGCACCCCCTGGCGTGCGGCGCAGCAGCAGGCACTGGTGGCACTGCAACGGGTCGAATTGGCCGGACTGGCCCAACGTCAGGCGCGCGCGCTGTCGGCGGGGCAGCAGCAGCGGGTGGCATTGGCACGGGCCTGGGCCCTGCAGCCGCAGGTGCTGCTGCTGGACGAACCCACTGCCAGCCTGGACCCGCACGCCAAGCGCGAGGTCGAAGCCCTGGTGCAGGAATTTGCGCAGCAGCGCGCCGACATGACCCTGGTGTTTGCCAGCCACAACCTGGGCCAGGTCAAACGCCTGGCCAGCCGTGTGCTGTACCTGGAGCGCGGGCAGGTACTGGCCGATTTGCCGGTGCAGGATTTTTTTGGTGGGACGCTGTTGGCCACGCAGTACCCCGCCGCCCATCTGTTTGTCAAAGGGGAGTCGGTGTGATGTTTTGGAAGCGTTTTAGGCCTCTGGCCCTTGTGCGATGTGCGCTTGTAGCTACTGTTTTTGTAGCATTTGGGGCGGTGCAAGCGCAGGCTATCGTGGTTGCGTCGACCACCTCCACCGAGCAGTCAGGCCTGTTTTCCCATCTGCTGCCGGCCTTCACGCAGGCCACCGGTATTGCCGTCAAGGTGGTGGCGGTGGGCACCGGGCAGGCCATTGACATGGGTCGGCGCGGCGATGCCGACGTGCTGTTCGTGCACGACCGTGAGGCCGAGGACAAGGTGGTGGCCGAAGGCTTCGCCGTCAAGCGCTTCCCCGTCATGTACAACGACTTTGTGCTAGTCGGCCCGGCGGCCGATCCGGCCAAAGTGCGCGGCCATGACATAGTGGAAGCGCTAGTGCGGCTGGCGCGTGCCAATGCCGGCTTCATCTCGCGCGGCGACAAAAGCGGCACCCACGCGGCCGAACTGCGCTTCTGGAAAATGGCCGGCCTGTCGGATGCCAAAGGGGGTGGTTACCGAGAGTGTGGCTGCGGCATGGGGCCGGCGCTCAACATGGCGGCCAGCACCGGCGCCTATGTGCTGGCGGATCGGGGCACCTGGCTTGGTTTCAAAAACCGGGCTGACCTGGCGGTGCTGGTGGAAGGCGACAACCGGCTTTTCAACCAGTACGGTGTGATGCTGGTCAACCCGGCCAGGCATCCCCATGTCAAGGCGGCGGACGGGCAGAGGTTTGTTGACTGGGTGCTCTCCGCACCCGGCCAGGCCGTCATCGCGGGCTACAAGATCGGTGCAGAGCAGTTGTTCTTTCCCAATGCGGGAAGCAATCGCTAGGCGGATTCGAAGTTCGAGTCGTCCAGCAACGGGTCCGGCGCGACTACGGGCAGGTGCAGGACAAAGCAGGCGCCGCGTGGTTTGGTGTTGCGCGCCTGGATCTTGCCGCCCAGGTTGTGGGTGACGATGTTGTGCACCACGCTCAGGCCCAGACCCATGCCGCCGCGCCCCATGCGCGTGGTGAACAAGGGGTCGAAGATGCGGGGCAGGATTTCCTCGGCAATGCCGCAGCCGTTGTCGCTGACGGTAATCTCCACCTGGTCCCGCTGCAGATAGGCTTGCACCGTGATTTGCCCGTTGGGCCGGTTGTCAAAGGCATGCACCACGGCGTTGTCGAACAGGTTGGCCAGCACCTGGCGCAGCAGGTCCGGGTAGCTCGTAAGGTAGATGCCTTCGGGAATCAGGTTGACCAGTTCTACCTTCATGCCGTGGCTGCTGGCCGGAAATCCGCTTGCCAGATCGGCGGCAAGATCGAGCAGGTCGAAGGTGCTGATCCTTTCGCTGGAGTCGCTCTCGGCGACTTTCTTGAAAGAGGTCACCAGCTCGGCTGCACGCGCCAGTGAGCGCTCCAGCACCTCGCTGGCCTCGCCAGTGCTGGCCAGGAAATCGGTCAGTGTGGATTTGCGCAATTGCCCGGCGTCGGCCTGCTGCTGCAGGTCGCGCACGCGTTCGCTGATGGTGGAGCCAATGGTCAGCGCGTTGCCGATGGGGGTGTTGAGCTCGTGCGCCACACCGGCCACCATGCGGCCCAGCGACGCCAGCTTCTTGCTCTCCACCAGATCGTGCTGGGTCTGGCGCAGGTTGCTCAGTGTGATGGAGAGCGTGTGGTTGGCGTCGGACAGTTCCCGGGTGCGTTCGGCCACGCGGGACTCCAGCACCTCGGCATGGCGGGCAATTTCGGTCTCGGCCTTCTTGCGCTGCGCGTTCTCCGAGCGCAGGTCCTCGTTCACGGTCTGTAGTTCACCCACCAGCTTGCCCAGCGCGCGGCGCGTGTTCTCCAGACTGTGGCCCACGCGGCCCAGTTCGTCGTCGCGGTGCCATTCCAGCGCTTCGTTCAGGCGTCCTTCGGCCAGGGCTTCGGACTGCATGACCAGCTTGTCCACCGGCCGCGTGAGCCGCAGGTGCAGCGCAATGAAAATGAACAGCACAGCGGCCGCACCGATATAGGCCGTGCGCCACAAAAAGCGCTGTTGGGCCGCCGCAGTGGCAGCGGCAACGCCGTCTTCGTTGACCTGCACAGAGACCGTGCCCAGGATATTGCCCTGCATCCGGATGTCGCGCGAAGCCGTGGGCACATCGGTGTGTTTGGCCAGGCCGCGCTCCAGAAAGACCTGGCTCTCGGGCAGGCGTTTGACCACGATGCGCGAGACCTTGGGGTCTTCCATGATCTTGTCGATCAAGGGCTCGGCAAACAGCGGTGCCAGCTGCCACAGCGGTTCGCGCAGCGAGACGGCCAGCAGGTCGGCGTAGCGGTCGCGGTCGCTGATCAGCTCTTTGGACAGGCGCGCTTGAACGTCCGCCTTTTCATAGACGAAAGCAATCCATGACGGAATGAGCAGGCCCAGCAACACGGCCAGCAGCAGCACATACCGGAGGGACAAATTTCTGGGCGAAAAACGGCGCATGTATCAACGACGACTTTTTTTGGCAGCTTACCAACAAAACCCCTAGAGATTGCGTGCAATGGCCACCGATTGGCAAACAAAAGGCCTGCGGGCGGCGTTTCCAAGGGTTTGCACCAAGCCCATGTTCCCCAGGAAAACCCGGTCAGGCGGACAGGGTGCGTCCCAGCGCCGTGGCTGCCTCCATGAGGCGAGGCACCTGCTGCAGTGCCTGGGGCAGTGCCATGCGTACGGCAGGGGCCTGCAGGGCCACCGCGCAGCGCACCAGCCGGCTGCCGGGTTGCACCACGGGGACGGCCACGCAGACCAGGCCGTCGACAAACTCTTCGGCATCCACCGCATAGCCCTGGCGCTTGATTTGCGCCAGTTCGTCTTCGAGCGCGCTGCGCCGGGTCAGGGTGGTGGCGGTGTAGCGCGTCAGCGGCAGGCCTTCGAGTAGTGCAGCGCAGCGTGCCGGTGCCAGGTGTGCAAGAAACAGCTTGCCGCTGGCCGAGCAGTGGATGGGCACACGCGTGCCGGGCTTGAGTTCCAGGCGCAGCGGGAAGGCCGACTCGACCCGGTCCAGGTACACCACATCGGCACCGCTGAGCGCGGTGAGGTTGCAACTTTCGCCCACATCGGCGACCAGTTGGCTCAGCACCGCGTGGCGCACCGCGCGGTGGGTGTCGGCTCCCAGAATGTTCTCGGCCAGTTGCGCCAGGCGTGGTGTCGGTGCGTAGAGGCGGCTGCCCGGTGTGCGTGCCACCAGGCCGCCGGCTTCCAGTTGGGCCAGCATGCGGTGTACGCTGGGTTTGGGCCAGCCGCTGGCGCGCACGGCATCGGCCAGGCTCAGGGGCTGGCCTTGGGCGCAGAGGATTTCCAGCAGCTCAAACAGGCGCAGGCTGGGGGCTTGTTTTTCCATAAGTTCCGAAATTCGAGACTAATTAAAACATTATTTCGAGATAAATTGTGTTCCTGACTATGCTCATGCCCAAAAGGCGGAGACATGAACCATTCTTTCCAAAACGTGGTGCTGACGGGGGCCTGCGGCGGCTTGGGCCAGGCGCTGGCACGAGCGCTGCTGGCCCGGGGCGCTCATGTGGCCCTGGTGGGCCTGCAGCGCCCGGTGCTCGAAGCACTGGCGGTAGCGGCGCCGCAGCGCTGTGCCATTTACACGCCCGATGTGGCCGACAGCGCGGCCATGCAGGCCTGCGCGGCCGATTGGGTGGGGCGCTTCGGCATGCCCGATCTGGTGATTGCCAACGCCGGTGTGGCGGGCGGTTTTGACACCGCGCAGGCCGATGACCTGGCCGTGATGCGCCGCATGCTGGAGATCAACCTGCTGGGCGTGGCCACCAGCTTCCACCCGTTTGTGGCCGCCATGCGCGCGCAGGGCCACGGCGCGCTGGTCGGTGTGGCCAGCCTGGCCGGCTGGCGCGGCATGCCCGGCAATGGCGCGTACTGCGCCAGCAAAGGCGGCCTGATCCGTTATCTGGAGAGTCTGCGCGCCGAGCTGCGCGGCAGCGGCGTGCGCGTGCACACCGTGAGCCCCGGCTACCTGCGCACGGCGCTCACGGCCGGCAACCGGTTTGTCATGCCCGGCTTGATGGAACCCGATGCTGCCGCGCAGGCCCTGTTGCAGGGCGTGGCCCGCGGGCGCGAGCACATTGTGTTGCCGCGGCGCATGGGCTGGCTGTCGCGGGCCCTGTCCTGCCTGCCGGAGGCCTTGCACGACCGCATCCTGTTGGGTCAGCCGCGCAAGCCGCGCGTGGGCGAGGCGGGTGCCACCGCCATTCCCGGCCTGCCGAAACACCCCACCGAATCCTGAATCGCATTAGAAAAACCCGAGGAGACTATTCGCATGCGCATCGACACCCGTACCCAGATCGCCGTGATCGGCGCCGGCCCCAGTGGCCTGGCGGCCGCGCGCAGCCTGCAGAAGCTGGGCATCCCTTTCCAGGGCTTTGAGACGCACACCGATGTGGGCGGCCTGTGGAATGTGGACAACCCGCGCAGCACAGTCTATGAATCAGCCCACCTGATCTCCAGCAAGACCACCACCGAATTTGCCGAGTTCCCCATGCGCGCAGACGTGGCGGACTACCCCAGCCACAAGGAGATGCGCCAGTATTTCTTCGACTTTGCCGAACACTTCGGCCTGCGCCAGCATTACCACTTTGGCGCACGCGTGCAAAAAACGGTGCCGGTGGGCGAGGGCGCGTCGCCGCTGTGGCGTGTGGAATGGACCAGCGCCGATGGCCAGACCCGCAGCGCTGAATTCAAAGGCATCGTGATTGCCAACGGCACCTTGTCCGAACCCAATATGCCCAAGTTCCAGGGCCAGTTCGACGGCGAGCTGATCCACACCGCCGCCTACAAGAGCGCCGAGCAGTTCCGCGGCAAGCGCGTGTTGGTGGTGGGCGCCGGCAACTCGGGTTGCGACATTGCGGTGGACGCGGTGCACGCGGCCGACAGTGTGGACATCTCGGTGCGCCGTGGCTACTACTTCGTGCCCAAGTACGTGTTCGGCAAGCCGGCCGACACCGTGGGCGGCAAGATCCAGCTGCCGGCCTGGCTCAAGCAGAAGGTGGACAGCACCGTGCTGCAGTGGTTCACCGGCGACCCGGTGCGCTTCGGCTTTCCCAAGCCCGACTACAAGATGTACGAGTCGCACCCCGTGGTGAACTCGTTGATCCTGCACCACCTGGGTCACGGCGACATCCATGTGAAGGCCGACATTGCGCGCTTCGACGGCAAGACGGTGCACTTCAAGGACGGCACGGCTAAGGACTACGACATGGTGCTCTGCGCCACCGGATACCGCCTGCACTACCCGTTCATAGCCAAGGAGCTACTGAACTGGCAGGGCATGGCGCCGCAGCTGTACCTGAACATCCTTTCGCAGCGCTTCGACAACCTGGCGGTGCTGGGCATGATCGAGGCCAGCGGCATTGGCTGGCAGGGCCGCTACGAACAGGCCGAGCTGGTGGCACGTTTCTTTGCCGCGCAGGCTGCAGGTTCGCCCAAGGCCGACGCGATGCGCCGCACCAAGGCCGGTCCCACGCCCGATCTGTCGGGCGGCTACAGCTACCTCAAGCTGGAGCGTATGGCCTACTACGTGCATAAGGACACTTACCGCAACGCCGTGCGCGCGGCTGCGGCGTCCCTGGCCTGAGTCCACCCATTCTTTTTGAAAGGTCAGCCATGCTGCCTGTTGACGAAGTCCGTCTCCATTTCAATCCGGCCTCACTGGCCATCCTCAATGTCGTGCTGGCCTTTCTGATGTTCGGCATTGCGCTGGACACGCGGGTGGCTGACTTCAAACGCGTGCTGCGCATGCCGGTGGCCATGGGCGTGGGTGTGGCGGCGCAGTTCATCATGCTGCCGGCGGTCACCTTCTGCCTGACGCTGCTGTTGCAGCCGGCACCCAGCATTGCCTTGGGTATGATCCTGGTGGCCTGCTGCCCGCCCGGCAACATCAGCAACATCCTGACGCACCGCGCCAAGGGTAATGTGGCGCTGTCGGTGTCGATGACGGCGCTGTCCAATGCGCTGTCCATCGTGCTGATGCCGCTGAACTTTGCGTTCTGGGGTGGCATCCATCCGACCGCTTCGGCGCTGCTGAAAACCATTGCGCTGAGCCCGACCGAGATGGCCGGCCACATCGTCATCATCATCGGCCTGCCGTTTGTCATTGGCGTGGCCTGTGCCGAGCGCCTGCCCAAACTGGCGGAAAAGATCCGCAAGCCGGCGCGCATCCTGAGCTTCCTGTGCCTGATCGCCTTCATCGTGGGCGCAGTGGCCGGCAACTGGCGCTACTTCCTGGACTATGTGGGCCTGGTGCTGCTGGCCGTGGTGCTGCATGACGCGCTGGCCTTTGCTACTGGTTATGTGTGCGCGCGCGCTTGCAAGCTGTCGGACTATGACCGCCGCGCGGTGTCGATTGAGGTGGGAATTCGCAATTCCGGCCTCGGGCTGGTGCTGATCTTCAGCTTCTTTGGCGGTCTGGGCGGCATGGCCGTGGTGGCCGGCGTGTGGGGCTTCTGGGACATTGTGGCCGGCATGGCACTGGCCGACTGGTGGGGCCGGCGGCCCCCGGTGCAGCCTGTTGAGGGAGTGGTGGCGTGAGCCCCGCCTGGCCGCCCGAAGGGGCTCGCACCGCAGGCTATCAGGCCGGAGGTGTATCCATCCATCCTGCAAAGCGAATTTTCATTACCGGCGCCGACGGTTTCCTGGGCCGTGGGCTGGTGGCCGCGTTGGCACGCGAAGCTGGTGTACAGACCGTAGTCGCTGCCGACGTGCGCGAGGTGCCGCAGGAGCGGCGCCTGCCTGGCGTGATCTATGTGGTGCAGGACGTGCGCGACCCGGCGCTGGGGCAGACGCTGGCCACCCATGCCATCGACACTGTGGTGCACCTGGCGTCCATCGTCACGCCGGGTAAGGATTCCAACCGCGAATTTGAATATTCGGTCGACGTGCTGGGCAGCCGCAATGTGCTGGACGCCTGCGTGTCCCACGGCGTGCAACACATTGTCGTGAGTTCCAGCGGCGCGGCCTACGGCTACCACGCCGACAACCCGGCCTGGCTGCGCGAGAGCGACGCGCTGCGTGGCAACACCGTGTTTGCCTATTCCGACCACAAGCGGCTGGTCGAAGAGATGTTGCTCGAATACCGTCAAAAGCATCCGGCGTTGGCGCAGACCGTGCTGCGCATTGGCACCATCCTGGGGGAGCGGGTAGATAACCAGATCACCGTGCTGTTTGAGAAGAACCGGCTGCTGGCCATCCAGGGCAGCGAAAGCCCGTTCGTCTTCATCTGGGACGAGGACGTGACCGGCGCCATCCTGCACGCGCTGCGTACGCGCCGTGCCGGCTGCTTCAACCTGGCCGGCGACGGTGCCCTGCCGTTGCGTGAAATCGCCCAGCGCCTTGACAAGCCGCTGCTGGTGCTGCCTGCATGGCTGCTGAAGACGGCGCTGGCCATGGGCAAAGCCCTGGGTGTGAGTCGCTACGGTCCCGAGCAACTGGACTTTTTGCGTTACCGCCCGGTGTTGCTCAACACCGCGCTGAAGACTGACTTCGGCTATGTGCCCGGCAAGACTAGCAGCCAGGCCTTCAACGCCTTTGTGCTAGCGCGCATTGCGCAAGGCCGCCCGCTGACGCAGACCGGAGGACACCGTTGAGCAATGTCAAAGCCCTGAGCCGGGGTGATCTGTTGCGCGCATTGGCGGTGGTGGTGATCTGGGGGCTGAATTTTGTGGTCATGAAGGTCGGCCTCAAAGGACTGAGCCCGATGCTGCTGGGCGCGCTGCGTTTTGCGGCGGCGTCGTTGCCGTTCCTGTTGTTTGTACGCAAGCCCAACTTGCCGTGGCGCTTCCTGGCCGGTTACGGGCTGGCGCAAGGGTTGGGGCAGTTCGGCTTTCTGTTCTGGGGTCTGCAACTGGGCATGACGGCCGGCATGGCGTCGGTGGTCATGCAGATGCAGGCGTTTTTCACACTGCTGCTGGCGGCACCGCTGTTGGGTGAGCGCGCGCGCGGCTGGCAGTGGTTGGGCCTGGCGCTCGCGCTGGCCGGCCTGGTGACCATAGGCATGGCGCATGGGCAGGGGCCCGGGCAGATGACGTTGGTGGGCTTTGTGCTGACGGCCTGCGCGGCCTTCATGTGGGCCGTGTCCAACCTGGTGGTGCGCTTTGCGCACCGGCATGGCGCGTACGAGCCGTTCAATTTCATCGTCTGGACCAGCGTGTTCCCGGTGCTGCCGTTTTTGCTGCTGGCCGTGTGGGCGGAGGGCTGGAGTCAGGTGGTGATGGAGGTGCGTGGCATGGACCTGGCGGCAGTGTTGTCGGTGGCCTATCTGGCGCTCTTGGCCACGCTCCTGGCTTATGCGCTGTGGACGCGCCTGTTGCAGCGCCATCCGGCCGGGCGGGTGACGCCGTTCTCCTTGCTGGTGCCGGTGGTCGGGCTGGCTGCTGCCGCGGTATTTTTTGGCGAAGTGCCCTTGCCGTTGCAATGGGCCGGTACCGCGGCCGTGTTGCTGGGGTTGGTGGTCAACCAGACTGGCGGCTGGGTGGTGGCGCGCTGGACGCAAAAAGCGGCGCTCAAAGTCTAAATTTGTTTCCGTTCCCCCTGAGCCTGTTGAAGGGCTTCGACAGGCTCAGGGGGAACGGTATTCTCAATGGCCTGCTCGCAGGGGCTGCAACAGCACCACCAGCGCCCCGGCGCCACCCTGCGCGGGCGGGGCCTGCACAAAGGCCACCACCTCGGATTTCTGCACCAGCCAGCGGTGCACCTTGTCTTTGAGCACTGGGGTTTTGCCCGGCGAGCCCAGGCCCTTGCCGTGCACCACGCGCACACAGCGCAGGCCTTGCCTGTGGGCCTCGCGGATAAAGTCCGTCAACGCCTCGCGGGCCTCGTCGCTGCGTAGGCCATGCAGATCGATCTGCTTCTGAATGCTCCACTTGCCCCGGCGCAGTTTCTGGGTCACGTCGGCACCGACGCCGGGGCGGCGAAAGCTCAGGTGCTCGTCCGTGTCGAGCAGGGTGGTGACATCCACGTCGTCACTGATCGCCTCCTGCAAGGCGGCGGCTTCGTCCAGCTTCTGCTGTTTGGGAATGGGCGGCGGGGGTGCGGGCGCCAGCTTGGCGCGGCCCGTGTCTGCCAGGGGTTGCACCTTGCCCACGGCGTTCTGGAACAGGTTGTGCTGGGTGGCCAAGCGCTTGGCATCGGCGGCCTGCTGCGCGGCCAGCGCGGCTGCTTGCTGGGCCTGTGCGTCAATGGCCTTTTTGACCAGCTTGAGGTCGGCCAGGGACTGGATCTTCATAGCAAGCCTTTCTCGGCCATGGACAGCGCCTGGCCCGGCGCCACGATGATGTGGTCCAGCACCCGCACGTCGACCAGCGCCAGCGCGGCTTTGAGGGTTTGGGTCAGCGCCTCGTCGGCGCGCGAGGGTTGCACCGTGCCGCTGGGGTGGTTGTGCGCCAGCACCACGGCCGCTGCCTGGTGGTGCAGGGCGCGGATGACGACCTCGCGCGGGTAGACCGAGGTCTGCGTCAGCGTGCCGCGAAACAGCTCTTCCATGGCCAGGAGGCGGTTCTGGGTGTCCAGAAACAGCACCGCAAACACTTCATGGCCCCGGGACGCCAGGTGCAGTTGCAGGTAGTGCTGCACGGCCTGTGGATCGGCAAACACGGTGCGCTCCTGCAGCCGCTGGGCCATGGCGCGGCGCGCCAGCTCCAGCACGGCGACGATTTCGGCGCGCTTGGCCGGCCCCAGGCCCTTGACGCGTTTCAGGTCGTCTGCCGTGGCGCCCAGCAGGCCCGCGATGCCGCCAAAACCGGCATTGCCGCCCTCGTTGACGCAGTGGCCCTGCAGATGCAGCAATTCCTCGGCCATTTGCAGCACGCCCTTGCCCTGGATGCCGGTGCGCAGCAGCAGGGCCAGCAGCTCGGCGTCGGACAAGGCGGAGGCGCCGCGTGCCAGCAGTTTTTCACGCGGGCGGGCGTCGGCGGGCAGGTCTTTGAGGGGCATGGCGGGGTGGATGGGTGCGGGGAAGCCCGACTTTCTACAATAGAGGCCAGTTTATCGGGACTTTTATGACTTCATCGCCTCCCCGCATCCAGGCGGGCTCCTTCCTGACCCTGCATTACCGGCTGGGCGGGCCCGCCGGGGACATCATCAACACCTTCGACGGCAAACCCGCCACCCTGAGCTTGGGCACGGGGGAACTGTCGCCTGCTGTGGAGCAGTGCCTTATCGACCTGGAAGAGGGCGTGCGCAAGACTTTCGAGCTGCCCGCCGGTGCCGCCTTTGGCGAGCGCAACCCCGACATGCAACAGTGGCTGGCGCGCAAGGTGCTCACGCAGATGGGCGACCCCAACGAGACCTACCACGTGGGCGATGTGGTGCAGTTCCCCACCCCGGACGGCCAGGGCCAGTTTGCCGGCGTGGTGCTGCAGCTGCGCGATGACGATGCCGTGCTGTTCGACTTCAACCACCCGCTGGCCGGCCAGCCGGTGACGTTTGAAGTGCATGTGATTGGGGTGCTATGAGCGCAGGGACTACCGCCACCGTGCTGCCGGAAGAGATCATCCTGGCAGAGCCGCGCGGCTTCTGCGCGGGGGTGGACCGCGCGATCGAGATCGTCGAGCGTGCGCTGCACAAGTTTGGCAGCCCCATCTATGTGCGCCACGAGATCGTGCACAACACCTATGTGGTCAATGACCTGAAACAGCGCGGCGCCATCTTCATCGAGGAACTGGACGAAGTGCCGCCCGGCGCCACGCTGGTGTTCTCTGCCCATGGTGTGAGCCAGGCGATCCAGAAAGAGGCCGAGCGTCGGGGCTTCCGTATCTTTGACGCCACCTGCCCGCTGGTGACCAAGGTACATGTGGAAGTGGCCAAGCTACACAAGGAAGGTTATGAGTTCATCATGATCGGCCACAAGGGCCACCCCGAGGTGGAAGGCACCATGGGCCAGCTCGACAGCGGTATCCACCTGGTCGAGGACGTGGAAGACGTGGCGCGTGTGCAGCCCAGCCAGACCGAAAAACTGGCCGTGGTGACGCAGACCACGCTGAGCGTGGACGACGCCGCCGACATAGCCGCCGCCGTGAAGGCACGCTTCCCGCAGGTGCGCGAGCCCAAGCAGCAGGACATCTGCTACGCCACGCAGAACCGGCAGGACGCCGTCAAGGTCATGAGCCCGCAGGTAGACATCGTGATCGTGGTCGGTAGCCCGACCAGCTCCAACAGCAACCGCCTGCGCGAGGTGGCGAAGAAGCTGGGCACCGAAAGCTATATGGTGGACAGTGCCGAAGAGCTGCAAGCCGAATGGTTTGAGGGCCGCGCCCGCGTGGGCCTGACTGCCGGCGCTAGTGCCCCCGAGATCCTGGTGCGCGCCGTCATCGACCGCATCAAGGCGCTGGGCGCCGTGTCGGTACGCAAGATGGACGGCATCGAGGAAACGGTGAAGTTCCCCTTGCCCAAGGGCCTGCGGATGGATGCGTAATTGCTATTTAATTGATAGCTGCTTGCACAATAGAATAAAGGGCTAGAGCCCATTTTTGCTTAAAAATACGGAACAACCATGTTAGACATCACCTTGCTGCGCAAAGACCTGGATTCGGTCATTGCACGCCTGCAAACGCGCAAGAACCCGCAAGCCTTCCTGAACGTAGACGCATTTACTGCGCTGGAGTCCGAACGCAAGACCATCCAGATGCGCACCGAGGAGATGCAGGCCAAGCGCAACACGGTCAGCAAGCAGATCGGCATGCTCAAGGGCAAGGGCCAGCACGCCGAGGCAGACGCCGCCATGGCCGAAGTCGCGGGCCTCAAGGCCGAGCTGGAAGCCTCGGCCACTCGCCTGGATGCCATCCAGGCCGACATGCAAACCCTGCTGCTGGCCGTGCCCAACCTGCCGCATGAGAGCGTGCCCGTGGGTGCCGACGAGCAGGGCAATGTGGTGGTGCGCAGCTGGGGTACCCCCAAGACCTACGACTTCGAAGTCAAGGACCATGTCGATCTGGGTAACCCGCTGGGGCTGGACTTCGAGATGGGCGTCAAGCTCACCGGCGCACGCTTCACCGTGATGAAGGGGCAGATCGCCCGTTTGCACCGAGCCCTCGCCCAGTTCATGCTGGACGTGCAGACCCAGGAGCACGGCTACACCGAGTGCTACACCCCCTACATCGTCAACGGCGACAGCCTGCGCGGCACCGGACAACTGCCCAAATTTGAAGAAGACCTGTTTGCCGCCAAGAAAGGCGGGCAGGAAGGCGAGGCACAGCCGGACCACACCGCGCTGTACCTGATCCCGACCAGCGAGGTGTCGCTGACCAACTTTGTGCGAGATGTGGTCTCCGCCGAGACCGATCTGCCGATCAAGCTCACCGCCCATACCCCGTGCTTCCGTTCCGAAGCTGGCAGCGCCGGGCGCGACACGCGCGGCCTGATCCGCCAGCACCAATTCGATAAGGTCGAGATGGTTCAGATCGTGCACCCCGAGAAGAGCTACGAGGCACTCGAAGCCATGGTCACGCATGCCGAGGCCATCCTGCAAAAGCTGGGCTTACCGTACCGCGTGATGAGCCTGTGTACCGGCGACATGGGCTTTGGTGCCAGCAAGACCTACGACCTGGAAGTCTGGCTGCCCGCGCAGAACACCTTCCGCGAGATCAGCTCGGTCTCCAACTGCGAAGCCTTCCAGGCGCGCCGCCTGCAGGCCCGCTTCAAGAACGCCCAGGGCAAGAACGAACTGGTGCACACCCTGAACGGCTCCGGCCTGGCCGTGGGCCGTGCGCTGGTGGCGGTTTTGGAGAACTACCAACGCGCGGACGGCACCGTAGAGGTGCCGGAAGTGCTGCGCCCCTACATGGGCGGCGTGGCCGTTCTGAAGGCCTGATAGAATCACGCCTTCGTTTCGACCGACGCGAATCCAGGAGAGATGGCAGAGTGGTCGAATGTACCTGAGTCGAAATACAGTGCGTCTTCTCGTCGGGTGCTAAACGAGTATTGATTTATATAGGTTTTTTAAGTTTTTGCAGCTCAAAAAGTTTGCAAAGACTTGCAAAGATTGCAAAGTTTTGAGACCACTTTGATGCCGGAGACGGCGTTAGCGGCTTTGCAAAGGTTCAGGAAGAGTGGCAGAGTGGTCGAATGTACTTGACTCGAAATCAAGCGTAGGGGCGACCCTACCGTGGGTTCGAATCCCACCTCTTCCGCCATGACAAACGGTCTGTTGCTACATAAAAAATAGCAACAGGCCGTTTTTCTTTGCAAATCCGGCCTTAAAGTGGACGCATAAAGCGGCCACCTGTTCACGTCTTCCTCTCTCGACGACGACTATGACGACGAAACAGGCTTGATAGTCGAGACAGTGGCTGGCGCATGCAACTGCGTCATCTTCTTGTGCGACTGTTTCAGTTTGAGTTGGTCAGCACTGGCCGTTGCCTGCGCCCCTATCTGTTTGGCCTTGTCCCGTGCCTGCTTTGCAGTGTCTTTCAGTCGTTTAACCCGACTCTCTTCTGCGCTCGGCTGTTCAATCTCGATCAGTTTCATATCTGTAAGTCCCCCCAATAAACTTGTATTTATCGGGGGAGACTCACGCGGCTATTGAACTAATACAGGTACGGACACCACATTGCCACGCCCGTACTGCGCCTCCAGCATGCTGCGTGCTGCAATCGGATTCATTGCATCAACCTGTGCCCAAGTCACCATCGTGCCATGGCCACTGGGTGACGGTACACGTACCCTTGCTCCGTAAGTTTTCATGGCTTACTTGCGCTTCTTGGTGAAACCAGCACTCAATGCACCGCTGACCGATTCAATCTGAGGATCCAGTTCACCGGCATTCACCGCAGTTTTAATGAGTTCTAGTGTCGCCACCAGATCATCCATATCAGCCACTTCGATGGCATTCTTGCCCTTTGCGATTTCCAGAGCCTTGGCGCCGTAGCGCAATGCCAGAACCAGTTTGCCATTTGGCGCTGTAAACCACATCGGTTTAACGCGCTTGGCAGTCTCGACCTGTGTGCGAATACCAGATTCGGGATTGATGACAAATTTCACCGTTTTTGCTGCATAAACGTCACCTGTATTCGCGGCTTTTGCCAGCGCAATCTGGTGGGCCAAAGCGCCAGTCAGCTTTGCGCGACGCAGGATGGTCGGAGATTTGCGGTCTGCTTGAACGCTCACGAGTTTAAGTTTTGCCAATGCTGTCATGAATTTGCTCCTAAAGTGATAGCAAGTTCTATTGTGTTTTCGGACAGCGAAAAGGTCGACCAGAGATTGCTTTCTCCAAGAAATCATTTGATCAAGCAGCAGATCGTGGGACTTGCGCCACGAATTGATGAACTCTGCACCAGTAAGCCAGCTTGCTACTGAAAGATGTGAATTGATTGTCGGTAAACACGACGGGCGAGTACTCGCCCCCCGCCCAGCAGGCAAAGCCTTGATCAAGGGCTAATACAACTTCCCCGTTTATCGGATAGGAAACTGCTGGCGTGAGTGTCAAAATTGCGATTCCAGTCGATCGAGACTTCGGCTCACTGGAAGTCAGCCCGCAAGTTCTGAAATTCCATTCCCTAACCCTTGCATAGTAAAAACTCTCTCATCCCATTAGGAAATCGATGATTGCTAAACGACGAGACTTCAAGCTTTTCACTCGCTTCAGCGCTTTGCTCGCGGCTGTGATGTTTTGCTACTTGCCACATTTGACATTTGCAGGTTGGATTTCCGTTGATCAGGCTACCGACACGGGCGTCTTTGTCAGCGACAAGGTAGATGGTCGTCGTTACCAGGGTCCTTACAACAATGGCAGAGGTGGGGGAGGTGAAGCCGTCATTGAATGGCCCAGTGGAATGCGCTGGATAGGGCAAACCAAAAGTGTCAACCCCGATGGTCTTGGGACTATGACTTGGCCTGATGGAAAAGTGTTCGTTGGCGAGTTCCGAAATTCTGAAATGGTAAAGGGCACTACTAAACTTCCAAATGGTGACAGCTATGAGGGTTCATACAGTAGCGGTTTAAAGGATGGATTTGGTACCTACAGATGGTCGGATGGGACCTATTACAAGGGTGACTTTAAACAAAACGTCCTCACCGGTGAAGCAACGATCACCTATAAAAATGGTGATAGCTATAGCGGCGGCGTACTGGACGGTAAACCCCATGGCTACGGCGTAAAGGTATACAAAAGCGGGGAATCGAGATCAGGGATGTGGGAGAACGGAAAGCTTATAAAAGAAACACCGAACACTGTCTTTGGTAATCCGAGTAATTCCAACACAATCAATTCAAACGCAGGCTTTGCTGCACTGAAAGACCCACTCACTGTTCAAGTGGAGGTCGGGACAAGATTCCCGTACGTCAAGCTTCTCTCCAAACTTCCCAACAAGCCCATTTGGGGGGAGTATGTGTTGGTCAATTGCGTCAACGTATCTGATCATTGCCAGAGCGTTAGAGTTTCAGGCCCGTTTTCAATGTCGAGCATCTACAGTGGCATCGACATTTATCCAAACGATTACTGCAAGCCTTATAGCTTTCAAGTTGAAGTGAGGTGGGTCTTTGACGGCATGATGGAAAAAGGAAAGATCCCTCGTTTCCAAGGTATCACCCGCGGCACTCCATTCGGCCCATTTCTGTCCACCTTCAAGGACGACTGCCCTACAACAAACAATTCCACTGCTGCGGTAACTACGGTCTCAACAGCTAAAGAAAATAAGCCGCAGCCTCCGATCGCTTCACCAGTCAAAGTGCCTGCACCTGAACCTCAGGGTAACAAGGCCGCTACGCCATCGAACTCATCTTCAAACGCCGAAGCGCCAACCTGCAACACTAATGTGGGTAAGGTTGTTATAACGACGAAGGCGGACTACGTCAAATCCATGGGTGCCTGCCGGAAGGCCGGTGTAACCGATACCGATTGGGGATCAGAGGGCGATGGTCATGGAACCCCTGAAGAGTCCTGCAAAAATGTACTGCAAAGGCACCGGTCGTCTTCAATGACAGCGTGTTACTGCTTTAAATCATCAGGCGAAGGGAATGCTTTGAACGAAGGTGACTGGGTCTGCTGGGTTGGATTGCACTGAAACAACGTACGCACTTCCAAGAAGCAACCTCAAAGGGGTTAATCGCTTTTGTCGCTGAAACTTAGCCCAAGTGATAAATACATTTGCACGCATAAGCTGGCATCTAGTTGGTTTCAAATTGATCTTGTCCGTTGCCCCTTCAGTGGGGCATTCGGCTGAAAGCATGATCAATGCTTTCTTGAAGAAATCAACTAGACGTTAAAGGTTAGTGCGCCGAATTCGATATTGCACCGAGGCATAGGGTCTGAAAGTCCTCCCTACTCAAGCTGCGGACACACTGCAGCGCTAACCGCAATTGAGCAGGTGCTCGTCCTGCATACGATAAATCTCCATCCAACAAAAGGCCGGATTTCCCGCTACCATTCGCCCATGGGTCGCCTTCTTGTCATCTTGCTGGTCATGCTGTTGCCGCTGCGCGGTTGGGGCATGGAGCGCATGGCTATTCAGATGGTGCAAAGTCCCGTGGTGCTTGAAGTTGCAGACGTGCAAACTGCAATGGCGGCCATGCCTGCTGACTGTCCCATGATGGTTCAGGCCACGTCAGTAGCCCACAAATCGGCAAGCCCTTCCAAAAGCCATTCCGGATGCCACACCTGCCAGTTGTGCATGTCCTTGGCCGCTCAGGAGGATTTGACGGTTTATGTTCCTGTGCAGGAAATGCAGACCCTGTTGATGCCTCTCAGTGCCAATTTCATCAGCGCCGACCTGGCACGCCAGGCCAAGCCACCCATCCTCTAGTCCTTACAGCACAAGTACGTCCGCGAAACGCGGTTTGTGAATTGGGGCCTTGCGCCCCGCTGAAAAGGATTGTCATGCAACATTGGATTTGGGCCACTCTGCTGGCCTGTACGACTACCGCCTGGGCTGCTTCCGACTGGACGCAAGCACGGATAGTCAAAATTGAGCCTGAAAGGGCACGGGTCACGCTCCAGCATCAACGCATCAAGAGCATCGGCATGGAAGCCATGACCATGCCCTTCAAGGTGGATGAAGCGGTACAACTGGAAACCTTCAAGGCCGGCCAGAAAGTCCGGTTCACCGTCACGGAAAAGGACAGCCACCTGGTTGTCGATCACTTGGAACATGCCAAGTGAGCCAGCGCCTGTGTAACCAACTCCTGGGTTGCCTAGCGTTGCTGTTGGCCATGCCGGCCATCAGTGGTCCCATGGGTTTCAAGGACAGCTGGATGGCCATGGGGGACTTCAGTCCCAACTGGCAGGAGGCATTTGCCAATTACGCCCTGACACCCCGGGATGCCATAGGCGCTTCAACGCTCTACATGCGCGCGGACGACGAAACCAGAAGCCGCCAATTGGTGGATGCCACTTACACCCGGTTGGTGAAGCGCTGGAATCTGCCCGAAACCCAGGCCAACGTCTGGTTCATGGGTGGCGTGGGGAGCGTGACCGGCAACGACTTCTCTGGCACCAAGGTGATGATGTCCCCTGGCATACAGGTGGACTACGAGACCACCCGTATCTATGCCTCGGCCACTGCCAGGCTCTACCGGGCGGACGGCGTCAACCACGACTTTGCTTCGGCCCGCCTGGGTTTTTCCTTCTATGAGGTGGACTACGACGAGACCCAGCCCTGGCTGATCGTCGAAGCCCGTCGCATGAACGGCTTGTCAGACCGGACGGAGGTCACGCCCATGCTGCGCCTGATCCACAACCGCTACTTCGTGGAACTGGGCGTCAACAACAGCGCCCAGGGCCGATTCAACTTTATGTACATTTTTTGAGGAGTTCACCATGAACAAGGCAATCATCACTTTGGCGCTCGCACTGGCTGCATTGCCATCCTTTGCCACCACCAGCATCAAAGCCACCGTCAACGGCATGGTGTGCGCCTTCTGTGCGCAAGGCATTGAAAAGCGCATCTCCGGCATGCCCGCGACCAAGGCCGTCTATGTTGACCTGAAGAGGAAAACTGTTGCCATTGAAGCCAAGGAGGGGCACAAGCTTGATGAAAAGGCCATTACTTCAGAAATTACCGATGCTGGCTATGACGTGGTGAGGCTGGAGACCGTGCAAAAGACCGTTGAGGAAATCAAGGCTGAAATCAAGGGGCACAAATGAGTGTGGATGGCATGACTGAGTCCCGCAGTAGCTTTTGGACTGCGGTGGCCAGCCTGTTTGCTACGTCTAGCACGCTGGTGTGCTGTGCCATTCCTGCACTGCTCGTTGCCCTGGGCGCAGGGGCGGCCCTGTCGTCCCTGGTATCCGTTTTCCCCCAGGTTGTCTGGCTCAGTGAATACAAGTTGGCAGTCTTCGTCTTTGCCGGACTGATGATGCTGGGCAGCGGGGTGCTTCAGTGGCGTAACCGTAATGCACCGTGCCCAACCGATCCAGCGCTACGGGACGCCTGCCTGAGAACCCGCAAGGTGTCTTTGGTGGTGTACGCGGTCAGCGTGGCGTTCTACCTTATTGGTGGATGGTTTGCCTTGGTTCAGCCTTGGCTGGGTGATTGAAGCGTCTTGAAGGCTTCTGGCCGCTTGCCACTCGATTGCGGGCGGATGGCAAGACAGGGCCTCTTCATGGGCTTTCGCCGTAGGGTGCGATTGGCATGGGTGGGTTCAGTCAAGCCGGCTTGCTTTCCAAACGAGCCTGAAAACGGCGCATGGCCCCGCTTTATTGTGGGGAGGATGGAATAAATCCTGGTCGAACCGGGTATTGCATGGGTATCTCTACGAAAGGACACCCCATGCTGCAACGTCGCGATTTCCTCCATTTGGCTGCTATGGGCGGTGGCGCCGTATTTTTTACGGGTCTTGCCGGTGCGTCCAATGCCGATGCCGCAACCCCTCAGCAGGCGCAAAACTTCTACTTTGTCCAATTGTCTGACACGCACTGGGGCTTTGAAGGAGCACCCAATCCGGACGCCAAAGGCACCCTGCGCAAAGCCGTTGCTGCGGTCAATGCATTGGAGATGGCCCCGGATTTCGTGGTCTTCACAGGCGACCTGACCCACACTACGGATGATCCGGTAGAGCGCAGACGGCGCCTGTCCGAATTCAAATCGATTGTTGCAGACCTGCAAGTCAAGACGGTACGCTTCATTCCGGGTGAACACGATGCGGCGGTGGATGCCGGTCAGGCCTACCAAGAATTTTTTGGTGAAACGCACTATACGTTTGATCACCGTGGCGTGCATTTCATCGCTTTGGACAATGTATCTGACCCCGGCGGAAAAATCGGCGACATGCAATTGCAGTGGTTGCGTGAAGATTTGGCCACGCGCAAAAAAACCGATCCCATCGTCGTGCTGACGCACCGCCCCCTCTTTGATCTGGCCCCCAAATGGGACTGGGCGACGCGCGACGGTGCAGTCGCAATCGATATCTTGATGCCGTTCAGCAACGTGACGGTGTTCTATGGGCATATCCACCAGGAGCATCACCACATGACAGGCCACATTGCGCACCACTCTTCCAAATCGTTGATATTCCCGTTACCTGCGCCCGGTTCGCAGCCCAACCGCATACCATTGCCATGGGATGCGGCAGCTCCGTACAAGGGCCTGGGTTGGCGCGAAGTGCAGTCCACCGAGAGCGGCACCCAGTTTGTACTCACCGAGTACCCAGCGGTGCGCACATGAAGTTGGCGTCCAGGCGCGGTGCGTTGGCAAAAATGGGGATGGCTTTGGGTGGCGCATTGATGGGCACGTGGATGGGGCGAGAAGTGCTTGCGGCACCTGCAAGGACCATTTCCATGGAGGCTCGCCGTTTTCAGTTCACGCCCAATATCATTGCATTGAAACGAGGCGAGACCGTACGTCTGGAGATCACGGCGCTAGACTTCGCGCATGGCTTTCATGTCCCAGACCTGGACCTTCGAGTCGACCTGATGCCGGGAAAAATTGTCGCGGTTGACATGACTGCAAAAGAAGTCGGAACCATGGAGTTTCTGTGCGATAACTTTTGCGGTGAAGGACATGAAGAGATGAATGGACAGTTTGTGGTCAGCGAGTAGTTTCCAATGAACGACCTTCGCAGCTTTGAAGCCATGGTGTTGCCACATTTGGACGCGGCCTTCAATGTGGCCCGGTGGTTGCTGCGCGATGACGCGGGTGCTGAAGATGCCGTGCAGGAAGCCGTTCTCAGGGCCATGCGCCATTTCAAAAGTCTGCGCGGCGATAACGCGCGCCCCTGGTTCTTGGCCATTGTGCGTAACGTTTGCTTCAGTACATTTGATGAACGTTCCGCGCGCAATGAACAGTATGGTCAGGCTGAAGATGAGATGGAGAATTCGCAATGGCGTGCAGGAATGACTGGCATCACGCCGGATGACATATTGCAAAGCGGGCAGGAGAAGGCGCTGATCGATGCAGCATTGCGAGACCTGCCACCGATATTGCGTGAGGTGATTGTGTTGCGTGAACTTGAGGGCATGAGTTATGAAGACATTGCCAGGGTGGTCGCCATTCCCCTCGGGACGGTGATGTCACGGCTCGCACGGGCTCGTGTGCGGCTGAAGACGTGGCTCATGTATGCGGGGGCTCGGTAGAGAGAGACCATGGACGACAAAGAACTCAGTGATCGCGTGCAACGTGCGGCAACCCGTTACCAGGCGAGTGATCGTCTGCGTGCATCCGTTGTCACACAGATCGCACTCAATGTAGCGTCGCGTGATGAGCACGTGCCGAAGAGGACCACAGTGTTGGGCTGGTGGAGTGGGGTTGGCGTGAATCGGGGAAGCCTTGGCGCCGGCTTTGCCTTGGGCATGGTGCTCACCTTGGCGCTGGTATGGGGTTCGGTGCACCTGCAAGGGACGATTTCTCCCCAAGGTGAACTTGTCGCTCTGCACGTCCGCTCTCTGGGCGCAGGCCCTTTGTACGAAGTGGCCTCCAGCGACCGACACACGGTCAAGCCGTGGTTTCAGGGCAAGCTGGACTATGCGCCGGAAGTGGTGGACGTCAGTAGCGGTGGTTTTCCAATGGTGGGAGGGCGTGTCGACACCCTGCAGGGGCGTCCAACCGCTGCGTTGGTTTACACCGCACGCAAACACTTCATCAATGTTTTTGAGCGTCCTTCAGATGGTGTGGGCGAATTTGAAATATCCGGGCACAAGGGGTTTCATATTGTTGCCTGGCGGGACGGCACCATGCAAGTTTGGGCGGTATCCGATGTGGAAAGTGCCGAGCTCGAGCGTTTTGCAAAGGCTTGGCGGATTGCAACGTCGGGTCGTTAGGCCATCCAATTGGCGGGTCACGCGCCTGCGTATTGGTGCAGCGCGCAAGCATGCGCGGGTGCCTATCCGAAATCTTGACGAAAGCTGTTCTCAGACTCCGGTGGGAGAGGGGCGTGTCATTTGGGAAGCGCTTTTCGCGCCGGTGGATAGCTCGCGATATAGATGCCCCCAGCGTGGTGGGTGACCTCCATGGCGCCCAAGCGCTCTTCCAGGAGATTCCAGGGCGTATCCAGTCCTTCCAGCGCAGTGGTCGAATACAGCGCCGCCATCAGTACCCAGCCGTTGGTCATCCAGTCCCATGGCGCGGCCCACTGCAGGCCGGCGCTGACAACATGTGCGTGGGGCTTCAGCGCACGGACGATGTTGTCCAAGGCCGCCGGCTGGCGCAGGATGTCGTGGGTGAAATGGAACAGCGCGGCATGGGTCTTGCGGGGAATGGTGGCCTCCTGTGCCGAGGCGTGCAGTAGCGTCACATTGCGCCAGCCTTGTTCCGCGACGCGTGCCTGGGCCCGCTCCAGCATGTCCGGGGACAACTCGATGCCAACGATGTGGCCGCGCGGGCCGATGGCCTGTTGCAGCAGTGCAAAGCTCAGTCCGGTGCCGCAACCGACATCCAACACGGTGGCGCCCGGCGCAAGGTGCAGTCGCTCAATGGCTTCGCGGCGGATCGGCGCGAAGGCCGCGAGTTCGATGTCATAGATCGGCGCGCGCCACCGATACTGGGCCAATGCCCTGTGCGGGTTGGGGCCGGTGGACACACCGGGCTCCGCTTATCGCGTGATCACGCACAGCACGCTGCACGGAGCATGCTCAATCAGAGCGCCCGACATGGCACCGCGCCACCAGCGGGCGGCCCAGCTGTCAAGGTGCTTGTGTCCGACCACAATGAGATCGGCACCCACCTTGCGTGCGTAGGCCGTGATCTCGTCCACAGACTCGCCCTTGAGCAGTTCGCCACGGGCGGTGAAGCCGGCGTCCGCCAGGCGGCGCAGGCCATCCGCCAGAATGCCCTCGAAGCGGGCGGTCTCGCGCTGTTCCATTTCCGGGTTGTAGAAGTTGCCTTCCATGGCCACCATGTTGATGGAGGAAGGCATCACGGCGACCAGCGCGAGTTGCGCGTGGCTCCACTGCGCGACTTCCTTGCAGTCCAGCAGGGCTTTTTGCCCCGTGTCCGAGCCGTCATAGGCCAATACGATGTTTTTGTACATGGTTCAATCCTCCATGGTTTGAACCAAGCATAGTCTTACCGTCGGCGTATAGCAAGCGCGGGCCGGTACATCGCTCCGGGACGCTCAGTCGGTGGCGGGCCCGTCCGCCAGCACGCTGAAGTCCAGCGGGCGTATCTCGCCCATCCACAGGGCGCGGTCCCGGTGGTCCAGCAGTTCGTTGTCGCTGATGGGATGGACAAACACCACCAGGCCGTTGCGGTGCATGGACAGCCAGGGCACCAATTGGCCAAACACCTCGGGCGGAAACGCGAGCTGGCAGCTCCAGTCCGGATGGGGGCCGACCGGCTTCTCGTGCACTCGGCCCATGCTGGCACCAAACAACCGGGCCGCCGTTTCGCACAGTGCACGCGCCTGCACCACCGTGGCCTGCGAGAAGTAGACATGGGCGTGAAAGCCATGGATGCGGGGCGTCAGGGTAGTCATGGAGGGCTCACAGGGGGGCTTTGAGGAGGACGGTATTTAGCCGCGTGCCAGCGGGTTGGGCGTGGGCTCGGCAATTTTGTGCAGGGTGTTGCGGTCGGTGTGGTGAAACGGATCGGTCTGGCCGCGGATCATCATCACGGTGTCTTCGTCGTAGGACCAGGTGCCGTCGTTGTGCAGGCTGACTTGGATGCGGTATTCGATGGTTTTGAAGGCGTGTTCCAGAAACGGGTTGGAGCAGATGCCGTAGGTCGTGGTGTCGCGCACGGCTACCAGCTCAAACCGGGTGGCGTCGGCGCTCGCGTGGCCCACGGCCATGGCGATCTGGCCTCGGGGGATGGCCAGGGTCTGGATGATGGTGCCGGTGGCGGGCTCCCACAGCCAGTAGCCCACTTGGTCGTGGTAGGTCTTGACCTGGTCCGGCTTGGTGACGTGCGTGTGGTAGCGCAGGCCGTACAGCAACTGTGGACCGTTGGTCTGCGGATCGATGGGTTGCAGCTCCATGCGCTCCACGAAGGCCTGCTTTTTCGCACCTTCGGCCTTGGGTTTGACGTCCAGCCCGCGCGTGCCCTCCCAGATGCCGGCCATGCCGCGCAGCGGGCCTAGGTTGTCTAGGGTTCGCACATCCAGGGGATGGGGTTCGGTGTAGATGTCTTCGGAATAGGTGCTCATGGTGCCGGGGCAGAAGTCGATTGGGGAAAAGCGGCCACGGATGACAGGTGGTGGGCCACCGGCTCTTTATACCGCCGCATGCAGGCGGCTACAACGGGTATGTGTGCTGCACGGCCCGAAAGGCCGAAGGCGCGGACTTGGAGCGGTAGTCAGGGCAGCCAGAGGGTGGTCAACACCGCATTGGCAGCCAGTGCACTCGGGACCGTCTTGCCGGCTTGCAGCGCCAGCGTGCTGCCGTCTGACCCCAGGTCCCACAGCGTGCCGCGCAGGAAGACGTTGACGCCGTAGTCCATGCCGTAGCGGGGCGCACGCCCCACCATGGCGTATTTGCGCCAGGCTTCGCCTTCCGTGAGTTTGCCAAGCCAGGCTTCGCCTTCCGTGAGTTTGCCAATATCGGTGGGAGCCACATCCTTTTCGGTGGGGGCACCGTTGTAACCGCCCCAGGGCGCCGACCAGGCGTTGTTGCCCGCAGAAAACGACGGCACCGCAATCAGTTGCGCACCGGCTTGTTGGGCACTGGCATAGGCGGCCGGGTACCAGGCGTCGGCACAGACCAGCACGGCCAGCTTTCCCGCCGGCGTACTGAACACCGGGATGTCCTGCGGATTGCCGGCGGCGGTGAACGTCTTTTCCTCGTTGATAGGGAAGGCCTTGACCACCAGCGGTGGCAGGATGCGCCCATCCGGGCCAAAGACAGCAGAGACGTTGTACAGGGCCCCGCCTGGGCGCACCCGCAACTCGCCGTCACGCAACGACGGGCCGGGCAGCACGATGGAGCCGGCCACCACATGCACACCATAGCGCTGCGCCAGGCTGCCGAACACCGCCTGGTAGTCGGTGGCCATGGTTTCCGCCTTGAGAGAAAACAGCGCCCATTTGGCGCGGTCTTCCACTGCGGGTGCGGTAGCCAGGTAGTACAGGAATTGGGGCAAATGGGTCAGGGCCACCGTGGTCATGGCGCTGCCCACATCGGCGGCGTCAAACACGCTGTCTTTCTCACCACTGGCGACCAGCCAGGTGCCGCTGTACTCGGGCAATACCGCCACCGTGCGCGGACCGATCCAGCCGTGCTGGCGGGCCTGGGCGAAGTAGCTGTCCAGCTTGTGCGTCAGGGTGTCGCTGCTGGCATAGTCGCGCGCGGTCAGCCAGGGCTGCACCGCGAGCAGGTTGCCGTGCTGCCGGTCCTCGCCCAATGCGGTGAACTGCAGGGCTTCCGTGTTGGCGCCGGCGGGAGCCCGGTTGACCCGACCTGTGGCGGCCCATGCCGACCACAGCAAGACCGCGACTACCAAAATCAGCAGCGCAATGCGATAGGCGGGGCGGGTCATGGGGAATGTCTATTCTTTGGCGCGTTGCAAGTCCAGCAGGGCATCGACCACCGCCTGTGTGTCGGGCGGTGCCTGCAGTTGTTCTGCATGGGTGCCGAGTGCGGCGGCACCGTCCTGGGTGAGCTGGGCAATGCATTGACCGGCTGCCTTGGGCGAGTCAAAGCCCCGGCTTTGCAGCAGCAGTCCGCCTTTGGCATC
>JACXTT010000674.1_pt1 | contig 58346 bp, 50 predicted proteins | sample 9270951 | NCBI WGS metagenome assembly JACXTT01 (sample SAMN15532306, study PRJNA645909) | rock metagenome | isolation source: weathered quartz diorite | place: Puerto Rico | collected 2017-06-21
GGCACCCAGCCGCAGCGTCCGAACACGGTCGACGGCGTGGTCAACGTGCGTGTCGGCACCACGCTGGCCGACACCCAGCGCGAGATCATCATGGCCACGCTCGCGCATTACAACGGCGACAAGCGCCAGGCCGCGCGCGCGCTCGGCATCAGCCTCAAGACGCTGTACAACCGGCTGGAAGCCTACCGGGCCGCCTGAGGGCCGCCCCGGATCGGGCAAGTTGCGCAAGGCGCTAGTCATGGCGTGCGCGCCGCCTCTGCATCACGGCTGCCACCGCGGCTGAAGCGCCGACCACGAGCGCCGTGGCCAGCACCGGGTGACGGGCGCTGGTGGTGTACGGGCATGACTGCAACCCGACGCGGTTGCCGGTGCGCTCCTGCAGGCCCGTGCCCCCGCCATACAGCGTATTGTCCTCGAGCGGGCCTGCCGGGTGGCGGGTCTGCTGGGCGCGGCCCATAAAGCGGCGCATGAACTGGTCGAACGCATGCGGCGCATGATAGGCCGCTGCGGAAAACGCCTTGGCCGCCCCGCCCACGAACAGGTCGCGGCGCGGGTTCCCGGCGGCAAAGAGGATGGCATCCGCCGCCAGCGCCGGGTCATAGAGCGGCGGCGGCAGGCGCGGCTCCACGTCGAGGAAGTTCTTGGCATGCGAGGCCAGCGGGGTTTCCAGCCCGGCCGGCTTGATCAGCGTGACGCTGATCGGCACCTGCTCCTGCTCCAGCTCCAGCCGCAGCGAATCCGTGAAGCCCTTGATCGCGTGCTGCGATGCCGCATAGGCGCTCTGCAGCGGCAACGGCCCATCGGACGCCTCGCTGCCGATGTTGATGATGGTGCCGCCGTGTTCACGCAGGTGTGCCGCCGCCGCCAGCGAGCCGTGCACGGTACCCCAGTAATTGGTGTCGAACAGGCGCCGCTGGTCTTCCAGCGGCACGTCGCCATGCCGCCCGAAGATGGTCACGCCGGCATTGTTGACCCAGGTGTCGAAGCCGCCGAAGCGTTCGATGGCGGCATGCGCCACGCGCGCCACGTCCTCATGGCGGCCGACGTCGGCCGTGACGGTGATCACTTCGGCGCCCTTCTCCCGCAGCTCCTCCGCCAGCTTGTGCAGCGACTCCTCGCTGCGGGCTACCAGCACAAGGCGGGCGCCCATGGCGGCGGCCTTGCGCGCGGTGACCAGCCCGACGCCGCTGGTGGCGCCCGTCAGCACGATGACCTGCGACCCGATTGTCTTCAGAGAGAGTTTCATCTGCTTGCTTCCTGATGCCCCGGGCACGGAAACGACCAGCGCCGGCATCCGGGGCCCACTGCCGGCGGCGCTCGACCGATATGCAGGGCAAGACTCCGCAAGGAGCGTTCCCGCGGCGCGGGAACGTTGCGCCGCTGCGTCCGCGTCGACCTGCGCCGCGCGCGCCCGCGCGAATTTACAACGTCCGGTAAGAAGCACACGCACGCGGCATTGGCCGACCCAGGCGTAGGACTGGCGCCGATGTCAACCGCGTTGACCGCTGCCTAAGCTGAAGCCACCGAGGTTCGCCTCCATCCACGTGAAGCCGGTTCACCATGGCCAAGATCACGCGCCAGGCCCCTGACGACGCCCGCGGCAGCGCCGGCGGCAAAGGTCAGACCGCGCGCAAGCGCGGCCCCCACACCCTCGGCAAGTACCGCCAGAAGCGGGACTTCGCCGCCACGCCCGAACCGGGCGGCGTCCGCCGCGCGCGCGCAATGCCGAAGTCGACGCGCCACGCCTTGTCCTTTGTCATCCAGAAGCATGCCGCGCGCCGCTTGCACTACGACTTCCGGCTGGAGCTTGACGGCACGCTGAAGAGCTGGGCCGTCCCCAAGGGCCCGAGCCTCGACCCGGCCGACAAGCGCATGGCCGTGCATGTGGAAGACCATCCGCTCGACTACGCGAATTTCGAGGGCGTGATTCCGCCCGGCCACTATGGCGCGGGCACGGTCATCGTGTGGGATCGCGGGGTATGGGTGGCCGATGGCGATGCCGACGCGGCCTATCGTGCCGGCAAGCTGAAGTTCGAACTGCGCGGCGAGAAGCTGCACGGGCACTGGACCCTGGTACGCATGTAGCGACTCGTAATGAAGTCGTACATCGTGCCATAGAGATTCTCGAGCAAGCCCTCAGTCTAGGCGCAGGTCTGCCAACTCCCCGATAATCTTCTGCCACCGCCTAATATCTGAAGTCATCACTTCGGTGGCCGCCTTGCTCGGTAGCCCCGTGGCTTCCACCCCGAGACTGGCAAGCTGCCCGGCAAACTGGGGGGATTTGACTATGCGCACCACCTCAGCCGAGAGCTTGTCTACCACCGGTTGCGGCGTGCCGGCCGGTGCGAAGAGTCCCCACCATGGCGAAAAAGATTCCATTCCGCTCACGCCCTGCTCGGCGAAAGTCGCGACATCGGGCAATGTGGTAGTGCGGACATTTCCCGATACGGCCAAAGGAATCAGCTTTCCGGCCTTGACCAGTGGCATGGGGACGCCGCTCTCGGCGACGCCCAACTGAACCTCCCCCGCAACCAGGGCATTCAGTTCCGGGGCGACTCCCTTGTACGGTACGTGGAGATATTGGGTTCCAGTACGCTTTGCCAGCAATTCGACGAGCAGGTGTCCGCTCGAGCCTGTGCCATACGATCCGTAGTTGATTCCTCGTGGACTCTCTTTCGCGAGTGCAGTCAGTTCCTTCACCGACGTGGCAGGCATTCCGGCGTTCGCATACAAGACCAGGGGTGTCCACCCGACATGCGCAACGAGAACCAGGTCTCGTCGCACGTCGTAGGTCAGCCCCTTCATGGTGAACGGCGCCATGACAATGGGCGTGCTCGTGGTAAATAGCAGCGTATAGCCGTCAGGCACCGCCTTCGCAACCATGGCCGTCCCCAACGTCTGCGAAGCGCCTGGCCGGTTGTCCACCACGACTGCCTGCCCGAGTCGTGTCAGCTCTCGCGCGACAAGACGGGCGATGACATCGCTCGGTCCGCCCGCGGGAGCAGGAACAATAAACCGTACCGGCTTCTCGGGGTACTCGCCTGCGGCGTGGGCGCACATCGCGGCCCCGAGCGCCAGCGTTGGAATCCACTTCAACCAGTTCATCTTCAACCTCACGCCAATCCTCAACTGCCTTCCATGTCGTAACGGCCTGCCAATCTGGATTCGTGGCAGAGCCTGCTCGACCCCGTGGCCGCCAATGACCGGGTAAACACCACCCGTGTATCACTGTAATTTCACTTATCGTAAGCATGCACATTATATGCTTACAGGCGGGGATACTCAGTGGACGACGACATCACGATTACCCTAACGTTTTCGACTCATCGCGATCACGCCGAGGCAACTTGTTCGGTTGGCTGGTTTGAAGGCCTATGTCGCGCCACCATGCCGTACGGAAAGGAATGCGAGGAAATCTACCGCGCTGCTCTCGTCGCCATGGCGCTATCAAGCATGGGATGAGATCAACCGCACATGGAATCCTGACGCGCACCCGATGCGCTCCAGGATTTCCTGTGCACTGCAGGCCCGTGCATGGACAAGAAAACAGCCCGATCAACTCGCGTCGATCGGGCCGTTTCTGTGAATCCAAAATTTCGCCGGTGTAGCAAGCCTCAGCCGGCCACCCCATACAGACTCTCGCGCGTCAAAGATATCTGGCGATCGTCGCCTTCTGGATTTCGCTCGTGCCGGCGTAAATCGTCTCCAGTCGCGCCCACGTAAAGAGTCTCGAGATCGGGCTTTCGGTCATGTAGCCGTAGCCGCCATGTAGTTGCAGGCAGTCCGAAATAGTCTTGAACTCGTTCTCGCAGATCCACAGCTTGGAAGCCGAAGCCGTCAGGGGATCGAGTTCATTCCGGCTCAGTTTGCGCAGAAGCGACTCACGGAAACCATCTGCGACGATCAGGTTGGCCTTCATCTCCGCGAGCTTGAATTGCGTATTCTGGAAGTCGAACACCCGCTGGCCGAACACCTTTCGCGTCTTGGTAAACTCGACCGTCAGATCAAATGCGCATTTGGTCGCCGCGAGCGCCCGGAGCGAGATCATGGTGCGGTCGTAGGAGAACACGTGCCCGAGATTGGCCTTCAGCGCCATGCCGGGTTCGCCCAGAATTGCACTTTTTGGAACACGCACCTCGTCGAGGAACAGTTCGGCGACGTTGGCTGCCTTCTCGCCCAGCGTGCTGAGCCGCCGGCGCTCGAAACCTTTGGCGTTGGGATCGTCAACCAGGAACATGGTCATGCTACCGCGTCCACGCTCCACGTCTTCCTCGGTTTTCGCCACCATGTAGAACAGGTTGGCGCTCATTCCGCTCGAGATGTAGACCTTCTGCCCGCTGAGCAAATAGTCATCACCATCCTTGCGGGCCCGCATATGCATATTGTTGATGTCGCTGCCGGCATCGGGCTCCGTCAGCCCGAGCGCCTGGCTGACGTCCCCGTTCAGAATCCCGGGAAAGTACCGCTTCTTTTGCTCCTCCGTGCCGAATTGCAGCAGGATGGCCGTGAGCAGGTCATTGCAGTAGAGCGAGCCCACGCTGCATCCGCCGACGGTGGCACCCAACTCTTCCCCCATGATGACGGTGTAGAGCAGGTCCCCGCCCGGACCGCCATACGACTCCGGAATGCACAGACCGAGAAAGCCAGCGTCCGCGCCCTTCTTCCACAATTCCTTAGGATAGCCGCCCGGTGTGTTCTCCCACTCCAGATAGTGCGGCTCGATTTCCTTAGCCACAAAGCGGCGCACTGTTTCTCGGAATTCCTGGTGTTCCGGCGTGAACACGCCATCGATCAACTCCATGCCGCAGGGCTGAGGCTTCTGCAGCGCTTTCATTGCCAGTTGTTGTCCCATTCTCTATCTCCGGAGTTTTTTTGCTAGATGCACATTCCGCCATCCATCTTGAGATCGATCCTCAGCGACTCCTCGTCGATTTCCTGAACCCGGCGCCATGCAGGCCGGGCCGTGCAGCGGTCGAGCCATCCCTGGGTGGCCGGAAATGCGCCCATGTCCAGGCGCGGTGCGATGCCAATGACCGGAAACGCTGCGTTGATATCGCCAAGCGTGAAATCGTCGCCGGCCACGTAGCGCGGCCCTCCTGCAAGCCGTCGCTCGAGCGGCGCGAGTGTGTCCGCGACCGCTGTCAGGCAATCGTTGATCAGTGCCGCGTTGGGTGCACCGCCGGCCGCCCGGCGGATCTCTCTCACCATGACCGTGAAGTGAAACTCGACTTCCGTCGTGGCCCAGCTCGACCATTGCTGAATTTGCGCGGCGGCCCGCGAATCGGCAGGCAGGAGTGCCGACGGATGCTTGGATGCCAGGTAATAATTGATCGCAACCGATTCCGTCAGCACGAAGTCGCCATCAACCAGAACTGGCACCTTGCCGAGCGGATGGCGTTCCAGGTGTGCCGCCGTCCGCGTCTCGCCTTGCGCCACATCGAGCGGAATCTGGAGATAAGGCAGGCCAAGTTCCTCCAGCGCCCAAAGGCATCGGCCTGCGCGGGTCTGGCGCTTTCCATAGAGCTTCAGCACAGCGTCCCCTTAAAGATGCATGCCACCGTCGATCACCAGCGTCGCCCCCGTGATGAAGCTGGCGCGCGCGGACGACACGAAAATCGTCCCTTCGGCCACTTCTGCGGGCGAGCCAAGACGGCGCATCGGGATCTGGGACACGATCGACTTCATCGCGGCATCATCAAGTTGGCCCTTCATTCCGTCACCGATCTGGCCGGCACCTACCCAGCCCGACTGGATGATGTTGGCGCGAATGCCATAGCGTGCGTTTTCCTTGGCAATAGCAAGGAACAGCGCTTCGATCGCCGCCTTGGGCGCGGCGGACAGGACGCCACGCGTCTCCGGCCGGAAGCGCTGCGACGATGTGATAGCCGTCAGGCAGCCGGCGTAGTCCTTGCTCACTGGATAGGCCTTCAGGAAAGCCAGAGCTGCCTTCGCGAAGGAGAAGCAGGCTTCACTGTCGTGCGTGAGCGCGAAGCGCCAATCGTCAACGGAGAGTTCGCCTGCGTATCCAACCTTGATTCGTGGCCCCGATGCGTAGACGAAGCTATGGATTCGCCGATCAGTTTCGGCTACCTCCGCCAGTACCTGATCCAGCGTCGCCGGTTCCTCCAGGAGAACCTGTCGCGCCTCGACACGTACGCCGTGCGCCCTTGCACGCGCGCAGACTGCCTCAGCCCTCTCGGCGCCCTGACGATAGGTGAAGATCACGTCCGAGCCTGCACGTGCGAAGGCCTCCACGATCGCCCCGCCTATGCCCCCACTTCCGCCGGCTACGAACGCCACCCCAGACGGAAAATCCATATTCGACATGCTGTCTCCTTGACTTGTCCGGGTCTACCTTGGCCCCCGGCTTCGGCCATTTGCACAAGATCTACTATTTAGTAGCCTAAATCACAATACGTTAGCGCACTATTTGTGCACAGGCAGAATCGTTCGGAAGGTCCTCTCATGCGTTCCGCCTGGCCGCGCCGAAGCCCAGTTGCCGGCCCGCCAGATCGAACAGGATTTCCTCGGAACCACCACCGATGGCCAAGACCCGTACTTCGCGATACAACCTCTCGATACGCGACCCGGCGATATAGGAGGCTCCGCCAAGAATCTGAGCCGCTTCACGCGCGACGTGCTCGAATGTACGAGTGGCCTGCACTTTCAATAGCGCGATATCGGCGTTGCTCGCCACACCGCGCTCGTACTGCCACGCACACAGGTCGATCCACGCTTGCGTAGCGTGGATATGGCGCGCCATATCGGCGAGCTTGCTGCGGATCACCTGGTGAGCACCAAGCTTGCGGCCGAAGGTCTCGCGCTCGCCCGCCCAGGCTGCAGCATCCTCCAGGCAAATGCGCGCGAACGCGCATGCTTGCTGGGCGGCGATCAGGCGCTCACCGTTGAAGTTGGCAAGGACATGACGGAATCCCTGGTTTTCCGGACCGACAAGATTCTCGGCCGGCACGCATACATCGTCGAAATAAAGCGTGGCGGTGTCAGAGCAATGCCAGCCCATCTTGTCGAGTTGGGTGCGCTCGAACCCCGGCGCCGGTGCCTCGATCAGCAACATCGAGACACCATCCATGCCGGCCCCGCCGGTCCTCACGGCCACCAGGAAGACATCGGCCCGCATCCCGCTGGTGATGAAGGTCTTCGAGCCGTTTACGATGTAGTTGCCGCCCTGCCGGACCGCGCGAGTCTTCAGACTTGCCACATCCGAGCCGCCCGACGGTTCGGTGACGGCAATCCCCATGATCTTCTCGCCGGCAAGAATGGCCGGGATCAGTCGGCGCTTCACGTCGGGCGAACCGAGCTCGATCAAGGGGGGAAGTGCCACGGTGTGATTGATCAGCCCCGCCATCACGCCACCTGCCGCCGCACCGGCGAACTCCTCGATCTTGACAAGTTGATGGAAGATGCTGATTCCTTCAGACGTGCCACCGTATTCCTCGGGAAAGCCAATGCCCAGCAGGCCTGCCTGCCCAGCCTTGCGATGGAATTCGCGCGGCACCACCTTGGCCTTTTCCCACTGCTCGACGTGCGGCACCGCTTCGCGCTCGATGAACCGGCGGATGGCATCGGCAAGCGCCTCGTGGGACTCGTCGTAGTGGGGAGATTGCCTTCTCCAGCTATCAAAGAGCTTCGGCATCTGTTTATCCTTGCGTCGATGAGGAGTGACCGGACACTTCGACGCTCAACGCAGCCGATGCCCGCTTAGGGGTGCGTTCGAGGAGAACGTGAGACAGAGCTGGGATGAGGATCAGCGCGCCGACCATGTTCCAGAGGAACATGAAGGTCAACAGAATGCCCATGTCCGCCTGGAACTTGATGGGAGACCAGATCCAGGTGACGACACCGCCCGCCAGCGTGATGCCCACCAGGGCCACCACCTTGCCAGTAAAGGCCAGGGCACGCCGATAGGCTTCGGCGAGAGGCATGCCGGCACGCTGGTAGGCCAGTTGGACCGACAGCAGATAAAGCGCGTAGTCCACCCCGATACCCACGCCTACCGCGATGACTGGCAAGGTGGCCACCTTGACGCCGATCCCGAGCATCGCCATCAGCGCTTCGCACAGGATTGACGTAATGATCAGCGGAATCACGGCGACTACGGTCGCGCGCCAGCTTCGGAATGTGATCATGCACAGGAGCGACACCGCGCCGTACACCCAGAACAGCATGGTCCGGCTCGAACTGGACACTACGGCATTGGTGATGGCTTCGATGCCGGCGGGGCCCGCAGCGAGGAGAAATCGCACGCTTTTGCTGTCATTCTCGTTGGCAAAGTGTTCCACATGCCTGACGATGCGCTCCAGGACGTCGGCCTTGTGGTCCGCCAGGTATGCAACCACCGGCACGACCGAGCAGGCTGTATTGACCACGTCGGGGCTGTCACTGAGGACCCGTTGCGCTGCGGCGCCGAGCATGCCCTCGTTGCGAGGAATCGTGTACCACTTCGGATTGCCTTCCTGGAAGCCGGCCACCACGCTCTTGATGTTGTCCGACAAGGCAAAGGTGTCGATGACACCAGGCAACCGGCGCAGGCCATCGGTGAGGTCTTCAATCTGCTTCAGCACCTGGTAGTCGGCACACTGGTTTTCCGGCGTCCTGGCGATGACGACGAACTGATCGCTCGAAACCCTGTAACTGTGATTGATGTATAGAGAGTCGCGGTTGTATCGGGAATCCAGCCTCAGCTCCGGCGCGCCCGGATCGAGGTCACCGACCTTCAGGTTCAGGCTTCCCAGATAGCCCAGCACCGCGAGTACGGCAAATACCCCGATGGTGGACCAAGCCCAGCGCGGCTCGGTAAATCGCTCCAGCCAACGCCACCCTTTGCCCAACGACTCCTCCCCGTCGTGCCGAAGGCTACGCCGTGCGGCTGCCGAACTGACACCGACATAGGACAGCATGACCGGGAACAGCAGCAGGTTGGTGAAGATCAGGATCCCAACGCCAATGCTCGCTCCAACCGCCAGATCCTTGATGACCGGGATGTCGATCAGCATGAGCACCGCGAAGCCGACCACATCTGCCAGCAGTGCGGTAATCCCGGCGACGAACAGCCTCCTGAAGGTGTACCGCGCGGCGACATACTTGTGGGTGCCGCGGCCGATATCCTGCATGATGCCATTCATCTTCTGCGCGCCGTGGCTCACACCAATGGCGAATACCAGGAACGGCACCAGAACTGAATAGGGATCGATCTCGAATCCCAACAACCGCGTACATCCCAGCAGCCACGCCACCGCGACAAAGGAACAGCCCAACACCAGGACGGTACTGCGGATGCACCGCGAGTACAGGTAGATCGCAACCGCTGCCACGATCGCCGCCAGACCAAAGAAGGCCATCACCTGCTTGAGACCTTCGATCAGATCGCCCACAAGTTTTGCGAAGCCCACAATACGGATACTGACCGCCCCGTCCTTGCTGTCCCCCGCCTCGTATCGCTGGCGCAATTGCTCCAGGCGCTCCGCAAATACGGCGTAGTCGAGACGCTCGTGGGAATTCGGATCCCGTTCCAGCAACGGCACCACGATCATGATCGACTTGAAATCCGAGCCGACCAGACTGCCGACGATTCCTGCGGCGCGAATATTGCGCTTGAGAGCGTCGATGCTCTCCCGTGACAGGCTCGCGTCCGTCATGACGGGCCCGCCGCGGAAGCCCTCTTCCGTCACCTCTGTCCATCGCACCGATGACATCCAGATCGACTTCATCCAGGCCCGATCCACGCCGGGTATCAGAAACAGCTCATCGTTGATCTTGCGCGAAGTTTCAAGAAAGGCCGGATCAAAGATATTCCCGTTGCGGGCTTGAACCACGATGCGCACCACATTTCCGGTCCCGCTGATCTTGTCGCGTAGTTCGAAATAGTTGCGGATGTAAGGATGGTCTTGCGGAATCATCCGGTCGAAGCTGGCGTTCACCACCGAGCGGGTCGCCATGAAGCCAAGGATGGCCGTCAGCACCACACATAGCGCCAGAAATATGACACGATGGTTGAACACGATGCGTTCAAGCAGATTGCCGGATCCCGTGTCGAATTCCGACAGTGATTGGACCACCGGCATCTCGCTCTGGGAGTTTGGATTCGTCGCCATTCAGTTACCCTTCCACTGTCGCTTGCTCATCACGGCTAATCGAGTTCAACGGCATCAATGCCGTTGCTGCCCACCACCGACAAAGTGTGCGGACCCGCCACGGCGACGCCGGCGTATGGCATGGACCGCGATCCTGACCGCTCCGAAAAGGACTGTCCGCCGTCCGCGCTCACCAGAACCTTGCCGCCCTGGCTGACGAATGCGATTCGCCCGTCAGGCAGCAGCGCGCCGGCAGTCAGCGAAGCGTTGCCGGTTCCATCGAGGTGGGTCCAGCTACGGCCACCGTCCTGGCTGCAGAATGCCCTGCCCTGCAAGCCGAACGCGTAGAGCGCATTGCCCTTGCCAAGAAGGCCAAAAAGACTTCCCGTAGTCGGGGCTTCAACCGTCTCGAACTGTCCGGCTACGCGGTTCCACCGCCGCAGCAGGCCTTGCTCGCCACCGGCATACAAGGTGCTGCCGACCAGGGCGAGGGTGTACAGATGCAAGGCCTTCGGATTGGCGGTGCGATCTACCAGCGGAGTCCAGGTGCTACCGGCATCCGTGGTGCGCATGGCGAGATTGAAGGCGCCCACGGCGAAGCCTTCCTTGCCGGAGATGAACAAGACATCAAGAAAAGGCTTGTCGGCACCGTCGTCGACGAAACGCCGTGCCTCATCGCGCAAGGCCTGCGCCTCCGTCCCGCTGCGGCTCGCTGCCAATCGCTCGTAGTATTCGGCAATAATGGCCGCCGCCTTCACACCGTCCAGCTTCTTTGCCCAGTGTTCGCCGCCATCCCCTGTGTGCAATATCACGCCATCATGGCCCGCAATCCAGCCATCGCGTGCGGACTGAAAGCGTACCGCGACCAGGTCCGAGGCGACTGGGGTTTGCGCCTGTCGCCAGGTCTTTCCCTTGTCGTCCGATAGCAGGATCAGGCCGCGCGGCCCCACCGCCACCATCCGGCTGCCGGCTTGCGCCACCGCGGTCATCCGTGAGGTCTGCGCGATCTTCGCCAGCGTCGGCGCCGTCTGGCCGGGCGATTCGGCAATCGTGGCGGCGGCGGTTGCGCCCGCCCCCCCCGTCAACTGGCACGCCAGTGCGAGCACTATGCTCCTGATGCTTGCTGATGACACCTTGTCTCCCGGTTGTGCGCCCATCTTCTTCGCGCACCCGAATGGAATGCGGTGGGATCGTCGTTGGCCCTGATCTGCCTTGGGCGATGCTTATGATCAATACAATATGCTTGCGTACTGTTTACCGCTATCCGCGTTTACCGGGAGATGTCGCACCGGGCGTGGTTGCCCGCATCCGTGGCTCCAGCGGTTGTTGCCGGCCCCGCGGGCCATTCACGCGTCCCGCCAGCGCCGCTGCCGATCCAGTTCGAGGCGGGCCACCACTTCCCGGTGGACTTCGTCCGCCCCTTCCCCGATCCGCACCGCGCGCTGGTGAGCCCAAAGCTCAGCCAGCGGCGTGTCCCAGCTCAGGCCCGCGCCGCCATGAAACTGCATGGCGCGATCGAGCACACGCAGTGCCATGTCCGGAGCCAGCACCTTGGCCTGCGCCACTTCGCTTCGGGCAGCACGCGCGCCCTTGTCCTGGATCAGTCGCGCGGTGTGCATGACGAAGGCTCGCGCCTGGTCGATCTCGATGCGGGAGCGGGCAATCGCGTCGGTCACCACGCCGCGATCGGCAAGGGGGCGGCCACTGATGACGCGCTTCTCGACCCATTCGCACATTTCCATCATGGCGCGCTCCGCCGCGCCGATCGCGCCCATGCCAAGCTGGATCCGACCGAGTCCCAGCGTTGCCTGGATGATCTGGAATCCTTCGCCCTCTGCGCCGAGCCGATTGTCGACTGGTACCGATACGTCCTCGAAGATCAGATCGCAGTGCCCATATGGCGCGTCGTCGAATCCCATCACAGTCTCGACGCGGCCCAGGCTCAGACCCGGGGCATCCATAGGCACCGCCACGAGCGAGTGGCGCTGGTGCCTCGGCGCCGCAGGATCGGTAGCACCCAGCACCAGCACGATGCGACACTGGGCATGCTTGGCGCCTGTAGCCCAGGACTTGCGACCGTTGAGAATGTAGCGATCTCCGTCGCGGCGAATACTGAACTTCAGCTCGGTCGGATCAGAGGACGGCACGTCCCGTTCGGTAATGCTGATGACCGAACGCGCCTCCCCGCTGAGGAGGCCTGGCAAATATTGTTCCCTGACGTGCGGCGATCCGTGACGTGCCAGCGTGGTGACGTTGGAGATGGTGCCTGAATAGCAGTTGAAGATGTCGGGACCCATATTCGACCAGTTGATACGCTCGGCGATCGGCGCGAAGTCAACCAGGTCCAGGCCTCGCCCGCCAAGCGCGGGGTCGAGCGGCAGCAGCCACAGGCCACGCTCACGAGCCTCGGCCCGCAGCTCGCGCACCACCGGGCTGTAGTCCCAGCGATTGCCCTCGGCCAGTTGCTGATGGTTGAGGGCCTCCGCGGGCATTACCCGCTGGCGCATGAATACTTCGATCTCTTCGAGCAGTGATTGCGTGTGTTCCGCCATGGTTCCTTCGTCCTCCGTGTCCTGCCGCCTTACGCCGTGTCAAGCCCCATCAGGGGCGAGAGCCCCGGCACCTTCGGTGTTTCAGGCCTCACTCGACCAGCGCGTTGATGCGTTCCAGTGCAGCAGCGAAATCCTCCCGAAAATCCTGCACCACTCCACGCGCCGACTTGGTGCTGTTGAGCATGCCGACAGCCTGGCCGACGCCTTCTGTCAGCAAGTCGCGCGCCCGGTCGTTGCCGCCGGCCGCGGATTTGAGCGCCAGTTGCATCGCCCGTTCCGCCATCAGGTGCTGGAACGGCATGGGCAGCGCGCCGGGACTCTCCGGTGCCTCCCACGCTGCGTTCCAGGAGGAGCGCAACTGCCGGCAAGTCTTTCCGGTGAAGGCACGCGAGCGGATGGTGTCGCGCGAGCGCGCCGCCAACAGCTTCTCCTTGATCATCTCGGGCACATCGGATTCCATGGTCGGCAGCCACACCGATCCGGTCCAGGCGCCCGCTGCGCCCATCGTCATCACCGCTGCCATCTGCCGGCCGGTAACGATGCCGCCCGCTGCGAGCACCGGGACGGGTCGGACCTGTTCGACCGCCTCCACAATCTCCGGTACCAGCACCATGGTCGTCACTTCCCCGCAGTGTGCAGCCGCCTCCGTCCCTTGCGCCACGAGCAGATCCACGCCGTACTCGAGCTGGCGAATTGCATGCTCCTTAGAGCCAACCAGCGCACCGACCGGAATTCCTCGCGCGCGCGCACGATCCATCATCGACTGCGGAGGCCGACCAAGCGCATTGACGATGAGGCGGATCGGGTGACGGAAGCACTCGTCCATGACGCGTTCGGCGGTATCGAGGAACTGGCCGATCTCGTGTTCCTCGTCGGAAGGCACCTGCGCCGTCGTGTCAACGCCGTGCCCCGCCAGCAACTCGTCCGCGAAGCGCTTGTGCTGCTCGGGGATGCGAGCGCGCAGCGTCGTGCTGGTCTGGTTCGTCTCGGCCTTGGTCTCCATGTTCTCAGCGACGGCCAGATCGACGCCATATGGCTTGCCGTCGACGTGTGCATCGATCCAGTCCAGTTCGATCTTCAGTTGCTCGGGCGTGAAGGTCGCCGTGCCCAGCACGCCAAACCCGCCCGCCTTGCTCACTGCCGCAACCACGTCGCGGCAGTGACTGAATGCGAATAAGGGGAAGTCGATGCCAAGGATCTTGCAAAGGGAGGTGTTCATGATGTCACCGTGTCTTTATTGCCAGGGAACGGCCGGCGATTCCCGGCCACTGTCCCGCTTTATGCGCCCAGTCACTTCATGACGTGGGAGGAGGTCGAGTCGGGCGCCATCAGGTTGGCGTTCCACTCCATCGTCGTAATGCCGCTGTCACTGCGATTGACCACGTAGATGCCGGAAATCAGGTCGATCTCGGCCAGTTCCGTGAAGCCCGGAATCCGCGCGTCGTACATCGGGATCGCTGCGGCGATGTTGTAGCGGTACAGCTTGCCGGAATGGTCATAGTTCTCGCCGAGGCCGGCAGACAACGTGTCCTCGTCCATGAAGAAGTCGCGCTTCTGATAAACGTGGCGCTTGCCGTCCTTGAGCGTGGCCTGTACGTGCCAGACACGATGCAGCTCCCAGCGGATGCAAGTCGCCTTGGGGTGGTAGGGCGTCAGCGCTTCCTTGGGCGTGCAGCCGGACTTCGCATCCGGGTAGGAGAAGCGATAGTTGTTGTACGGCAGGTAGACTTCCTTCTTGCCGATCAGCTTCCATTCGAAGCGATCATGCTTGCCGGTGAACAACGCATCGTCATCGTAAGTGATGGCGCCACCCATCGTACTGATCGGGGTGTCCGCGGCCGAGTCCGGCGAGAGCCGCACGCGGCGCGTCGCCGGCACGTAGGAATAGGCGCGTCGATCGGTGGCCTCGACATTGTCGAACAACAGCGAAGTCATGCCCGCCAGGCGGGTCGGCCCCTTGTATTCGACCCGCTGGATCATCTGCATGTCGCGCTGGGCATTCGCCTTCAGGTCGCCGAGCGGATAGAAGAAGGCAGTCGCTGCCCGTGCCGTGGTGACCACCTCTCCGCTGGGCTTGACATACTCGATGACGGTGTCGCGTTTCAGGATGCCGGTGCCCTTGTAGGTAGACATCTTGTTCCACATCACCTCGAGGCCCGTCTTGGGAATCGGAAACAACAGACCCGGTGCGCAGCCCTTGCTGAGATCGACCCCGTCGCCATCATTGATCAGCGTGCAACGATTGACGTTCTTCTTGCTGTTCTCGGCCCACTCCTGTGGATAGGCCGCCGTCCGGTGGGTCGGATAGACGTCGATGAAGAACGTTTCCGGGTACTTTTGCATCAGCGCCAGGGTCCCCGGGGTGAGCTTGTCCTTGTATTTGTCCGCGTTCTTCGCGTCGATGCGATAGAGCGGCTTCTCGTCGGCGAACGGATCGGGGCGCCAGCCCGGCTTGCTCTTGTCGTAGCTCGCCGGGGGCGTAGTCAGGCCTCCTGTATAGGCGGGAATGGAGCCGTCCTTGTTGGCGGCCGCCTCGGCTCCCCACAGTGTCAGGGTCGACCCGAGTTGCTTGGCCTCGTCGGCCGAGACGCTGGCAAGCGCATTGCCCACGCAGGCCGCCATCAGCGCGGCTGGTAGTACTTTTTTGAGTGTCTTCATCATGTCTCCTTGGGAATATGGCTGCCACGCCATCAGAACGAGCCCTTGTAGGTGAACGACAGCCACCCGCGGTCCTGGCGCTGCGAGCCGTTCGAAACACGGATCGCACCGTTTACCGCTTCGTAGGTGGCCAGGTAGCCGATATAGGCGAGCGTGAAATCGTGCGCGTTGTTGTAGGTCCAGGTCGTGCCGATGGAGAAACTGCCGGCACCCTGGTTGCCGTGATCCGGAAGCGCCAGCGAGCTGTTGCCGGCAAGGCCGTAGCTCCACGCGAAGTTGACCGAGGCGTCCCAGCCCGGAAACACAGCCGTCCAGCTGGGCGTGAAGCGCACTGCCATCTGCCAGTTGTCACGCGTGCTGCAGCCGGTGCGGTATGACTGGTCGTTAGCCGGGCGGTTCGAGCACGAAGCGAAGTTCTTGGCGTTGGCCGTGACGCTGTCCAGGTAGCTGTAGCCAAGCTCGGCGGTCAACGACGCGCTGTTCCAGACCGGGGTCGGCCCGAACAGCGCCACTGCGTTCACCAGACCGGTCCAGGCGTTGCCGCGCGCAGCGTTTTGCGAGCCGTCGACGATGGTCGAATTGAGCGCCGCGTTGTTTCGGCGCACGATTTCGGCACCCACGCTGATGCCTCCCAGGTTGGTCGCGGCACTCAAGCCGATCAGGCGCTCGTTGGTCGGAAAGAAGAAGCTGTACGTGCCCTTGGCCGGGTTGAGGCTTGCAACCGGCGACTTCTCGGTGAAGTCACGGTAATAGACACCGAGCGTGCCCCCGCCCATGAACTCCGGCGACCAGCGTGCCGCGAGACCGAAGTCACCGGCACTCCGCGGCTTGACCAGCCCGTTGTTGAGCAATGCGCTGCCGTTTGCCTGCGGGAAGCGATCGGGCCCGTCGACGATGAAGTCAGTCGATCCGAGATAGGTGCCGCCCTGCGGCGCGCGTGAAGCCCGGTGCTCGTAGTAGTACTGCGCCATCAGCGAAAGCGTCGGCGTCAGTTGCAGGTTGCCGCTGACCTGGCCGATCGGCAGCGCAATTTCCTTGGCGTCCACGCCAGGCGTCGCGAGCGCCTTGATGGCATCGGTCGGCGCCTGGCCATCGGACACACTGAAGGTCGACAGGATCAGCGACTCGCCCCAGAGTACCGTCTGGCGACCGATCTTTACGTTGCCACTGGTGCCGCCCAACTCGAAATTCTTGAAGACATAGGCGTCCAGGATTTCTCCGGATAGCCCGCCCTGGAACCGTACAGTCGTCGGCGAGAAGGTGTTGTTGTTGTAGCTGCTGATGTTGTTCGGGATGGCGGAGTTGAAGTGCACGCTATCCTGGGACGCAAAGTCCCGCCATGCCGCCGCACTCAGGCGCCCGCCGAAATCCTTCCTGTAATTGACGTCCAGCTCGCTCAGCAGGTCGATGCGGTTGGTAACCATCGCACCCTTGTTGAACGACAGCGTGCCTTCGTCCGTGTTACGGGAATTCTTCAGTACCGAATTCTGCTCCTGAACGCGCCACCCTGCGTTGTAGCGCACCGTATTGCCCCACTGCACACCAACGTCGGAGTTGCCGACATCGATCTCCATGGCCTGCAGGTTCGCGCTTGCCATGGCAGTCGCAGCGACGACCAGCATCCGGCAAGCTGTTCCGGATTGTGTTAGTTCGCGCCTGCTCAGCGTCACCAGTCCCATCTCTCCTCCTCGCCCTTGATCATTTTTTGTTAGCCGGATCCACGCATGGTCTGGCTTCGCGTCACACACAAGTGTTACGCCAATGTATCGTACGCCAGCATACTATTCGCTTAGTGTTTTCACTAGTAAGGTGATCGGTTTGACTCGCGGGAGTGCCATGGGTGAGGGAAACTGCGCGGGAGGCAGCCGGGTGGAAGGTCCTCTTCCCCCCGTGCAGACAGCACCACGCGGCAGTGCATTGCCGTTGGCGCGGATACGGCTGTGTGGGTCGCGGCTGGTGGGTAGCGGCTAGAGCAGGCCGCGTCCGCTGAGTCCCCGATCGTTGCGCTGCGCCTCGAAGCCGTACGGGGAATAGCGACCGTTCAGGAAAACCTCGATCTGCGCACGGCCCTGCAGCACCCTGCCGTCGGGCGTCGTCGTCGTGACGTGCGCCAGGTGTTCCACACCGAATACCGTGCGCTTCTCGCCGGTGCCGGGAAACGTGTGCTCGCAAGGCTGGACCGAGAAGTCGAACTCGTCCCATTCCAGCGCCGGATTGGCTGGCCCGTGGTACGTGTTGATGGTGCCGCCGTCACGCCACGCCCCGACGTGATAGCCAATCTGCCCGAGCACATGCGGTGGGAGGGATACCTGGTAGCGGTGCGTCCAGACTCCCCCCGAGTCGTCGGTCACCACCACCGTACCGCCCGCAAGGGATCGCGTGCCGGGCGCAAAACTCAGGTCGTGCCGGACCGCGACCAGCTTGCGCTGCGGGCCATCCCAGCCAAAATTCAACCAGCCTTCGAATGGGGTGCCGAAAGCGTCGTTGAGATGGACGTTTTCGCCGTCTGGCCCCTCATGGAAATGAAAATAGGAAGAAAGCCCTTCGCTTTCCAGAAAGCAGGAGAACCGCAGCGCACGGGGCAGCGACGGCTCCTGCGCCGGCGGAAGCCAGCGTGCCACGTCGGCAAGCGGGGGGCGGCTTTCATACAGGCCCCACGAACGATCGCGCACGGCACCCCAGGGCGCTTCATCCATGTCGTATCGAACCCCGTCAATCTCAACCCATCCGGTGGCCGTACCAACCTGGTTAAACCGGCTCTGGTCGGTGGTGTAGCGACCATTGCGCACCGCCCGGTGGTGCGCCGACAGATGCGGCGGAGCAAGGCCGCGCCAGATCACGTCGTAGCGCATGCCCGACTCGTTCGGCTCCAACACCATGCGCACGGTACGTAGCGGTTCAATGAACTCGTAACGCAGCGGCCCGACCGAGATCGAGTAGTCGTCGCGCCAGACACGGCTCAGCCTGAGGGTACGCTGCACGCCTCGTACGTTGAGCGAACTGTGCGCGCCCAGGACATTGCTGTTGGGCGCGATGCGCATGCCGTTGATCAGGAATATGCCGTGATCAAGGCTGTATGCGCCAAAGAAGTAGCCATCGTCCCATGAGAAATCCGTCGACGGCACGTAGCTCATGGGATAGGGCGTCGCATGCACCGGAAACTCATCGTACGGCGTCAGCGCCATCTTCTCGAAGTCCTGTTCTGCCATGGGTACTCTGTTCCGTTTGTCTGCGAGGCACGCCCTCGCCCGCGATCATCCGCCTGGAATGGCGATCGATTCACCTCAGAAGGCAACCTGGTCAGCCCCCTTGAGCGCCAGGATGTCGCGCGCTTCGGCCGGGGTAGCAATCTGAAGCCCAAGACCTTCCAGGATGCTCCGCACCTTGGTGACCTGCTCCGCGCTCGACGTCGCCAGCTTGCCAGCCCCGATCCACAAGCTGTCCTCCAGCCCGACCCGCACATTGCCGCCCATGGACGCCGCCATCGCAGCAATGGGCATCTGGCTGCGCCCCGCGCCCAGGACAGACCACCGATAGTCCTTGCCGAACAGCCGGTCGGCCGTGCGCTTCATGTGATGGACATCGTCCGGATGCGTACCGATGCCGCCCAGGATGCCGAAAACGGTCTGCACGAAGAACGGGGGCTTCACCAGCCCTCGATCGATGAAATGGGCGAGGTTGTAGAGATGCGACGTGTCGTAGCACTCAAACTCGTAGCGTGTGCCGCTTTCGGACAGTTCCGTCAGTGCATATTCAAGATCGCCGTACGTGTTGCGGAAGATCAGGTCCTTGCTGCCCTCCAGGTACGGCCGTTCCCACTCGTACTTGAATTCGCTGAAGCGCTGGAGCATGGGGAACAGGCCGAAGTTCATCGATCCCATGTTCATCGACGCCACCTCGGGCTGGTGGACGAGCGCCGGCCGGATGCGCTCCTGTACCGACATGTAAGGGGAGCCGCCGGTGGTGAGGTTGATCACCGCGTCGCTACGCTCCCGGATATCGGAGAGGAAGGGCGTGAAGGCCTCCGGACGCTGATCGGGGCGGCCGTCCTGGGGGTCGCGCGCGTGCAGGTGGATGATGGCCGCTCCCGCTTCGGCAGCGGCCACCGAGGCATCGGCGATTTCCTGCGCCGTCACCGGCAGGTACGGTGACATCGACGGCGTGTGGATCGCACCGGTCACGGCGCAGGTGATGATGACCTTGTTCTGTTTCATAGATTTCTCCAATGCTGGAGCGCCCGGCGCGCTCCGTCGGAAGATCGATGGTGGTCAAGCCACCACTTTGCGCTCGGCGAGACGATCGATGTCCGAGCTGGTGTACCCGAGCTCGCCGAGCAGTTGATAGGTGGACTCGCCACGCAACGGCGCATGCAGCGACTGGCCGGCGCGCGAGCGCGAGAAGCGCACCATCGCCCCGAGTTCCCGGATTTCGCCGAATTGCGGATGGGTCGAGACTTGCACGGCATTGGCAGCCTGCATGGCCGGATCGGTCAGATAGGCGCGTTCGACGCCCTTGCGGCATGCCTCGGCCCATACGCCCGCCGCCTCGCATCTGGCGATGAGGTCCGCCATGCCCTGGTGCCGTATGGCGCCGGCAATCGACTCGGCTTCCCGGGCGCCCCATGCCAGCGGCTCCGCGCCCAGTGCGCCATTCAGTTCGAGCACGCTGGCCAGGGCGATCGCCATCTGCTGCCCGCGTACCGAGAGCGCGACCCAGCCGTCCGCTGCCTCGTACAGCGCTTCGGCCGGATGGTAGCCGGTGCGGCTCGAACTGAGGGGAGCGGTGCCCTCGAAAGCGCCGTCGGGTCGCTGCACGATGCCGGACACGAGCAAGATGCCCGCGTTGACCAGTGGGCAGTCGATCGATGCACCGTCGCCATGGCGTGCACGGTGGTAGAGGCTGGCCAGCGTACCGATCGCGCCGAGGAAGCCGCCGGTGAAGTCGACCATGGACGTACGGTTCCACAGTGGTGCGTTGTCCTTCCCGCCGGCGAGGTACTCATGGCCGCAATAGGCCTGCATGACCATGTCGAAGCCGGCACGCTCGGCCAGCGGACCGCTCGATCCGTAGGCAGGACTTTCCAGCGTGATCAATTCCGGCTTGAGCGCCCCGAGGCTCGCGGCATCAATGCCAAGGCGGGCGGCGGCGCCCGGGCGGAAGTTGCTCATCACGACATCGGCAGCCGCGCAAAGCTCCCGCGCAATGGTCAGTCCCTCCGACTGCTTCAGATCGATCGAGATGGCGCGCTTGCCCCGATTCGCGGCGCTGTAGAAACGGAAGATGCTGCGATTCGGATCGCCCTGCGGCGTCTCCACCTTGACCACATCGGCACCAAGGTCCGCCAGAAGGACCGACGCGTAGGGACCGGCCACGAACGCCCCGAAATCCACCACGCGCACACCGTCGAGCGGCCGCTCCCCCGCTTGCGCTGGCTTGCGATAGCTCGCCGCGCGGCGGGTCGTTCGCAATGGATGGCCCACATGCCGGCGTCCATCCGGCAGCGTCGTGATTACGCCGTTATGGCGGATCTGCGGCTCCTCCCAGCACTTTCCCGGCGGCATGACCGGCTCGGCGGGCAGGCCCAGTGCCCAGATCCGCTCCAGCAACTCACGGCTGCTCTTCTTCGCGGCGTGAGCGCTCAGTACGTCGATGTCCCCATAGAAATTCCTCAGGTCGGCGGTCGGCTTCGGCATGCCGCTGTCCTCTGGCGTGACAGTCGGATCATCGATTTCCAGTGCCTGGTACATCCGGTACTTGGATCCCACGCCCCCGATGACCAGATGCACGTAGACGCCATCGGCACAACGGAAAACGAGCGGGAAGGGCTCCTTGGGATTGACGAACTTTGTGTTCGCGGTGGGCTTTTCCACCTCGCTCCACAGCCCCGTCAGCCAGGACAGCGCGCCTTCAAACAGCGACGTCGCCACCGCCTGGCCTTGCCCGCTCAGCTCGCGTTCGTAGAGCGCGGCGAACAATGCCGCCAGGCCACGCAAGGCTGCGGCGTAGGCGACCGGAGAAAAGCTCATCACAATGGGACGGTTGTTGTAGTGCTCGTAGACCAGCCCGGAGCGCGCCTGCATCAACACCTCGGTGGCAGGCCGTCCCGCATGCTCCGTTCCGGGAGGTGCGGCCTCCAGGTCCAGTACCACCAGCCCTGGATATCGCGCCGATAGTTCGGCCGCCTGCCAGCGGCGTTCCACGCCCGGGTAGTCTTCACCACCAATCAGGCAGACATCGGCGCGCGCCAGGAGCGCATGCAACCGATCCTCGGAACGACCAGCCTCGGTGTCGTTCGTAGCGCCGGCCAGCCAGATGTCATAGGCCGGGTACATCCGGGCGAATGGATCGCCCCCCGGCGGCTCGACGCGAACGACTGTCGCACCCAGCTCCGCCACGAACTTCACCACCAGCGCCGGCGCCATGCCGACGCCAAGCTGGACCACGACAACATCCTTCAAGCATTGCAATTCGTCGGCCATGACTGCAGTTCCTTTTATCTTGGAGAGAAACAGCCGGGGGCATGCGGCAGTTGCGAACGCCCGATCGCCGCCCCCCCCTGCGCTGTTCAGGCGGCGATATAGACCTGCCCGTCGCGCACCACTACCGGATAGGTGCGCAAAGCCTTGTTACAGGGCAATGCGCACGGCTCGCCGGTGCGGATATCGAAGGCGCCGTCGTGCCAGGAACACGTCACCGTGAAGCCGTCGAGATAGCCGTCGTCGGCCAGTGACGCCTTGCCGTGCGTACAGATATCGTCGGACGCGAAGTAAAGACTGCCGACGCGATAAATGGCCAGCACGCCGAGCCCATCGATCTCCGCCTTCAGAATCTCCCCATCCTCGATATCCGCCACAGCGCATGCCGGCACTAGGCGTTGTTCCATGTCCTGGTCAGTCATCGCTCCGCCCATGCATAATTAGTACGCAAGCACATCGTAACGTCTATGAAGCTAACAATCCATCAGGGTTAGCGCAGGGTCCGGGCGATGTTCATCTTCTGGATCTCCGAGGTTCCACCGTAGATGGGCTCCACACGGGTGTACGTATAGATGCGGGAGATCGCGCTCTCGTTCATGTAGCCGAAGCCGCCATGCAACTGGAGGCAGGTATCCGCGGTGCGGTACTCCATCTCGGTGAACCACAGCTTGGCCGTGGTTGCAGTGGTCGGATCGAGCTTGCCGGCGACGATGGCACGCATCAGGCTGTCCATGAAGCCGCGTCCCACACTCAGGTCGGTCTTCATTTCCGCGAGTTTGAACTGCGTGTTCTGAAAATCGAACACACGCTGGCCGAATACCTGGCGCTCCTTGACGTAGTCGAGCGTCAGGTTGAAGGCGAGCTCGGCAACTGCCAGGGCGCGCGTGGCGATCAAGGTGCGATCGAGTACAAACGTGCCGCTCAGGATGCTGCTGAGCGCCTGGCCTTCCTCGCCGAGGATGGCATCGGCGGGGACCCGAACCTCGTCGAGAAAGCATTCCCCGACGCTTGACCCGCGCATGCCCATGGTATCCATGCGGCGCAGCGTCACACCGGGCAGGTTGGTGTCGACCAGGAACACCGTCATGGCGTTGCGGCCACCTTCCATGTCCTTGTCGGTGCGGGCGACAAAATAGAGCAGGTTGGCTTTCGCACCGCTACTCATGTAGCACTTGTTGCCGCTGAGCAGGTAGTCGCCGCCGACCTTGCGCGCACGCGCCTGGACACCCGACACATTGCTGCCGCTGCCGGGCTCGGTCAGGCCGAGCGCCTGGATCATTTCGCCGGCGACAATGCCGGGGCACCAGCGCTGCTTCTGTTCGTGGCTGCCATGCTTGACCAGGATATTGGTCATCACATCGGTGGCAATTGCCGCACCGACGCTGGCCCCGCCGACGAAGCGGCCCATTTCCTCGTTCTGAATGATGTTGTAGAGAAAATCGCCGCCCGGGCCGCCGTACTGCTCGGGCACGGACATGCCCACCAGTCCCGCGGCACCGGCCTTGCGCCAGAACTCCGGGTCGGTGCCCTTGCCGTTCTTCTCCCACTCCAGGTAGTGAGGCTCCAGCTCTTTCTCATAGAAGCGGCGGCAGGTCTCCCGGAACATGTCGTGCTCTTCCGAATAGACGCCGTCGCGCTGACGGTCTTCGGATACATAGGCGTGATTGGTCATGATGTCGTCTCCTCTGTCAGGCATCGCGAATGCAGGGCCCCGGCGGCCCATCCGGAGCCATGCTCCGTTCCGCGATGTGTTTGCTGTGCTGTGCTGTGTTGTTTGGCAGGGCCGGGCCGACGCCCGCGCCCCTAGGTGGTGACAGCCGCGAGATCCGCGGCAAGATCCCGTAGTTGCCTGGGGAAGGTGGTGTAGCCGATGCCCGCCAGGCGCAGGTCGCGATCGCGGCCACTCGCGAATACCGTCTGTGCGCCGCCCGTCAGGATCGACAGCAGCAGCGTGCGCCAGACCGTAAAGAATCGGAGCCGCTCAGCAGACACCGGCAATCCACCGTGGTCGCAGTACACCGCCATGAACTCCTCCCACGGGACGATGCGCTCGACCAGATACTTGCAGTAGACGAGATCCTCCGCCGGATCGCCGGCATGCGCGAATTCCCAGTCAAGCAACGCCGTCAGCCGATCGCCGTCGCCCATCGCGTTATGCAGGCCCGCATCGCCATGCACCAGCGCCCGCTCGTTGCCGATGCTGTCAATCTGCATGTCGAGCCAGGCGAATGCCGCATCCATCAGGGGGGTCGCCGGTACGTTGTCGCGATAGCGCTGGCGGAACCGCCCGAGCATCGCCTGCACCGGATTCCCTGACGTCCCCCAGGTCAGCTTGGCCGCCAGGCCGGTGCCGTCGATATCCAATCGATGCAGCCGCGCCAGGCCGGCTGCGAATTGCCGGACAAAGGCAGGTGTGGCATCGCTGCTGAACAGGGTGCCCATCGCCTTGCCCGGCACACGGCTGAAAGCGATGAAGCGGCCCCCGATCACTTCGGGGTCTTCTTCCAGCCACAGTGGCTGCGGGACGGGCAGACCGTGCTCCCATGCGGTACGCAAGATCGGATACTCGTAGCTGACCGATGTCCCGGTCACGCTGACATCGAAATCCTTGCGCAGCACGATGGAGCGCGCCTCGCCTTGCGCTTCCAGTTCCACCAGGATAGTGCTCTTGGAGCGGCCGCCCGGCACCGTGGTCAGCTTGCGCGCGCTGAGCCCGTCCTGGTCCGGAAATCGTCGCCGCAGATAGTCGGAAAAGGGGGCGACCGGAATATCGGGAACCGCGCTGGAGCGGCTGGCGCCGGTCCGGGCGCTCCCCGTCTCCGCCAGGCGCGATTCCACACCGATGCGCCAGTCCCGCTCCCGGACGGCGATCGACGCCACCAGGTCGGCGACGCGACCCCGCTGCCGCGCGTCGGCGAGATCGACAGCGGCCAATTCATCGGAAAAAGCCTTCTCGGTACCGCAAGGCAACTCCGCCGCCTGCCCGATCCACGGCCGAAGGCAGGAAGCCAGCTCGCTCTGATGCAAGTGGCTGTCAGCGTGGGTATCCGCCTCGACAGCGAGCCGGGACAACAGCATATCGATCAGCTCGGCGCGCAGCTTCGCCTGCGGCGAAGTCAGTTCCGGCTTCAGGTCAGCGCGCAATGCTTCCAGGACGCTGCGCAGTTGCGCTGCCAGGATGGAATGGTTCATGGCTGGCTCGCTTACACTGGACGGCCGACAAAGACCGGGAAGAAGAAGGCGCGCTCGCGGGCAATGTGGCGCTCCAGATAGGCGCGCAACGCCCGGTGCACCTCTCCTGCAGCGCCGGCATCGGCGCGCCGGTGGCATACATGGAGCAGGCGATCGGCCAGTTCACGCCCGCGAATGTTCAGGTCGCACAGGGTGTCGACGGTCGGGTAGCCAACCCCGGACAAGGCCTGCGCATCGGCGACAAACCGTCCGATGTCAGCGCCAAGCTGTCCTTCCTTCGCCAGGTCGAAGCCCGGCATCGCAAGCGCGTCGCCCAGCAGCCGCGCCAGGTCGGCGTTGTCTTCGTACAGCATCGGCCCTTCGACCGGGACGCGCTGCTGCAGGTGTCCCAGAATGACGTCAACGCTACGCAATGCGCTGGCAGCCCATTGGTCAGTGACATGCGGCACCACCAGTTCCCGAAGCGCCTGTTGCGCCGCCTCGATCATCCGTTGTGTGGATGGTTTCATGGCCTCTTCCCCTTCAGTTCGCCGCGTCTTCCGGCCGGTATGGGCTCTTGCGCCAACGGTCGACGATCTCAGCCGCTTCATCCATTGGCTTGCCGATCACCATGGCGAGCAACTGCTCGAACAGCTTGATGCGGCCAAAGCCGAGATTCAGGCGCGCTACGCGCGAATCCTCGCCCGAAAGGAAGGCGCGCAATCCGCTGTTGAGGGTCACGACGGCTTTCCAGACTTCCCACACGCGGTAGAACTTCAGGTTGTCCAGCTCCAGCCTGAAGCCCGCCACCGACTCATAGTGGGCAATCGTGCGGGCCGGGTCGCCGAGCGTCAGCATGCCCTGCGAAAGCGCCCAGTCCTGGGCCGGGTCGCCGACGAACGCCAGCTCCCAGTCGCTGAGGGCCACGATACGGTCGTCCCTCCATATCTCTTCGCCCATGCCGTTGTTACCCTTGCAGAGCGAGACGCGCGGCGCCGAGCGCGGCAACTGCTCCTCGAGCCAGAATGCCGCCTCGGTCATCAATGGCATCGGGTCGGTGCGCAATGCGTGCCAGCGGCCCAGCCACAGGTCGAAGTCCTGGCGCGCTGCCTGCGCGGGGGTGGCGGGGACTTCGATGAACTTCGTGAAGCCGGCCGTCTCCAGATCCAGCGTATGCAGCGTGGCCAGCTTCTCCGCGTGCTCATAGGCCACGCGCTGCCGTCGCGCGGCTGCGTCCGGCCCTGCGTCGTACAAGCCTGGCAAGTCGTTGGAGCCGTCGACCATGCGACGGACCATGACAGGGCGGCCCTGCGTGATCTCGGGCGCCGCGTCGAACCACAGCGGCTCGGCCACCGGTACGGCGGTCTTGTGCAGGTGCGCCATGACGTTCCACTCGAATTCCAGCGGAACCGGGCAAATCGGGCCGCCCACGGAATCGGTACGGAAAATATAGCCACCCTCGCTGCCGCGTTCATCGGTCCAGACCATATAGGTCTCGCGCGAGATACCCGGAAACGTGCGCTTGACGCGCTTGACTGTGGTCTCGCTGCCCAGGCGGGCGGCGAAGTACTCCTGGAATGCGGCGTCGGCAATCATCCGGTCAGCCCCCAGCGTGGATGGTTTCCAATGACAAACATCGGCATGTAGGCGGAGCCTGCGACGCCGTTGACTTCACAGCGAGCCAGTTGCTCCCGGTGTTTCGGGCGGCCAGTGCTGCCGTCCGGAAAGACCACGAGCTCCGGATCGCTGATGTCGTAGCGATCGATCTCCGTCTGCAGCGTGGCGCTGCGCCAGATGCCCTGCCCCTTGCCATCGGCGAAGCCGCTGTCGAACCCCGCGCCGCGATATACCCATGGCCGGCCCACGGGTTGCGCCTTCAGCGTCCAGCTCTCGCCGTTGGCCAGCCCGAGTTCGACCGTCGCGGCATCGAACACGCGCGTGCCGGGTTGTAACGCGATCTGGTGGTCGATACGGGTGACACCGATCTCGCCGTTGTCATCCCCGTGACCGATACGATGTATCTCGCCGTCCGTATAGACGCGCTTGCCGTCGCCATCTTCGATCACCTGGATCGAGCCGCCTTCACGCCCGTTGCTGAAGCCTGCGTGCAACAGGAACAAGCCCTTGCCACCCGTGCGCGACGACGACGCCACGCCCCCCGCCACGGGCGTTCCGGTCATCGGCTCGAAGCCGCCGACGCCAGGACGTACGCCCCAGCTGTGGTCGCGCCAGCCAAACCAGTTGTCGGCGACGAAATCCTCGCCGTCGATGCGCACCGCGCCGCTCACCTGGCCGAGCTGGTGGTAACGCAGGTAGTCGCTGTGCACGCGCCCGTCCAGGCGTCCGAAGTGCGGGTTCTCCAGCCTTGGCGGCAGGATGTTCCGGAACGTGATGTCGAGCCCGATGGGGTAGTCGCCATGATCGAGAACGAAACGAAGTTCGCGGAAGGCCTCGACGACATCCAGCCGCAGCGGCCCGATCGTGGCGCCGGTATGCATCGGCATCGGGCGCAGCGCCTTGGTGAAGCGCACGTTGTACTGCCGTCTCGAATGCGACTGGGCGATCACGAAACCCTCGATCACATTCATGTTCTTGAACACCGTGATGCCGGCCAGGAAGCCGGCCTGGCCGTCCCGCTGAAAGCCGCCCATCAGCTGCCGGTCGTAGAACCGGTGGTCGGTCGTCAGCACGTGTTCGAAAGTCAACGGCCCTTGATGATGCAAGGTCTCGTCCAACGCGGTGAGCATCCTTTCTCCTCCTTCGCAGTCGGCGGGGCGCGCTCGCTCCGGGGTGATACCGGTTGCGCACTGTGCCGACGCCTCATAGTGACACACATGCTAATGATATGCCAGCGTATTATATTGATTGCATGCTGGCACGAGGGTATTCCCCGGGGGACGGCGATCCTGCCTTCCCCCGGCAGCCGCTGATCAGGTTCCGGTCGGCTTCATGCGCGGCCGGAATTCGATGGTGGCCTCCGCCGGCGCCGGGTCGAGGTCGCGTAACAGCCGCTCTTTCTCCGCCTCGTACTGTGCGACGTTGCGCTCCTTGACCGGACCGTAGCCCTTGATCAGCTCCGGCAGCGCGGCGATTTTTTCCATCGTTGCCTGGTTCGCGGGCGTCAGGCGTGGCAGGACCGACGAGACCAACTGGCAGTACTTCTCGATCAGCGCACGTTCCATCCGGCGCTCGGCCGACTTCCCAAATGGATCAAGCAAGCCGCCGCGCAGGAATTTCAGCTTTGCCATGACCTTCAGCGCACCAAACATCCAGCCGCCGATGGCAATCTTGCGCGGCTCGGCGCCCTGCGCGGCTGGCCGCGACAGCACCGGTGGCGCCATGTGAAACTGCAGCTTGTAGTCCCCATCGAACTGCTGGCGCAGTCTGGCGATGAAGTCACCGTTGGTATAGAGCCGCGCCACTTCATACTCGTCCTTGTAGGACATGAGCTTGCTCAGGTTGCCCGCCACGGCCGCGGTCACCTTCAGCTCTCCATCGGGCACCGCCGAGGTCTCAGCACGGCGCACCGTGTCGACAAAATCGAGGTAGCGCTGCGCCCAACGGGTGTTCTGGTATGCGGTCAGGTGTTTGAGGCGACGTTCGACCAACTCGTCGAGCGTCTGCGAAGGGGCTTCGACGACAGCCTGGGCGGCACCGCAGCGGGCCAGGAATTCCTGCAGGCGGGCCGGGTCGTGCGCGGCCAGGCGACCCCAGTTGAACACCTGCAATGTGGCTTTCACCTGCGAGCCGTTCAGGCGGATGGCCTGCTCGATGGCATCGACCGACAGCGGGACCAGACCCTGCTGGACCGCATAGCCGAACATGAACATGTTGGTCGTGATGCTGTCGCCCATCAACTTCGTGGCGATCGAGGTTGCCGGCATAGCCGATACGGCATCGGCGCCGACGATCTCGCGCAACAACGCAAGCTGCGCCTGGGGATCGAGCGTAATCGCGTTATTGGCCTGGAACTGCGCAGTCGGCACCAGATCCTGGTTCACCACAATGCGCGTCCGGTGCGCCGCGATCAAGTCCAACGTCTGGGGGCTGGCCGTCACGACCAGATCGCAGCCCAGTACGAGATCGGCCGATCCTGTCCAGAGACGCGGCGCATGCAGCGCGTCCGGCGTTGCGGCGATGCGGATATGGCTCAGCACTGCCCCACCCTTCTGCGCCATTCCAGTCATATCCATCACACTGGCGACCTTGTTGTCGAGGTGCGCCGCCATGCCGGCAATCGCCGCTACCGTCAGCACGCCGCTGCCGCCGATGCCCGTCAGCACCACGTTGTAGACCGCTCCGGTCGCCACTGGCGCTGGAGCCGGCAGCGCGCCGAAGAGGTTGGACAGTTCGCTGTCCTGGAATGACGCGCCAAACTTGCGCACGGTACCGCCATGCACACTGACGAAGGAGGGACAGAAACCATCCTGGCAGGAGAAGTCCTTGTTGCAGCTCGACTGGTCGATCTTGCGCTTGCGGCCAAACTCCGTTTCGATCGGTTGCACGCTGACGCAATTCGACTTCTTCGTGCAATCACCGCAGCCCTCGCAGACCTCCTGATTGATGAACAGGCGCTTCGGCGGGTCCGGGAAGGCATTGCGCTTGCGCCGGCGGCGCTTCTCCGCTGCGCAGGTCTGGTCATAGATGATCGCCGACACGCCCTTCACCTGCTGCATCTCGCGTTGTACCTGCTCCAGGTCGCGCCTGTGGCGGACGGTGGTCCCCTCCGGCCACCGGATGCCGTGCGGATACTTGTCTGGCTCGTCGGTCACGATGACGATTGGCTTCACACCCTCCCAGTACACCTGGTTGGCCATCTGCTCCACGGTCAGCGTCCCGTCAACCGGCTGCCCGCCGGTCATGGCCACGGCATCGTTGTACAGGAGCTTGTAGGTCATACTGGCGCCGGACGCCACTGCCGCGCGGATGGCAAGGATGCCAGAGTGGAAGTACGTGCCGTCGCCGATGTTCTGGAATGAGTGCGGCACGTCGATGAAGGGATGCATGCCGGCCCAGAGCATGCCTTCGCCGCCCATCTGCACTGCCCACTCCGTCGGGCGGTCCGGCATGAACATCGAGGACAGACCGTGGCAGCCCACGCCGGCGAAGGTCAGGCTGCCGTCGACGGTCCGGGTCGACGTATTGTGCGGGCATCCCGAGCAGAAGAACGCGGTGCGCACGAGTCCCGATGGCTTGATCGGATGCACGTTGTTGCGCTGCGCGCGGATATGGGCGATGCGCTCGGCCAGCCGGTCGTCGGCCAGCCCCAGCGCCAGGATGCGTTGGCTCAGCACCTCGATCATCATGTGGACCGACGTCTCGCCGAAGTCCGGGATCAGACGCTCGCCGGCATCGTTCTGCTTGCCGGTAATGCGCGGGCGCCGGCCTGGATCCAGGTGGTAGAGCTGCGAGGTGAGCTGGTCCTCGACGAAGGCGCTTTTCTCCTCGACGACCAGGACTTCCCTGTGCCCGGCGCAGAACGCCTCGGCGCCTTGCGGCTCTACCGGGAAGATCATTCCCAGCTTGTAGAGACGGATGCCGAGCGCCCGCGCGCGCGCTTCGTCGATGCCAAGTTCCTTCAGCGCCTCGCGCACGTCGAGATAGGGCTTGCCGGCCGTAACGATGCCGAGTTCGCGACGCGGACTGTCGAAGATCACGCGGTCGATCCGATTGGCGCGGGCAAAGGCCATGGCCGCGGGGAGCTTGTACTCGACCAGCCTGCGTTCGATCGGCAGGGGCGCGATGTCACCCTTGATCTTGTTGACGCCTCCCTGCGGCATCTCGAAATCGGTCGGCACGATGATGCGCGAGCGTTCCGGGTCAAGATCGACGGTGGAGGTCAGCTCGATCGTGTCCGTTACCACCTTGAAGCCGGTCCAGACACCGGCGTAGCGCGACATCGCGAAGCCATACAGGCCGTAGTCGAGGTACTCCTGCGTCGTCGCGGGATACAGGATGGGCATCAGCGCCGCACGCCAGACGGCGTCAGACGATGTTGCGGTCACAGTCGACTTGCCGCCCACGTCGTCCGCGCCCACGACCAGCACGCCGCCGTGCCTGGCCGAGCCTTCGAGGTTACCCTGGCGCAGCACTTCAAACGCCCGGTCGACACCGAGGTTCTTTGCGTACCAGATGGCGAACACACCGTCGTACCTGGCTTCCTTGTAGTAGTGAAGCCATTGCGTGCCGCGGATCGACGATGCTGCCAGCTCTTCGTTCACGCCCGGCTGGAAGCGGATGTGGTTCGCCTTCAAATGGTCCGAAGCGGCCCATAGTGCGGTGTCATAGATGCCGATGGGCGAGCCGCGATAGCCGGTAATGAAGCCCGCCGTATTCAACCCGGCCTCGACGTCGCGCTGGCGCTGCATCAGCGGCAGCCTGACCAGAGCCTGGTTCGACGAGATATAGATGCGGCCTTCCTGCTGCGTGAACTTGTCGTCCAGTTTTACTGCTGTCTTAGCCATAGGTGTCCTTGCGAGTCATGATGCAGGTGCCGGCGCCCCTGCGTGGGGACTACTGTTTTTGCATCGCTCATTGACGTTTGCCGACGCTCCCCTGGCGTCAAGGCATTCATCGGCGCTTCACGTCGTCGGCGATGCCAGTCCGAGCAGCCGCGACGCGTTGCCACCGATGATCCTGCGCAGGTGATCCGGCTGTGCGCCTGCTTCCGTCAGGAAGCCAACCAGATCCGTCTGGCCGATCTCCGTCGGCCCGTCGGTGCCCGCCACCAGGCAGTCCGCACCAAGGCACCCGATCAGATAGCGCAGGTATCCGGCGCCGAACACGGCGGTGTCGAAGTAGAAGCGCCGCGCATACTCAACCGGCGGCACCTTCAGCGTCTCGCGCATGGCTGGGAATCGCTCCCAGATCAGCGTCATGCGGTCCAGCACCGCCCCGAGGCCGCCTCCGCCGTGGCTGAACACGAGCTTCAGGCCAGGGAAGCGCCCCAGCACATCGGTCATCATGAGCGATGCAACGGCCATGGTGTTCTCATGCGGAATGCCGAGCGCAGCGCCCATCAGCGGTGAGCCGAGCATGCGGTCGAGCCCTGCCGGGCGGATGCCGTGGACAAAGACCGGCAGGTCACAGGCCGCCGCGGCCGCGAAGAACGGATCGAAGCGCCGGTCGGCAATCGAGACGCCGTTGACGTTGCTCCCCACGAAGATGCCGGACAGCCGATGCACGTGGCCAATCTCTTCGACCTGGCGCACGGCGACATCCACATCCTGCAGCGCGACCACGCCAAGCGCCCTCAGCCTGCGGGGCGCCTGCGCAACCATTTCCGCCGCATGGGCATTGGTCGCATCGGTCAGAATCCGCCCCGCACGAGGATCGAGCCAGTAGGACAGGACCTCCGGCAGCGGGGACATCACCTGGACATCGACGCCCAGGCGCTCCATCGATTCGATACGCCGCGCCGGGTTCCAGTAAATGTCATCGAACACGCGGAATTCCCGGGCACCAATGAACATCCGCGCCCGGCCATCATCGAGCGGCTCCATGCGCGGCCACGCCGGCTCGTCGATGCCTGCCGGCAGCGCCGGAAAGGCGCGCGGCAAGAAGTGGGTATGAAAGTCGACGACCATCGCTACAGCATCCACTGGCCGCCGTTGATGCTGTAGATCTGACCGTTGATCGCCGCCGCATCATCGCTGCCGAGGAACGCGGCGAGCCCCGCCACCTCATGCATTTCCGCGAAGCGCCCCGTAGGGATGCTCGCCATGACTACGCGCGGATCGACCTTCAGCTTGATTCTGGCTTCAGTTGTCGGATCGCCTTCGAACAGCCGGCGCAGGTCAGGCGTCATGACCCCGCCCGGCGAAACGGCGTTGATCGTGATGCCGTGCCGGGCAAACTCGAACGCCAGGCCGGTCGTCAGCCCGTTCACCCCGCCCTTGGCGGCGTTGTAGCCCGCATGCGAATAAGTGCCGGTATGGACCGAATCGGCGCTGATGTTGACGATGCGGCCGTACTTCCTTTCGATCATCGCCGGCAGGAAGGCACGGCAGCACCACAGGGTCGTCCACAAATTGCGATTGACCGTCTGCCGCAGCGTTTCCGGCGTGTGCTCCAGGAACGGCAGGATCACACCACCGCCGGCGTTGTTGACCAGTACGTCGACCTTGTCGAAGCGGGACAACGCGTGGTCGCGCAGCGCCAACGCACCCTCCTCCACGCTCAGGTCCGCCGCCACCGCACTGGCGCCGGCCGCGCCTTTCCTTTCCAGCTCGGCCACCACTGCCTCCAGCGGCGCGGCATTGACATCACTGACAACCACCTGCGCACCCTCGCTGGCGAACCGCTCGGCGATGGCCAGGCCGATCCCTCCGGCACTACCGGTCACCACGACCGTACGTCCTGCAAATCGATTGCTCATCATCTTCACCTCTCGGCAGAAACAAGGAAGGGCGGATTGCGACCGGCGAACTCGCGGTCCGGCACAGCCCCCCACAGGTCGAAGTCATCCGGATTGGCCGACATGCGGCGGGCCTCGCGCGCCCCGGTCTCGGGAAACTGCTCCATGCCGAGGGTGTACTCCCAGACGAAGAAGTCGTCGTCGTAGGCGTAGAGGTGGATGCTGCCCGAGGTCGGATGACGGCCGATGCCGAACTGAATCTTCACATTGTGTTTCTTGATGCGATTGAAGAAGCGTCCGATGTCGTCGATCTCCTCGACCATGTAGGCAAGGTGATGGAAGCCGGTCTTGCCGCCCGGGAACTGCAGTGGCGCAAAGCTGTGGTGGTTCGGGATCGGAAAGGCGCGCAACAGCGAACCGTGCCAGCCTTCCACATAATCAGACACGAGGAAGCCCATGTTCCTGACCATGTAGTCGGTCACTTCACGGCAGTTCTGCACCGCCAGGCCGTAGTGCCTGCCGCCCTGGAACTTCGTCAGGCGGTTGGTGCGCGGCACGGACAGCTTCGACATCTTCGAGAAATACTCGAACGTCGTACCCACGGCGGGCTCCACGACGCGGAAGGCGCGTTCCAGTTTTAACGCACCGCATTCGGCATCACTCAGCCATGCCGGCCGCAGGTCGAGGCGCTGGTAGTGCGCGAAGGCCTTGTCCACGTCGGCATCGGTCTCCAGTTCCCATGACGAACGCACGAAGGCGGGGGAAGCCGCCGGCGCGAGCACCAGGTCGTGGTGCGCAGCCCCGCTGCGAAAGAAGCGGGTGCCGTCCTGCGCCTCGGCGACCAGATCGAGCCCGAAGATGTCTGTTGCGAAGCGGGTCGAGCGTTCTATATCGCTGACGTTCAGAACGATATAGCCCAGCCCGCGGTAGCGGAAATCCACTCCCATCGCTGTCTCCTTGTTGAATTGAGGAAGCCGCCGGCTCTAGAGAATGATGGTCAACCGGCCCTGGTTGTAGAGGCTGTTGACATCCAGCATCGAGCGCTTGCGGCGAATCCGGATGCCGTCGGCGCCGCGCAGCAGCGTGTAGTGCGACTCGCCCATGAAGTAGGTGGTCGTGTCCTCCTTGGTGCGGAACACGACGAAGTTCGCACGCAACGTCGTCTCGCCGCCCTCGCTGCCGAGAACGCGCACATTGCTTACCATGTGGCGTGTCTTGGAATGCGGGTACTCCGCATGCGCCGTCTTCTTCATCAGCCGGTTGGCGCGGCCGCGAATGCGGTCGATGCGGTCGGCAATGAGGAACAGGTTCTGCCCGGCAACGGCATTGGCGGGGTCTGGCGTCGTGGGTGAAGTCACCTCGTACACCGCATCCTCGGTATATAGCGCGGCCCACTCGGGCAGCCGCCACTCATCGAGCAGTTCAGCCTCGTGGAACAGGAAATCTTCCGCCTCGGTTCTGGTCAGCACGGCAGTCTCCAATGTCTTGTCGTTCATTTCTCTAGGGTCTCGATGCCCCGCATGACCCGATCCCACTGCGTCCAGTAGGCCTGCATCTGGATTTCGTTGTCGGGCAGGCTGGCCAGCTTGCGCGGATCGTCGCTCCAGTCCATTCCCTTGGACAATTCCGTCCACTCGATGGGGGAATGCTCCGATCCCTTTTGCGACAGTTCGAGCATCTCGATATCGTCAGGCGACCCGAAGCCAGCCGGACCGAGGAAGGAGACGAAGTTGTCGACCCGCATCGCGCGCAGTTCCTGCGACTCCTCCGCAGGCCCCATCGCCCAGGCCGTGACGCGCAGGAAATTCGGCGCTTCCGGCTCGATGTAGCGAACCGTGATGGCCATGATGTCGTTGATGACCAGGTTCGGGAAAATGACGATGTTCTTCTGCGTATCCGCAATGTAGTCGGTGCGTTCCTTGCCGAAGCGCTCGACCAGCGACTTGCGCTTTGCCTCGATGACCCCCTTCAGATCGGGGCCGAACGACGGCACCCATTGCGCCACCGGCCGGCCGGTCGGCACATAGGACTCCAGGATTGCATGACCCATGCCAAGGCCGCGCGCCGCGCCGCGGGTGTTATAGCTGGCTATGGTGTCGTCGATGGCGCCGGCGGCCGGCGTGCCCGCGTACTGATCGCGCAGATGGTCGAAGTACGACGCGTGGACCGATACCAGGTGATAGCCGTCGTAGCTGTTCTCGACCAGCAGCTTGTAGTTGGCGCGGATCGAGTAGGTATGCTCTCCCGGAAGGATGACCATCTCGGAATCCGCCTGGTCGCAGACCGCGTCGATGGCATCGCGCGCGTCATCGAGGTAGTCATACAGGCTGATCGCCTTCGGGTTGAAATTGACGAAGTAGAAATTGCGGTAGTGTTCGAGCCGCGGCACCGGCATCAGATCGAGATGGCCGTCGGCATTGAGCTTTTCGCAGTAGCCAGACTCCGTGTTCTTCGAGACGAGCTTGCCCTCGGTGCTGAAAACCCAACCGTGATAGGGGCAGGTGAAATTTCGCGCATTGCCGGCGCGCTCGCGGCACACGCTAGCCCCGCGGTGCGTACAGCTATTGAAGAACGCATTCACTGTGTCGTGCTTGTCGCGCACCAGGATCAGGTCGCGTCCGCCCACGCGGCGCGAGACAAAGTCGCCTTTCTTCTTCAGTTCGCTGCCATGTCCGACGTAGAGCCAGCACTTGTCGAAGATCAGCGCCTTCTCGCGCTCGAACACCTCCTGGCTCTTGTAGGCGCTGCGGTGCACACGGAATGAGCGCTGCACCGGATCGGTCCGGACCAGCGTCTCTTGTCCAAAGTCGGCTTCTGCCATTTGTCTCCTCCTTGATTTGGGCCGCGCCCCTTACGCGGCGATGCGGATCACCAGCTTGCCCCGGGTGCGGCCGGCTCGGCTGGCTTCCTGCGCCGCGGCGACACCATCCATCGGGTAGACCGCCTCCACGACCGGACGCAGGCGATGTGCTGCTGCCATTGCCGCGATCTGTACGAGTTGCGCGCCGTCGGGTTTCACGCGCGTCTTCACGAGGTTCAGTCCGCGATGCATCGCAAGCGCCGGCGCATCCGCCCCGCCGGCAATGCGCACGACGGTGCCGCCTTGCCTGACCAACGCCCACAACTCAATCGCCTCCTCGTTGCCGACGAGATCGAGCAGTACGTCGATATGGGCGGGCCGGCTATCCACCGGCGTGACGCGAAAGTCCACCACCTCGTCCGCGCCAAGGGAACGGACGAAATCGGCGTTCTTCTCGGAAGCCGTGGCCAGCACGGTGGCACCCCGCGCTTTGGCGATCTGCACAGCCATCGAGCCGACACCGCCGGCGGCGTTGTGCACAAGCACCCGCTTTCCGGCACAATCGCGGCCGCTGTCGAACAACCCCTGCCATGCAGTCAGGGCAACCAGCGGCAACGCTGCGGCCCCCTCCATACTCAACGTCGCGGGCTTGTGCGCCACCTTGTCGGCATCAATCGCGACCAGCTCGGCACAGGCCCCTACCAATCCGACCAGCGCAAAGACTTCATCGCCGACGGCAAACCCGCTCACGCCTTCGCCGACCTCTTCCACCACGCCGGCGATATCGGCGCCGATGACCAACGGAAGCGGGTACTGCACGATTGCGCGCGCCGCACCACTGCGGATCTTCCAGTCAACCGGGTTCACGCTGGACGCCTTGACCCGGACAAGCAATTGCCCCGAGGCGAGAGCCGGTTCGGGCACATCGTCGCAGCGCAATACTTCGGGTCCACCAAAATCATGGATGCGGACTGCCTTCATGATCGCTCTCCCGTTCAGGGCATCAGCCACATGTCGCGCTCGATCCCGGCGTTGTGACGCGATGCCGCAAGGATCCTGCGCGCACCGTTCTCCACTTCGGCGGGATCGCGCTGCGCCTCGACGATCGGTCCATGCGTCCACCCCTGGGCCACCGAATAACCGAATCCCCAGGCTTCGAAGACACGTCCCGTGACGTCGCTGGCCGCGGGGCTCGCCAGCCATGTGACCAGCGCGGCGATCCATTCCGGGTCGCGGCGCAAGAGGGCTTCCTCCGACACCTCACGCAGACCTTCCGTCATGCGCGTCTGTGCGCGCGGGCCGATGGCATTGACCGTCACACCGATGCGTTGGAGCTCACGTGCGGTAACGATCGTGAAGGCGGCGATGCCTGCCTTGGCAGCGGCGTAGTTCGCCTGGCCGATATTGCCGAACAGGCCGGATGCGGACGTCGTGTTGATCAGTCGGGCATCGACCTGGCGGCCGGCCTTGCTCTGCGTGCGCCAATAGTTGGCGGCGTGGTGGGACGGGGCAAACGTTCCCTTCAGGTGAACCTTGATGACACTGTCCCAGTCATCCTCGCTCATGTTCACCATCATCCGGTCACGCAGGATGCCGGCGTTGTTGACCAGAATGTCCAGCTTTCCGAAGCGGGCGACGGCGTTGTCCACCATGGACTTCGCCTGCCCCCAATCGGAGACATCGGAGCCGTCAACGATCGCTTCCCCGCCGGCGCGCACGATTTCGTCGACAACCTCCTGTGCCGGCGACAGATCGGCGCCGATTCCGTTGGCCGCCGAGCCCAGATCGTTGACGACGACCTTGGCTCCCTGTGCCGCCAGCATCAGCGCATAGGCACGTCCCACGCCGCGCCCCGCACCCGTCACGATAGCAACACGCCCTTCACACATCTTCATATCCGGTCTCCTGTGGTGTCTGGAATCTGCCCTGGCAACCCGTCGCATGTCGCCGGCCGATTAATAATACATGCTTATCGTTATCGTGCGTACTATTTTTTAAATGACTAAGCATGCAACTTGACCGTATGCAAGAGTATCATTTGCCAGATACACGAGTGAGTTGGGGGAAACGCCATGATTTGTATCGTCGGTGCCAGCCTGGCCGGAGACGCGGCCGCAGCGACTCTGCGAGAGTCGGGCTATACGGGCCGAATCGTCCTGATCGGTGACGAGTCCAGTGCACCTTATGATCGACCACCGCTATCCAAGGACGCCCTGGCCGACAGCGACGATGGGAGCGACCATCGCTGGCTGCTGCGAGAGAGGGGCTGGTATGCGGAGCAGGGAATCGAGCTTCGTCTGGGCCAGGCGGCCACGGCGATCGACCGCGCCGGCAAGACGCTCGCGCTTGCCGATGGCCAGACGCTCGGCTACGACAAGCTGCTCCTCACGACGGGCGCACGGGCGAGGACGTTGCCCGGCGCCACCGACGCCCCCGTGCCTGGGCTGGTGGTACGGACATTGGAAGACGCCTCGTCCTTGCGCGCCCGGCTTTCCCCCGGGGCGCGGCTGGTCGTGGTCGGCGCTGGCGTCATCGGTCTCGAGGTGGCAGCAACTGCGGCCCGGCGTGGCTGCCAGGTCGACGTCGTCGACCTGGCGGAGCGGGTCATGAGCCGCGTGCTTCCGCCGGCGCTATCGGAATACATTGCCACATTGCACCGCACCAACGGGGTGCGGCTGCATCTCGCCGCAGGCAGCGTCGCGGTGACCGAACGGGACGGCCAGGGCGGCGTGGAGACCATGGCGCATGGATTCATTCCGGCGGATGTCGTCGTTGCCGGAATCGGCGCAATGCCGAATACGGCGCTGGCCGAGGCCGCCGGCCTTGACTGCGACGACGGCATCCTTGTCGACCAGAACTGTCGTACCAGTGACAGTGCCATCTTTGCCGCGGGCGATGTGGCGCGGTTCCCTTGTGCCTATGCCAATCGCCTGATGCGGGGCGAGAACTGGAAGCATGCGCAGGACCATGGTATCGCTGCCGCGCGGTCCATGTTAGGCCAGGGTGAACCTTATGCCGCTGTGCAAAGCATGTGGTCGGACCAGTACGATACGCGACTTCAGACCTGCGGCGAACCGCGAGGCAGAGAGGTGGAGCGAGGATCCATCGAAAGCGGCAAGTTCATGAGGATCTATCTCGATGAGCATGGCGTCGTGGTCGGCGCAATCGGCATCAATCATGCCAAGGACATGCGGTTTGCCGAAAAGCTGGTGGCGTTGCGAGCGCGCGTCGACGCCGAACGGCTTGCTGACCCGAAGCACGACCTGCGCAAGCTGGCTGCCTGAGCGAGCGAAGACTCCAATGAACCTGACATTTGACATCATCGACGGCATCGCCGTCGTCGAACTCGACAATCCCCCTGTCAATGCCCTTTGCGACGAGATCCGGGATGGTGTCGTCGATCTGATGCCCAGGCTCGATGGCGATCCGGCAGTGGATGCCATCTTGTTCGTCGGCTCGGGACACACCTTCTGCGCCGGCGTGGACCTGAAGAAAACTGCCCGGCGCACCGAGCCCTTCTTCCTGCACGCGGCGCTGGATGCGATGGACCGTGTCTCGAAGCCCCTGCTGGCCGCCATGCAAGGCGTTGCCATGGGTGGTGGGCTCGAACTTGCTTTGGCATGTCACTACCGACTCGCAGCTCGACATGCACGCTTCGCGCTGCCGGAAGTGGACGTCGGCATCATTCCAGGCGCCTGCGGCACGCAACGCCTGCCCAGGCTCATCCCGCTCGCGCGGGCACTGGACATTGCCGCGCTCGGAGACGTGGTCGATTCGAACGAGGCGCTGGCACTCGGGCTTGTCGACGCCATTGCCGACAACCGGGATTTCCGCGCGGCGGCATTGGTGTGGGCGGGTTCCCTAAGGCGAGCACCCCGCCGCCGTACGCGTGATCTGCCCGTGCGCATGTCTGCGGATGCCGAGGCGGAGTTTTCCCGTGCGGCCACGCGTGCCGCACGGGAGCGCCCGGGATCCATCGCCCCTTCGAAGGCTGCCGAGGCGGTCCGGGCCGCCTGCGAACAAAGCTTTGAGCACGGCGTGGAGACCGAGCGTCGCCTGGTGACGGAACTGAAGCACTCGGCGGAAGCCAGGGCACTGCGCCACCTCTTTCTTGCCGAACGCATTGCCGGCAAACTCGCCGCCGAGCCTGCACCGCTCGACTCGCTGCGTCTGTCAGGGCCACTGGCCGATCGCGTGCGTGCCGAGGCGAAGTTGCTCGGTGTCGTACCACGTGCGGATGCAGGAATCGACGTGTACGCCATGGGGACCGGACAGCCGGCGCCATCGGGAATCATGACCGCGGTCTTGCCGGAGACGAACGCCGGAACGGTCGAACTCGTGGTGCCGGTTGGCATCGATGAGCGCGGCGCCGCCGCCACCGTGCGGCTGCTCAAGCGACTGGGCCGCGCCGTGATCATCTGCCGTGGCGCCCTGATGGGGGATCGGCTGCGAGCAGCAACGCGCCGACATCCGCATTTGCCCCTGGCTACGGCACTGGCCAATGAGGGCGAGCAATTGCTGCGCGAAGGCATCGCCATGACGGCCAGCGATATCGACGTGTTCTGTACGCTGTCGCTGGGCGTCCCCCGGAGCAGCGGAGGTCCGATGTTCATGCGGGCCCAGGGGGAGGCCTGAACGCCTGCCGAGATGAGGACGCCCCGCCCGGCTCAGGCAGGGCGCGCCTCGCATCACGGCTCGCTATTTCAGATCACCCCCTCTTTCCTCAGATTCGCGATTTCCGCTGGACTGAACCCTGCAACTTCAAGAACAGCATCGTTATCGGCGCCGGCCCTGGGCGGTCCGGTTCGGATGGTTGCGGGCGTCTTGCTGAAGTTTGCCGGCGAGCGAACATACGGGACGGTTCGGGAGAGCCCGTCCACCGCTACCTCACTGATCATGGAGCCGGTGATATGCGGATCTTCCAGTGCCTGTTGTGGCGTGAAAAGCGGCCCGGCTGGGATCTTGAACTTCGCCAGTGCGGCGAGTGCCTCCTCGGTCGTACGCTCGCGCGCCCATTCCGCGGCAACGGCGCTCAACTCGGCACCATGCTCCGCACGCGATTCATCCGATGAAAAACGCGGGTCTCCGGTAAGTTCCTCTTCACGACCGACGAGCCTGGCGAAACGCCGGAACATCGGGTTGCCGAGGGCAACCAGATAGATCCACCCGTCCCGGGTCTGCACCAGGTCGGCCGGGCCGCCGGACTGCGCCCGGTTTCCGGTGCCTTCGCGCGCGTACTGGTTGAACGCCTGATCAAACAGGAAATAGTTGGACACCACCAGCGAGGTCTGCAGCAGATTGGCCTCGACCTTCTGCCCTTCTCCGGTCGCATCACGATGACGCAGTGCCGCCAGAGCGCCGAAGGCACCGACAAAGCCGGTGGCCATGTCGACCCAGGCAGCCGCGCTCTTCATCGGCCTGCCTGCGTCGCCGGACAGATGGGCAGTTCCGCACATCACCTGCGCGATGGCGTCGAAGCCGAGCCTGTCCGCATAAGGCCCTTCGCTGCCGAACGTGGTCAGGTGCACAAAAACGATGTCAGGCTTGATCGCAGCCAGGCGGTCGTAGTCCAGGCCAAGAGAGCGGGCCGACTGTGGAGGCAAGTTGGCTACCACAATGTCGGTATCGAGCAACAGCCTGTCGAACACATCCCTGCCGCGCGGGCTGGAGAGGTCGAGCGTCAGGCCGCGCTTGTTGCGGTTGACCTGTGTAAAGCCGACGCCGCCATGAAATCCCTCCTTGAATGGCAATGGCGTGCGATCCTCGCCGCCGCCGGGCGGTTCGATACGGATCACATCGGCCCCCAGATCTGCCAGCAATGCCGTGACCATGGGTCCCGCCACATAGCGCGTCACGTCCAGGACGCGCACTCCTTCCAGTATTTGTGCCATCGTAGTCCTTAGCCGGTCGTGCTCACTGTCCGCTGAAGACGGCCTTGCGCTTTTCGGTGAATGCGCGGACCCCTTCGGCAAATTCATCGCTCGCCGCACAAGCGCCGAACGATTCGGCCTCCAGTTCCATCTGCCGTCCGAGTGGATTGGCAAATGCCTGATTGAGGAGAAGCTTGGTGCGGCCGATCGCGTAGCTCGGACCGGCCACGAGGCGCTGCACCAGTTTTTCCGTCTCGGCATCGAGATCCGCGTCTGCGAACACCTGGTTCACCAGGCCCGCCTCGAAGGCGTCGCGTGCCTGCAGGCGACCGCCGAGCATGGCCATTTCCTTTGCCTTGCGCAAGCCGATCGTCCGCGGCAGATGCCATGTCACGGCGCCGTCCGGACTCGTGCCGAGCAGGATGTGGGCAACAACAAACAGCGACGTATCGGACGCCAGGACGAAATCGCTGGCCGCGACCCATCCCACTGCGGCGCCGGCCACCGCGCCACGCACCTTGGCAACGATCGGCTTGGGCAGACGCTCCATGACGGCGAACAGCGACATCGCGCTGCGCGCGCGCTCCTCGAAATCGATGCGCCGCTCATTCGCCTGCGCCGACAGCGCGTTGGAGAATCCGCCCACATCGCCGCCAGCCATGAAATGCTCGCCGGCACCGCTGATGACCACGCAGCGCACGGCGGGGTCTGTTTCGATTCGCATGAGGAATTCGCGCATCGACGTCACCATATTCGATGTCAATGCGTTGCGCACATGCGGGCGATTGAACGTGATGCGCGCGACGGCCCCGTCAATCTCGGTGATCAGTTCCTGTTCTGACATGTCGTGAAGCCTTGAGTTGAAATGGACGCACGTCGGCGACCAAGTTGGGGGGTGATTGCTGCGGAATCAGCGGTTCCGATAGACAGGCTGGCGCTTCTTCTTGAATGCGTCGATTGCCTCCAGCAGATCCTCGCTGAGCATGCCGTACTGCTCGAGCGCCAGAGAAAATTCGAAGACATCGACCGCCTGCTTGCGCGTGGCATGGTTCAGCGCGCGCTTGGTGAACTGCACCGCGACAGGCGGTAGCGCAGCGACCTTCGCCGCCAGGCTTTCGGCAAGTGGCAGTACCTCTTCAGGGGTGTCCACGAGATCGGTAACCCCGCCGAGACGGTGGGCTTCCTCGGCCCGGATCGGATCCCCCGTCAGCAGGTGACGCCGGGCGCGAACCATTCCGAAAGCGGCCGGCCAGACCAGGCAGCCTCCGTCGCCCGCCGTGAGGCCAACACAAACATGCGGATCGCCAATGCGGACGTTCTTGCTGGCAACGATGATGTCGCCGGACAGGACCATCGACGTGCCGAGGCCAAACACATCGCCCTGCAGCGCCATAACAGTCGGGATGGGGATTTCAGCCATGCCGTAAATCAGGCGCCGACCGATGTCCCATGCGTCGATGCGACGGTCGTGATCCTCGGCGAGCCGACGGACCTCGTCGAGATCCCCGCCCGCCGAAAAGGTCTTGCCGGTCGAGGCGAACACCAGCACACGCGCGTCGCCGGGCCGGCGCATGCGCTCAATCACGTCGACCAGTTCTTCGCTGGTGACATCGTCCATCCGGTTAAGTATCTCGGGCCGCGTCAGCACGACGCGGGCGATAGGGCCTTCCTGGGTGAAGGTGAGTGTTTTGTAGGCTCTGGTCATGACGTCTCCTCCGTCGAAATGCGTCACATAGATAATCCATGCACAATACCGAACGCTAGCGTATCATACTACTGCGTACTTTAAGATTGAAAGCAGTTGGATATGTTTGCAAGTGACGATGGTGCACCGACAGGAGACTGGGGCGATGAGCGACGCGTTTGGACGCAGGTTTGAAGGAAAGGTGGTATTGGTCACGGGCGGCAATTCCGGGATTGGTCTGGCCACCGCCAGGGCATTCGCAGCCGAAGGCGCGCGCGTGATGATCGCCGCCAGGCGTCATGCGGAAGGATTGGCTGCCGCTGAAGGCATCGCGGCAGAGGGCGGAGAGGCCTGCTTCATCGAGACTGACGTGTCCAGCGCCCCTTCAGTCCGCGCCATGGTGGCCGCGTGCATCGACATGTTTGGCAGGCTCGATATTGCCTTCAACAATGCCGGCATCACTGGTGACCTGACCACACCGATTGCCGAAGCCGACGAAGCCCGGTTTGACGAAGTCATGGCGGTCAATGCCAAGGGCGTGTGGCTCTGCATGAAATATGAAGTTCGCGAGATTCTGCGCGCCGGTGGCGGCTCCATCATCAACTGTAGTTCGGTCGCCGGCATTCGCGGAGGCCCGCGCTCGAGTGCGTACTACGCCAGCAAGCACGCCGTGATCGGCATGACTCGCTCAGTTGCACTCGAGTACGCGCCGCAGAACATCCGCGTCAACGCGATCTGCCCCGGCTTGATTGAAACGGAACTTGTGGCACGCGGCTTCGCCGACGCGCCGGACAAACTGGCTTCGTTCACCAGTCGCATTCCGATGCAGCGCCCGGGCAGGCCGGAGGAGATTGCCGCAGCCGTGCTATGGCTGGCCTCTCAGCAAAGCAGCTTTGTGTCGGGCGTGGCGCTTCCCATCGACGGCGCCTTTTCCGTATGAGCACGGCGGAGATCATCGTGAAGAAAACGTTCGGCATTGCGCGATTCACCATTCATCCGGGCAAGGCTGCCGACTTCCGCGCGCATGCCGAGGCTTGCCTGCGCGCCGCGGAGGTCGACCTGACGGGCACGCAGGCCTATGAATGGTTCGCAACACCCGATGGCGCGCAATGCGTCGTGATCGAGATCTATGACGGCGCCGATGCCATGGCGCATCACGGTCGCCACGTCGGCAGAACCATTCCGGCACTGCTCGCGCATGCCAGCAGCCGCGTAACCCTGCTCGGCGATGTACCAGCCGATGTCATGGAGCGGATGAGCGGAAGGATCAGTGGCCTCGAATACTTCGGAGACCGCTTCCAGGGCAAGCTGGTTGCCCCCGCCCCCGGACGCAAGGAATCCGATGGAGGCGGCAAGATCTTTGCCATCGCGCACTTTGCCATCGCGCCAGGAAGACTGGACGAGTTCCGCGCCCTGGCGGCGCAGTGCCGCGCCGCCGTACTGGCGAACGAGCCGGGGACCCTGGCCTATGAGTGGTTTCTCGACCCGGCCGGGCAGCGTTGCGTGACGCTCGACATCTATCGAGACATGGACGCCTTGCGCACTCATATCGCCAACGTAGGACCGATCATGGCGAAGATCCTCGCGATCGTGACAAGCGAGGTCGAGCTTCTTGGAGCCATCGCTCCGGACATGGTGGCCCAACTCAAGAGCGATCTCGGCGTCCGCTATGTGGCGGCGCAGCACCAGGGCATCCTGTGATGCCGGCGGCAATCCGTTCTCATCGGCACGACGGCGACCATGAAAACCAGTGAGGCAATTGCCACGCGCCGCTCGGTGCGGGCGTTCCTGAACTGCCCGGTCGACGAGGCGGTGATCCGCCGGGTGGTGGAACAGGCGGGCCGGGCGCCGTCGGGCGGCAACGTGCAGCCATGGCATGTCTACGTCATGCAGGGCGAGCCGCTCGCCAGGCTGAAGGCAGTCGTAGGCACTCGCGCTGCCGATATGCCGCGCGGAGAGGGGACCGAATACGACATCTATCCGCGGTCCATGCCCAAACGCTACAATCAGCGCCGCTTCGAGGTCGGGGAAGCCATGTACGCGAGCGTCGGGATCGACAGGGGGGATCGCGATGCCAGGCGGCGGTGGTTCCAGCGGAACTTCCGCTTCTTCGACGCTCCCATGGCGCTCTTCTGCTACGTCAACCGCTGCATGGGGCCGCCGCAATGGGCGGACGTGGGCATGTACTTGCAATCTGTGATGCTCCTCCTGCGCGAAGCCGGCCTCGACAGTTGTCCGCAGGAGTGCTGGGCCCTGTTTCCGCGCACTGTCGCAGAACTCACCGGTGCGCCAGCCGACCAGATGCTGTTCGCCGGGATGGCGATCGGCCACGCGGACCTCGACCACTCAGTGAACCGCTTCTCCGCCGGGCGGGCGCCAGTTGCCGAGTATGCAACTTTCCTGGGATTCGCCCCCTCCTGACCCCTATGACCAGGCAACGAAAGCGAACGGCAGCACGGCGTTACCCATCATCTTTATATTGTTAGGAACCACACGATCAGCTTGTGTGATAATGTAATATCGTTATTGTTCACCTGCGGTAAAGCTTGCCGCTGCCTGGCAGAGAACTAGGAGATTGGAATGGGTCGCGCAAAGAAGTCCAACAAGCAGGGGGAGTTCCGGCTTGGATTCGTCATTCACGATGTCTCGCGGTTGCGCCGGACCGTGGTTGACAACGCCCTGAAGCCACTCGGCGTCACACGCTCGCAATGGTGGGTGTTGGCGCACCTGTCGCGCGACGATGGGGAAAGCATGATGCAGACGGAGCTCGCCAAGCACCTGGACGTCGGCAAGGTGGCGCTCGGTGGCCTGCTTGACCGGCTTGAAGCGAATGGCCACATCATGCGCGTGGCAGACCCCGTCGACAGGCGGGCAAAGCGGATCAGGATGACCCCCGCCGGCGTAGCGCTGCTCGGCGATATTCAGGAGCGCGCATCGGTCATCAACAGGGAAATGCTGCGCACGATCACGCCGGATGAGATCGAGATCATGGACGATGTGCTGCATCGCCTCAAGTCACGGCTGATCGAGATGGACCGCGCGATGAAACTTGGCGATGAAGACGCGGACGAGGACCAGGAAAAGCCCCCAGTCCGCGCAACCCGCAAGGCTGCCTGAGCACGCAGGCACACGCTCTCCCCGGCGGCTCCGTTCGGAGCCGCCATCGTTTCCCCTCCGGAACGCCAGCCAGGCGCCAGGCCTGCCAGTCAGGCTCGGCCGATATTCCCGCAGAAGAGATCGACGTTGCCGTCCGCCGGCGTGGATCGCACGACGATGGCATAGTCAGTCGCCCGCAGTTGTCCCAACGGCACAGGGATCTGCCGCGACACCGACCAGAGGTCTCCGCGCACGAACAGGTCGGTCACCACGATTTGATTCATGCCATAAGCCGGCTGAGCGGAAAGATTGCCGCAAGTCCCTGCGTAGACGTATGTGTACAACCGCACAGGCCGGGTCACGGTCGGCGGCACGCCGCCGATGCGAATCTCGACGGTGGTTGCGTCCGCACTCCGCGGCGCCAGCGTCGCGCGGGCGATCTTGCCGCCGTTCTGCGGCGACGCCATCAACGGTACGTCGACGATCCTGGGATTAGGGGGAGTTTGGGCCGTGGCCGCACATCCGGCGAGACACCCGATTGCTGCGGCTGCATAGACGGCAGGAAGATCGTTTTTCATTGCTTCGACTCCTGATGCACGGTTGCCTTCGGTGAAGACAACCTGAGCCGAGTATAGGTGAGCCCGCGCGATGCGGCAGCGCCGCATCTCCTTGATTTTCCAGGTCCTTTTTACAGCTTGCGGCGACGCAGCATTGCGACCGCTCCGCTGAGGACAATGCCCTTTTCAATCCCCATATGCCATATAATATGCTTGTGTATGATATTCACGATAACTACATGTGAGGGAGAAAAGAAGGATGGCGACACGCAAAGGACCGTTGGCAGGTTACAGGGTGCTCGAAGTCTCAGGAGTGGGACCCGCGCCCTTTTGCGCCATGATGCTGGCAGACATGGGCGCTGACGTACTGCGCATCGAGCGATCCGGGGCGGCACCGTATGTGCCACCGATCGATCCCGTCAGGAATGCGCTGCACCGCGGCCGCCGCTCGCTGGAAATCGACCTGAAGCATCCACAGGGCTTGGCCACGTTGTTGCGGCTGGCCGAACGGGCGGACGTGCTGATCGAAGGCTTTCGCCCCGGCGTGATGGAACGCCTTGGTGCCGGGCCACAGGCGTGCCACGCGCGTAATCCGCGCCTGGTTTACGCACGCATGACTGGTTGGGGACAGGATGGTCCGATGGCTCCGCTGGCGGGTCACGACATCAACTACTTTGCGATCTCGGGAAGCCTGCACATGTGTGGGCGGCCCGGCGAGGCACCCTCTCCCAACCTGAATCTCGTCGCCGATATGGGTGGCGGCGGCATGATGATGGCTTATGGCGTAGCCTGCGCGCTCCTCGAAGCCGCGCGCTCCGGCCAGGGCCAGGTGATCGATGCCGCCATGGTCGATGGCGCCGCGTTGCTGGCCACGCAAATCCATGCCTACCGCGCCATGAATCGCTGGACGGACCAGCCCGGGACAAACCTGCTCGATGGCGGCGCACCGTTCTATGGCGTATATGAAACGGCTGACGGCAAGTACATGGCCGTGGGTGCCATCGAAGCCCCGTTCTACCGGATACTCCTGGATCGTCTGGGACTCGATCCGGCCGGACTGCCGGCACAGCACGACCGGTCACAATGGCCCGCGCTCAGGCAGCGTTTTGCCGCGGTATTCCGCGGTCGCACGAGGCAGGAGTGGGAAACCATCTTCGATGGCAGCGACGCCTGTACCACGCCGGTGCTGACGCCAGATGAGGCGGCGCGACACCCGCACCTGGCCGCGCGTCACAGCTTTGGCGCACCGGGTGGCGTCCAGCAACCCATGCCGGCCCCGCGCTTCAGCCGTACACCTGGCGCCATCGCCTGCCCCCCGCCGGCCGACCATCGGGAAGGTCTCGAAGCGCTGCGCGACTGGGGACTTCCAGGTGAGCAGTTGGAATGGTTCGTCCAGAATGCGCAAGCCGCTTGAGGGCCAGCGCATGAACCAGGAACTCACACCAACGCTTACCCCGATTCAGGAACTGTCCCGGCTGCGCCTGGAGATACGGGCCGTATCCAAACGCGCGCATCGGGCGGCCATGCGTGCCTCCCGCAATGGCGAGTCATCGTACCGGGACGCCTTGCGCGCGTACTACAACGGCACAGTCCAGATGGCCGACAGCCGCCAGCGCATGGTTGCCTTTGCTTCGGCCGTCGAGATGCATTCGGATCTGGCGGCAGGGATGGCAGTCGACTGCCGAGCGACGGCCGAAGAGTCGGCAGCGCTCGGTGCACTGTTCTGGGCCGCTTCCCGTCGCCTGCACCGACGTGCGGCAATCACCGCGATGCGGTGATGCCACCGGGCTGCCGGCCACCTCGTCCGGCAGGCAACCTCAGGCATCTAGCCCTGGACCCAGTAGGGTTCCTTGACGAGGCGCCTGAGCAGTTTCCCGTTCTCGGTGCGCGGCAGGGCCTCGACGAAGTCGATACTGCGCGGGCACTTGAAGCGCGACAGGCGCGCCATGCTGAGTTCGATCAGCGACTTTTCGAGAGCCGGCGTGGGCGACGCCCAGGTCTTGAGCTGGATGACCGCCTTCACCTCCTCGCCAAACTCCGCATTGGGTACGCCAACCACTGCGACGTCCTGGACCGACGGATGCGTCGAGAGCACGTTCTCGATCTCGGCCGGGTAGAGATTCACGCCCCCCGAGATGATCAGGTCGGCGCGGCGGTCGCTGAGATAGAGATATCCGTCCTCATCCATGCGGCCCATGTCGCCATACGTGCCCCAGCCCTGGCTCGAAAACGCCTTCCCGGTCTTCTCCGGATCGTTGTGGTAGCGGAACTCGACACCGCCAGCGAAATAAATGGTGCCGATCTCGCCGGCGGGAAGTTCCTGCCCGTCATCGCCAAGAATGTGTACTTCGCCCCAGATCGGCCGTCCGACTGAACCACGGTGCGAGACCCAGTCAGCCGAACCAATGTAAGTGACACCCGCATTCTCCGAGCCGCCATAATATTCCTCGATCACCGGTCCCCACCACGCGATCATGCTGTCCTTGACATGGGGCGGGCACGGCGCCGTAGAGTGCAGCGCGCACTGCAGGCTCGACAGGTCGTACCGCGATCGCACCTCCGCCGGCAACGCAAGCATCCGGATGAACATGGTGGGCACCCAGTGCGAATGCGTAACGCGGTAATGCGCTACCGCCCGCAAAGCCTCCTCGGCATCGAATTTCTGCATCACCACGGCGGTACCGCCACACTCGACGGTACGGATGCAGAAACGGCCGGTCGCATGATAAAGCGGTGACGGCGACAAGTAGACCGTCCCGGCGCCAAAGCGGAAGATCCGGCGCAATTGCACTTCCAGCGGCGCAAGTTCGTAACGCTTCTCGAAGGGTTGCATCGGCCGCTTGATGCCCTTGGGGCGCCCCGTCGTGCCCGACGAATAGAAGAACTCACGACCGATCGGGCGGTCGCCGAGGTCCGCACGATCATCGGCGAACAGCGCAATCGCTTCCTCGTAGCGCCTGTAGTCGGCAGTGGTGCCGTCCATCATGAAGCGCCGTGACGCAGGCAGGCGACAGGCAATCTTCTCCGCGAGATCCGCCAGGGCAATGCTGGTGACGAGAACCTTCGCCCCGCAATCCTCGAGCAGGTACGCCACCTCATCCGCCTGCGAGTGAATGCTGATCGGCGTGTAGTACAGGCCCGCCCTGCGCGCGCCCCACCACAACTCGAACATGCGCAGATGGTTCTCAAGCAACAACGCGACAGTGTCGCCGGCTTGCAAGCCGAGCGATAGCAGCCAACGCGCAACCTGATCGGCACGTCGGTCGAGTTCCCCGTAGGTGAGCTGCTCGCCGGACTCTGCCATGACGATGGCGGCCTTGTCCGGGTGAGCCTGCGCATTGCGCTTCAGGAACGGCATTGGTAGTCCCCTCTTCCGAATGAGTGTGCGATTTACAGCTACATACGTACCGTACGCTATCAAACTATATAGGTGCAGGGGAAGTAAGGGATTTCCAGAATACCGGGATACCCGCAGCCAATCCGCGGCCTATCGCCCGACGTGACCTCACCCCACCCAACAATTTGTTTCTCAAATTACCGTACGTATGTGTATTATATGCATACGCAACACTGCAGCGGCGAGCGGTCGAACGCCGCGCTTAACCGTCATTGGCGATTGGAGAGCAGATGGTACAAAGACATATCTTTTCCGAGGAACATGAACTCTTCCGCGACTCCGTGCGTCGCTTCATCGCTACGGAAGTCACACCTTTCCACCGTCAGTGGGAGAAAGACGGGAAGGTCTCCCGCGACGTCTGGCTGAAGGCCGGTGCCGCGGGTTTTCTGTGCTCCAACGTTCCAGTCGAATTTGGCGGCGCAGGTGCCGACTACCTGTACAACGCCATCTTTACGGAGGAGCTCGGCCGCGCCGGCGTGACCGGCCCGGGCTTCTCCGTGCACTCCGACATGGCCGCCACCTATCTGCTCAATTTCGGCACTGACGAGCAGAAGCGCAAATGGCTGCCGAAGATGGTGTCTGGCGAAGTCATCGCCGCGCTCGGTCTCACCGAGCCTGACGCCGGCTCCGACCTGAAGGCCATCCGTACCTCGGCGACGCGCGAAGGCGATGAGTATGTGATCAACGGCCAGAAGGTCTATATCTCGAACGGCCAACTCTGCGACATCGTCATCCTTGCCTGCAAGACAGACCGCACCGCAGGCGCGCGGGGAATGACGTTCATCGTGGTGGAGACCGACAGGCCCGGCTTCGAACGTGGCCGCAATCTCGAGAAGCTGGGCCTCAAGGCCCAGGACACCTCCGAACTGTTCTTCCGGAACGTCAGGGTCCCCGTTGCAAACCGCATTGGCCAGGAGGGGGAGGGCTTCGCCATTGCGATGCATAACCTCGCCGAGGAACGGCTGAGTATCGCCGTATCGGCAGTCGGTGCCTGCGAGGGCATCCTCGGCTACACCGTGGATTACACCAAGGAACGCAGGGTCTTCGGCAAGTCGGTCAGCGAATTCCAGAACACGCGCTTCAAGGTCGCGGAACTCGCGGCACAGGTGCAAGCCGCCCGCGTGTTCGTCGACCGCTGTATCGAACTCGCGGTCGATCATCAGCTCGACCCCACCACGGCGGCCATGGCCAAGATGCTTGCCGGCGAGTTGCAGTGCAAGGTTGCCGACGAGTGCCTGCAGTTCTACGGCGGTTACGGCTACATGATGGAGTATCAGATCGCCCACGCCTATCTCGACGCACGCATCCGGCGCATTGCCGGCGGATCGTCCGAGGTCATGCGGGAAATCATCAGCCGCAAGGTCTTTGCCTGAACGCGCCCGGAAAGCTCTAGAGGAGGAGACAAGACCGTGGAATTCGAACTAACCGAAGAGCATCGCGCCATCCAGGAGAACGTAAGGGCCGTTACAAGGCGCTTCAGCGACGACTACTGGACGCGCGCCGAACAGGAAGAGCGCTTTCCCGAGGAGTGGTACCAAGCGATGGCCGAGGGCGGCTGGCTCGGCATCACGATGCCTGCCGAATATGGCGGCTCGAACCTTGGCGTATTCGAGGCCGCGCTGATGATGCATGCCGTTGCCAGCGGCGGCGGCGGCATGGCGGCAGTTTCCAGCATCCATATCAACCTGTTCGGTCCACATCCCATCGTCGTACTGGGAACGCCCGAGCAGAAGGCACGCTGGCTGACGCCGCTGATCGCAGGCAAGCAGAAGGCATGCTTCGGCGTGACCGAGCCGGACGCCGGTCTGGATACGACGAGCATCAAGACCTTTGCCGCGCGGGTCGAGGGGGGGTATCGCGTCAATGGCCGCAAGATGTGGACTTCCACCGGACTGGAAGCGCACAAGATCATGCTGCTGACGCGCACCACGCCAAAGGAGCAATGCAAGCGTCCGACCGACGGCATGACGCTCTTCTACACTGATCTCGACCGCACCCGGATCGATGTCAAGCGCATCCCCAAGATGGGGCGCATGGCAGTGGATTCCAACGCAGTCTTCATCGACGATCTCTTCATTCCCGAGACCGATCGCATCGGCGAGGAAGGACAGGGCTTTCACTATCTGCTGCACAGCCTCAACCCCGAGCGCGTGCTGGTCGGCATCGAGGCGGTTGGCATCGGGCAGGACGCATTGCAGCGCGCAGCCAGGTATGCGCGCGAGCGTGTGGTCTTCGGCAGGCCGATCGGCCAGAACCAGGGCATCCAGCATCCGCTGGCGGAACGCTGGGCCTATCTGGAATCGGCGTGGTTGATGTGCCTGCGCGCCGCCTGGCTATACGACCATGGAAAGCCCTGCGGCGCCGAGGCCAATGCGGCCAAGTTCCTCGCCGGCCGCGCCAGCTTCGAAGCCACCACGCAAGCCGTGCTGACCCATGGCGGCATGGGATATGCCCGCGAGTACCAGGTCGAGCGCCTGATGCGGGAATCGCTGCTCACCCGGATCGCCCCGATCACCGAGCAGATGGTCCTCTCTTTCATCGGCGAGAAAGTACTCGACTTGCCGAAGTCTTACTGACTCGTTGCGCATCCATCGACGCCAAGGAAAACATATGGAACGAGGTATCACCGCGTTTGGGGCCTACGTCCCCGCTCTGAGAATGGACCGTGCCGCCATCGCCGGTGCACACGCGTGGGCTTTTCCCGCGCTGAAGGCACAGGCGAAAGGCGCCCGCGCGCTGGCGAACTGGGACGAGGACACCGTGACGATGGCCGTGGAAGCGGCACGTGGTGTCCCGTGCCAGGACGTCGGCGCGATCACCTTTGCCTCCACCACGCCGCCGTTCGCCGATCTGCAGAACGCCACCCTGATCGCGTCCGCGCTGGGTCTGCCGTCAGAACTCTCCACTTCCGACGTCGGCGGCTCGTTGCGGGCCGGCACAACCGCATTGCGGAACGCGCTGCTCGGCGACGGCCGTACCGACACGCTTGTTGTGGCAAGCGACGCGCGCCAGGCCAAGCCCGGCAGCGTGCAGGAGTTGCAGTACGGCGCCGGCGCTATCGCCATAAGGGTCGGCACAGGCAAAGTGATCGCCCGGCTGCTGGCCACTGCATCGCGCGCCGACGAGTTCGTCGATCATTTCCGCGCGACCGGCGAGAAGTACGACTATCACTGGGAAGAGCGCTGGGTGCGCGACGAGGGATACGCCAAGATCGTGCCGGCCACTGTCGGGTCCGTTCTCGAACAGGCTGGCATGAGCGGCGACAGCATCCAGCACTTCTGCCTGCCCGGCACGCTGACAGGTCTCGCCGCGACGCTGGCCAGGAAGCTTGGCATCGCAGCGTCGGCAGTGGCCGACAACCTTGGAACCCGCTGTGGCGACACCGGGGCTGCGCACGCGCTGATGATGCTCGGCGACGCGCTCGAACGCGCCCGGCCCGGTGACAGGATCCTCGTCGTCGCTTTCGGCGCTGGCTGCGATGCCCTGCTGTTCGAAGCCACCGAGGCGCTGGCTGATTATCGGCCGACACGCGGCGTGCAAGCCGCCGTAGCCGGCGGCCGTATCGAAACGCACTACACCAAGATGCTGTCGTTCCAGGACCAACTGGACCTGGAATGGGGGATGCGCGCCGAGGGCAGCGAAAAGATCCCCCTGACGCAGCAATACCGGGCGCGCAAGCAGTTGGCCACGTTCTGCGCCGGCGAATGTCCCTCTTGCGGAACGGTGCAATTTCCCCAACTCGCCGCTTGCGTCAATTGCGGCGGCTTTGAGCAGCTCTCGCAGCGGCCACTGATCGACGAACCGGCACGGGTCGCCACGTTTACCGCGGACTGGCTGCAGTACCACCCCGCTCCTCCCCTGTATTTCGGCCTCGTGCAGTTCGACAACGGCGCACGCGTCATGATGGAAATGGTCGATGTCGATCCCGCCACCCTGGACGTCGGAACGCCCCTGCGCATGGTCTACCGCATCAAGAGCAAGGACGGGGAACGGCATTTCAACCGCTATTTCTGGAAAGCGACGCCGCTTGCGCCGCAGGGAGACTGAACCATGGCAACGGGTATCAAGGACAAGGTCGCCATCATCGGCATGGGCTGTACGAAGTTCGGCGAGCGCTGGGATGTCGGAACGGAGCACCTGCTGGTCGAAGCGTTCCGCGAAGCGCTCGCCGACGCGGGTATCGAGCGCAAGCAGATCGAGGCGGCGTGGTACGGCTCGTGCCTCGATAGCGTCAACGTCGGCAATTCCGCCATTCCCGCCGCGATGGCGCTGCGGCTGGAGGGTATCCCGGTGTCGCGCGTCGAGAACATGTGCGCGACCGGCACCGAAGCATTGCGCGGTGCAGCCTACGCGGTGGCCTCGGGAGCCGTGGACATTGCGCTGGCGATTGGCGCCGAGAAGCTGAAGGACACCGGCTACGGCGGTCTGCCGGTCCCGTTCAAAGGCACGCTGAACAGCAGTTGGATGCCGCTTGGCTCCGCACCGGCGGGCTTTGCGCAGCTCGCCTCCGCCTACCGGGCCAAGTACGGGATCTCTAAGGAGGACCTGAAGACTGCAATGGCGCGCATCTCCTGGAAGAGCCACCAGAACGGCGTGAAGAACCCGAAGGCGCATATCCGCAAGGAGGTATCGCTGGATGACATCGTGCGAGCACCCATGATCGCGGAGCCCCTTGGCCTGTTTGACTGCTGCGGGGTGTCGGACGGCGCCGCCTGCGCCATCGTCACGACACCGGAGATCGCGCGCGCGCTCGGCAAGGTGAATCCGGTCACCATCAAGTCGCTGCAGCTTTCCATCAGCGCCGGACGGGAATCGGGCACTGCGCAATGGGATGGCACCTGTGTGCCCAATACCCGCAACGCGGCGCGGCGCGCATACGCGGAAGCCGGCATCAGCGACCCGCGTGAGGAACTGAGTCTGATCGAAGTGCACGACTGCTTTTCCATCACCGAACTCGTCACCATGGAAGACCTCGGCATTTCGCAGGACGGCGGAGCCGTTCGCGACGTACTCGACGGCTTCTATGACGCCGATGGCCAGGTCCCCTGCCAGATCGACGGCGGTCTCAAATGCTTCGGCCATCCGATCGGTGCCTCCGGCCTGCGCATGGTCTACGAGAACTACCTGCAATTGCAGGATCGCGCCGGAGCGCGGCAGTTGGGCGACGTGCGCCTCGGACTGAGTCACAACCTCGGCGGTGTGCCGTACAACGGGGTGGCGGCGATCACCATCGTCGGCCGCCTGCGCGACTAGGAGACGTCATGGCAGGCCTGAACTTTGAGGAATTCCATGTCGGCCAGGTGTTTCGTCATGCCATCCGGCGAACCCTGACGGAAGCCGATAACGTGTTTTTCACCGCCCTCACCCATAACCCCGCGGCGCTGCACCTCGACGAGGAATACTGCCGCGAACACACTGAGTTCGGTACACGCATTGTCAACAGTGCCTTCACGCTGGGCCTGATGGTCGGCATCTCTGTGGGTGACACCACGCTCGGCACCACCGTTGCAAACCTCGGTTGGGACGAAGTCCGCTTCCCGCGCCCGCTGTTCCATGGCGATACGATCCACGTCGAGAGCGAAGTGGTCGAGTTGCGCGAAAGTCGCTCACGGCCCGCCAACGGCGTTGCGATCTTTGAGCATCGGGCCTTCAACCAGCGCAACGAACTGGTGGCCAGTTGCAAGCGATCCGCTCTGATGCTTCGGAGGCCACAAACATGATGATCCGTTCGATGCTGTTCGTGCCTGGCGATAGCGAGAAGAAGATCGCCCGGTCGGAGCAGGCCCGTGCCGACGCCGTCATTCTCGACCTGGAGGACGCCGTCGCGCCGGCAAACAAGGAAGCGGCGCGCCGACTGGTACGCGACTATCTGCTCGCCAATGCCAGCCAGCGCAACTGCATTCGGTTCGTGCGGATCAACCCGCTGGCTGGCGGCGAAGCACTGCGTGACCTTGCCACCATCATGGCGGGCCGGCCTCACGGCATCGTGGTGCCTAAAGCCGGGTCACCGGAAGAGGTGCTGCGACTCTCCTGCTATCTCGACGCGCTGGAAGCGGTGCACGGCATCGCTGCCGGCAGCACACGCATCGTGCCGGTGGCAACTGAAGTCCCGCAGGCAATGTTCACGCTCGGCGGCTACGGTCGCGTCGGGCCGCGTCTCGCGGCGCTGACCTGGGGCGCCGAGGACCTTGGGGCAGCCGTCGGCGCCATCAGCAACAAGGACGATGCGGGCCAATGGAGCCAGCCCTACCAACTGGCGCGCTCGCTGTGCCTGTTTGCGGCCGCGGCGGCTGGCGTCGCCGCCATCGATACCCTGTACGCGGACATCCACGATGGCGCCGGACTGGCCGCTGCCACGCGGCAGGCACGGCGCGACGGCTTCAGCGGAAAGATCGCGATTCATCCGGCCCAGGTAGAGGTGATCCATGCCGGCTTCGCACCGTCTGCTGAGGAGACCGACTTTGCGCAGCGCATTGTCGATGCGTTCGCCGCCCAACCCGAGGCGGGCACGCTGAGTCTGGATGGCCGGATGCTCGACCTGCCCCATCTCGTGCAGGCCAGGAAGACGCTGGTACTCGCACAGCGGGCGGATGGATCTCAATCCACTTGAAGAAGAAGAAAGAGAAAGGCGCTCATGAATCTGGACCGAATCATCACCCGCGAGTTTCCGCAGACGGAATCGAGCTACACCTTCAAGGACACCATCCTCTATGCACTCGGCGTGGGCTTTGGCACCCAGCCGCTCGATACGCAGCACCTGCGCTACCTGTACGAAGATGGCCTGGTTGCCGCACCGACCTTTGCCAACGTACTTGGCCATCCGGGCTTCTGGGCCCGGGATCCCGAGTACGGAATCGACTGGCGCAGGCTGCTGCATGCCGAACAGCGCCTGACGCTGCACCGCCCGCTTCCCGCGCAAGGCAGCGTAGTCGGACGCCACGACATCATGGGTATCCGGGACAAGGGAGAAGGGAATGGCGCCCTGCTCTTCCAGCGCAAGACCGTCGCGGACGCCGTAACCGGGGAAGACATTTGCTCGGTTGTCACGACACTGATGCTGCGCGGTGACGGCGGCTGCGGCAACTATGGCGAGGCGCCGCCCGAACTCGAAAAGCTTCCAGACGCGCCGCCGGATCTTGAGATCGAGCTCGACACGCTGGAGATCGCACCGCTGATCTACCGCCTCAGTGGCGATCTGAATCCCCTGCACATAGATCCCGCCGTCGCTCGCCACGCCGGTTTCGAACGCCCCATCCTGCACGGCCTCTGCACCAAGGGTCTGGCGGGATACGCCCTGCTGCTGACTTGCTGCGATCTCGACGCGACCCGCCTCAGATCGATGGCTCTGCGTTTCAGCCGCCCGGTGCTGCCGGGCGATCGGATCCGCTTTGAAATCTGGCGCCCCGCCTCCGGGCCGGTGCGCTTTCGCGCGTTCGTCCCGCAGCGCGACCAGGTCGTTCTCGATCGCGGCACCGCCGAGATCCAGTGATCGCAACCTTTGAATGAGAGTGGAGAAACACATGAAAGTACTCGTCGCAGTCAAGCGGGTGGTGGATTACAACGTGAAGGTGCGGGTGAAGGCCGACGGCACCGGCGTGGATCTGGCCAACGTCAAGATGAGCATGAACCCCTTCGACG